>QQTW01004114.1_pt1 | contig 10866 bp, 9 predicted proteins | sample 1904831 | NCBI WGS metagenome assembly QQTW01 (sample SAMN09435610, study PRJNA476489) | Subsurface metagenome, whole genome shotgun sequencing project.
GCAAGTCCACGTCGTTCAACGTCAGACACCGCGCCCGTGAGCTACGCATCCCTCCACTCAGATATCGTGCTACGGATGTCGGCACAGCCTGCTTCGGGACCGCAAGCCAACGGATACCTCGCCGAGCCTTCAGAGAAGAGCTTATACTTTTTCGATGCAAGCCACCAGACCGGTCTTGAACAGGAGTGAGGTGTTTCCCATTGGCTATAAAACTTTGTCGTACTAATAATCTGCCAGGGATCCACTCTCGGAAAGATGGATGGACAATCTGCTGTCTTCGATCTATCCCTATGTTGACCCTGTTTTCGACCTTGTCGAACCGGTGCGAATAGCGATCTTGGACTCCGGACTCGACCCTGAAAACCCATTCCTGGTCGAGGACCAACAACTAGCCAACCCACGAATCAAGGAAGCGCGAAGTTTTGTACATGGAACAGGACCGCACGACATTCGAGACGAGATCGGGCACGGCACTCATGCTCTTGGTCTCCTTCTCAAAGTTGCCCCATGCGCTGAGATCTATGTCGCCAGAATTGCGCGAAGAGAAACTCTGGATCCCCCAACCTACGATAACATTTCAAAGGCAAGGCTGTCTCTATACCAGAGCAGACTTTTTGCACTGAGCTAATGACCTGTGCAGGCCATCGATCACGCAGTTAATCAATGGAAAGTGGACATTATATCAATGTCATTTGGGATTCGTGAATATCACGAGCTCATGAGCACAGCTATATCTAATGCACTGAACAAGCGGACGTTGTTGTTCGCGGCAGCATCTAATGATGGAGCAAATCTTGGCAGAGCTTTTCCAGCTCAATATCCCAGCGTCTTTTGTATACACTCAACCGATGGAAATGGCAATCCCTCCAGTTTCAACCCTACAGCAAGCGAAACGGACGTCAACTTCAGTCTACTTGGGGAGCATGTCTCTTCTCACTGGCCGGCTGGCATGAACGGACACGATCAGACTGTCAATGTTATGTCAGGAACATCGGTCGCAACACCGATCGCCGCTGGCCTAGCCGCGTCGGTCCTGTCTTTTGTCCGGCAGCAGGATCAGCACATCGCTGTAGAAAGTGAAAGGCTGGGACCGTGGCTGAAAAGGGACAATTCCATGGATGCGGTCTTCAAGAGTATGGTCAGACGGAGGCGGGGGGTAGGCTACGACTACATCACGCCTCATGTGCTCTTCGATAGCGGTTCGACAAAGGAGGATGTTTACGGGAGAATCAAGGATATCAAAAGGAACATGTACAAATACTAGTAGAAGCCTAGGAACGGTTTACTCAACCTCCAATCACACATGGGCTCACTGATGTCTATCTCAGTTGTAGTCCAAGATTCGTTTAGCATGATTAAGCAGGAACGCAATAGACGCTGCCGTTTTCGGTCACATCGGGAACAGCCTCAGCAGTCTTGATATCAGCTCCATCCACGTCCTCAACCAAAACACATTCGTCGTCATCTTTCTTCCCGCCAACGGTCATAAAGGCGCCCTTATTGTACTCTTCAAGCTTCAGTCTCCGCCCAAACTTGAGCCTCTTCACGCGGAACGCAAACACAAATTCCGACTCGTGATTGGACTCCGTTGCATCATCAATCGTGCTAGTCCAGTGGCCTTTCGGGCCAAAGGTCGTGCCCAGCGCGGTCACGTCGATGCCGAGGTTCCCCTTGACCGTCGTGCTCTGTGAAGTCGAGTATTTGATCTTGGCGCCCTTGACGAGCTTCATGCCCGTGACGACGAAGAGCTCGCTGACGAGTGCGAACTTCTGCTTGGGCTCTCTCAGCCATGTCTGCACGGCCGGTGCCTTGACGGCCTCTTCCACGTATTCCTGGGTCGGCTCGAACGCCAGGGTCGTCACCTTGTCGAACGCGAACGTATTTGCCGTTTTGTTCGAATGCTCAACGTTCACCTCGGGACCAAGGGGCAGTCCACCGGTAGCCAGCTGCAGGAACTGTGCATAGACACCCAAACCGAGCCCTTTCTCGGTTGAAACAGTCTTCTTCCAGTCGGTCTCCACGACAGGTGGGAATGCATCAGCCACGGTAACAACGCTCGCTCTGTTCAGAGGGTATTGCGGTGCTGACGTGGAGCGGATTATAGACCCAAGACATAGCTGGCCCGTTGGTGGTGGATATATGAGATCAGATGTCGGACACAGAAAATATGTCTTGGTAAAGGACATGGCTTCAGGATACAGGTTCAGATACCGGGCTTTCCTTAGGACCGAGCGAAATGATCGAAGGAGCAGAAGAAGAATGTGTTGCGAGAGGCTCGCTTTCTATAGGCACTGCCCGGTGTGTAACAATTACTCAAGTGGCACCTGGGTCGAAATCCCCCACAGGCCCTTTCTTCTCATTTCTTCTGTCACACTGCCAGACCGGCCAGGCTCGCAGGCCAATCAAGTCGTGCATGTTGATCTGGCCAGGTACAGCAGCCGAGCCGCTGATCGCGAGCGGTCAGCGTGGTTTGTACTTGTACGCTCATGTACCGCTCCTTATGTCCGTAACCCATTGTGAGAAGGCTGAGGCGGGGCATGAACTCGTAACTCGGCAGCACCCAAGACACATGCTACTTTCACATTATCTGACACTTCAAGTTTATGCGATGTGAGTAGGCGGCGTTGGAAAAACAAGCCTGGGCTGAGTCAAACCAGCGCTATGCAGCGCAGCTGAACAGCATACAAGAAGGCATTGGTCAGCTAAGCGAGCAAATAAGGGGCCCAGTTCACCAGAACGCCAGCAAGAAGCCAGAGCCCTGAATTGCAGGAGAAACCGCAGGAGAAACTCCTTAGACTGTGGATTGTGAATAACTAAGTCGTTTAATGGAGCGACCCGCTGTAGCCTTATTAGTACAGCGGTACTTTATGATAAGGAGAACTTACGACTGCTTGCCCGGAGACGGCGGCAACAGCCGGGCCATTGTTTGCTTGTGAATCGTCGTAGGCAGGCATGCACGCATGCCTGCAGTGCAGTGCAGTCGAAGAGGTGAAGATACACCGGTAATTGGTTCTGACGCAAATTGGGCTTGATGTCCAATTTCCCTGGCGCCTATTATTGCCTCAAATAAATGATTCAGGCCACTCTCTCTGCGCTGAAATACCCCGACAACCACTTTGTTGCAAGTCTCGCGCCCATCCCTTGCTATTGCATCGCATCTTTGCGACATTGATCAATTCTTCTGCCCTTCCTTCAGCAATCCAGCCCTTGGGTAACCTTCGCCTCGTCTCCGTCATCTACTTTTCCTGTGCTTCATCATCGGTGTAGCTCAAATATCTCAGGAGAAGGATCATGTCAGGAGCAGAACTTAAAAAGCGGCAAGCGCCGAAAGTCGATATGAGCACCACGAATGATCCCACAAACCAGTCAAAGGGTAAAGCGCAAACCGTAACGTGGCAGGATATTTCTGAATGGCACCTCGACAACAAGTATATCCTCAGTGGCTATCGACGAGAGAAAGCAGATTATCTGGAGATCTTTACCAGCCTGACCTTTTTGCACAACGAGACTTGCAATGTGTACACTCATCTGGTCGGGGCTCTCCTCCTACCACTCGTCACGACTGCCTTCCTGCGGTACCTGACTGAGCCTCAATTCCTCAATGTGTCGTCCATGGACTATGCTATGTTTGGAATCTACTTCTGGTGTGCGGAGATCTGTTTGGTCTTAAGCACACTTTACCACCTGATGCAACCCCACTCGAAGCACGTAGAACAGTTCTGGCATGGAATGGATTTGCTTGGTATTGTCATTGTGACAGTGGGCACGTTCTCTTCCGGCATCTTCTATGTATTCTTCTGTGAAGCGAGCTTGCAAAAACTGCACTGGGCTATTGTCAGTCTCTCCGTGCGACCGTCATCACTCACCCCGTGCTCCCGGCAGCCGGGTCAAATTCAACGCCACGCTAACATGAATACCAGATCTTAACGACGGGCACTGTCACCGGCGTTCTAATCTCGAATCCATCGCTCAGAACGCCGCGCTGGCGGAAAATGAAGGTAGGCGCCTTCATTATTTTTGGCGCTTCATCGTTCATACCCTTGCTGCATGGAGCCCAGCGATACGGGCTTGAATACATGCTCCAATACTCGGGAATGAAATGGTATCTGCTCGAGCTTACTTTCTATGGCACCGGAGTCATCCTGTTCGCGGTATGTCTGCACGCTCATCGCGTATTCCATTGCCTAAGAGACAAGAATTCTGACGAACATCTGCAGTTCCGAATTCCGGAGCGTTTGGCACCGGGTAAATTCGATATTTGGGGAAGCTCGCACCAGATCTTTCATGTCGCTATTTTATGCGCAATGTATACACATATGACTGCTCTGCTGCAAGGTTTCACAACCTGTCATACACTGGATGTTTGTGAGCTTCAGGGTGTTCATTAAGCAAATTGAAGCTTTATTAAAGGCTGGATTGCTCAGACCGGAATGAACAAGTGCTCACTTCGAAAGTGACCGTTCTTCATTCCTGGGTCCGTCCAACGCGTCTTGCGTTGCATGTATCGCAGATGTGGATAGACAGATTGTCAAAGTATAAAGTGCAGGTTGAAAGGTGTTGAATTGCTTGCTTGCTAGAATGTGGGCGAGTGCCCGACTATGGACACTTTCCTAGTCTCTTGACTGTAACACTAGCTAGCACCACATGACTGCCACATCTAGCAGAAGTCTCTTGCGGTGTGCCTTGATGACGCCTTCGGATATTTCCAACACGTCCACTCATTGATTCGTATCCCTTCGTAGGGTTCCAAGGCCAATAATTGCCCGTGTACTATGCTAAAAGTCTGCTTGGCTGGTGTAAGTCTTGACCAAGATAGGCTTCGTAGTACCAATTAAGCAGTGCTACGGATTATTTACTATCAATCTCCCCTGGCTTTCACTAAGAAATCAACTTTTCGCTAATAGAAACGGTGCGCGACGGCGGCGGAAGCTATTGGCCGTGCAATTTTTTCCCCAACGAACGAGGGGAAGGGATTCGTGGGTATAAACGATTGAGATTGAGGGCCCAGCTGGGACGAAGGGCACACGGACAAGGACATACACATTGCAAAGTGATCATTGTCAAAAGTGGTAATGGTCCATCCCCGAGCCCGACTTTTGATGTTCTAGAGTGTCTGGATATGCAGTTCAGTTTACTCAGGCAAGACCTGACGTTAGAAACGGTTCGAGGACTCCACTATGGATATTGCTTTAGGCGCTACGGTTCACCACTCGATACCCAACCCCTTCTTGTACTTGGCCTCGGGGTAGCCATTTGCGATGATCAGATCGAACAGAGAAGCGAGGAGTGAAATGGTTCAGATTCGATGTGGGATGGTGTTTGAACCACATCGGTGGATCTGTTAGGAAGAATCCTGCTTGTGCAGTGGTATTGTCATGTTCTGCCTTGTTTGCCCTTGATTGAGCGAACCGCCGCTGCAGTGGCAGTGGTAGGCTATGTATCTAAGAGATATATTGTTAAGACTGATATGTCCTTGACCGACCTCCATCATTAGATAGTTGAAACAAACGAATACTGCCATGAAAATCACCCATATCAATTAAGTCTTGCTCAAGTGAATCCATCATCTCCGACGTTGCTTACTGTAAGATATTCGTAAGCCACAACCAAACATATCAAAGACACGGAAACGTGGATTGTATTGTCATACAAATAGCATCTATTTCTTTGCAAAAGGGATGTCTTGATTTTGTGTAGCTATAGTCAAGCTTCAGGAAGACTACAGATATCCCTCATAGTCCCATCCATATCTTTACCAAAATCCGTCCTCCACCACCGTCTTCCTGTCCCCAATTGCCTGCTCTCTTCACCCGCAGTCCTCATACACCCCTAATCGTCACTGAGTGCCTTTGCTGAAAACTCAATTCCTCGAGAGCAGCACTGTTCTGCATCACGGTCCACTCCTCGCATCTGCATCCCTGAACGCCTGCTGAATGTTCTTCGCCTCTTGGTAATCGTCGGGGTCATGGTATTTCAACCCATAGCTTTGCGCAAAGCCTGGTGAGACGCCGCTGCCCCCTTGGCTTCCTAGCGCTGATGAGTTGGAGGTAGATGTGTTGTTTAATGAGGTGCTGCTTGATGATGATGGTTTTGAGGTGCTGAAGCTGGAGGTTGATTGATTGTGGGAGAGAGACTGGTGGAAAATAATTGTACGAGGATGAGGCTGTTCGTGAAGTACCTTATGCAAGTGACGCCAAGGGACATGCGCGTGCTGGCTGCTGCACTCCTTGTTTGATTGGTTGCTTTGCTTTGCTCACCCACGCCTCCGCGCAATGTTCCGGAAGGTCGTCCTCGTCCATTACATAGACAGACAGTCTAAGTAGCTACGAATTAAGACGACGCGTCGGGACTGACATTCTATGAATCTTCCGTTGCCCCGTGGATCTGCGCTTTGCTTAGGTGGAGATGGCGTCCCGTAACGACTACTTAGTCGCGTGGGTTTGCGCACTATCCATAGAGGTAGCGGCAGCCAAAGCGACGCTTGATCGCATTCATGACAAAGTACCTCCCGATCCGAACTTACACGACAACAATAACTACATTCTAGGGAGTCTCCAAGGCCACAATGTCGTACTCGCGTATCCGAGTGTCGGCGTGTATGGTAAAACGTCCGTGGCGGGCGTGGCCACGCAGTTGCACGCGAGCTTCAAATCTGTCCGGCTCACTCTAATGATTGGCATTGCTGGAGGAGTGCCAGACACGAAGGAGGATGTTCGTCTTGGTGATATCGTTGTAAGCAAATCGACAGCTGGCTGGCCCGGTGTCGTCCAATACGACGTGAACGGGGAGCGAGCGAAAGATCGTTTTATTCGCGGTAGAGCGTTAGATCAGCCAATACCGTTACTTCTCACAGCTACAGGCAAGGCCGAGACAGCCGCCATTTTCGATGAAAGTCAGATGCCCCAGTACATCTCCGAGATCGTGAGGAAAGACCCCATCGCCTTTGCCCATCCAGGCCCAGAGCAAGACGTCGTCTTTGAGCCGAATTATGATCACACAACCATCGAGTCCGAAGTAAATGGATGCAACGATTGCAACCCGGATAGGATGCGGCGCCGGCAGCCAAGGGAGACACAAGACCCTATAGTTCATTATGGCCTGATTGCCTCCGGCCATCATTTGATGCGCCACGGAGCGACTCGGGACAAGTTGGCGCATAAGCAAGGCGTTCTCTGTTTGGAGACGGAGGCGGCTGGCCTGAAGGATGCCGCCCAGTATTTGGTCATCCGAGGAATCTGCGACTATGCAGATTCGCACAGTTCCAAGCTCTGGCACGCCTACGCCGCAGTAGCTGCTGCAGCATATGCAAAAGAGGTCCTTTCGTTCATTCCTACGTTTCCCAAGGCGCTATCTCTGGCAGCAAACACACATGCCGAGGCCGCGCCGGTCCTCGACGCTTTGCTCTTGACCAGACCCGAAGTTGATCGAAAATCCCTCGTTGCATTGAAGGGGCGCAGAGTTGACGGCACCTGCGAATGGCTCATACAACACCCCAGCTATCAAGAATGGCTGGCAAACGCCAATCTACCACTCCTCTGGATCTCAGGTGGCCCTGGAAAGGGGAAAACCATGCTGGCAATTTATATTACAGAGGTGCTACAGCCAGTTGTTGACGCCGCCGAAAATGTTCTTCTTTACTACTTCTGTAGTAACCGTGATAAGAACCGTAACAGCGCATTGACCATAATGAGAGGCATCATACATCAATGGATCGACCTCCATCCACACCTGGCACAATATATCAAGAACTCCTTCGAGGGGACTGAAACAACTAAATATACCGTTTCCAGCTTTGTTCCCTTGTGGAGGGTTTTCCTAACCCTACTTCGGCAGAGTGGGTCTTCCCAGGTAGTTTGTGTGCTGGACGGGGTAGATGAATGCCAAAAGGAATCGCTCAGGCAGCTCCTCGATGCTGTTGGGAATTATTTGTCGAAGTCTTGGGAAAAGTCAAGGGCACGACTAAAGCTCATTCTTCTCTCCCGACCCCAGCCGGCTGTTTTGGAGAGCAAACTCGGCCAATACCAGCAGATCAAGTTAGACGACTCCGGTACGGAGATTTCGCCTGATGTCGAGAGATATATCTTTGCCAAAGTTGCCGAACTGGCATCCGAGCAAAACCTATCAGAAGAAATGGTTGCGAAAGTTCAACAAGCCTTATTGGCTGGCGCTGATGGTACCTTTCTGTGGGTCGGCTTCGTTGCCAATGATCTTCAGGGCAGGAGCTGGGGCAAAATTAATGAGATCCTCCGTCGTGTTCCTAAAGGCCTTGGTGGGGTCTATCAGCGGCTGCTTGAGCAAATCGACGACAAAGAAGCGCTGGTCCCCATTCTTCAATGGATTGTTCTCGCTGCCCGGCCCCTCACAGTGGATGAATTGACAGTGGCTACAGGGATCAAGCCCTCTGGTACTTTTTCGGCAACTGAAGTGATCAAGAATCGGCTCAGATTCTGCGGCCTACTCGTGAAAATCGAAGGAGATGTAGTTAATCTGGTCCACGAGTCAGCGAAGGAGTTCTTTCAGAGCGATCAAGTCAACATCAAAGGGATCAGCATGTTCCGCATGAGCCAGGACACACATAGGTCTCTTATGCGGACCTGCCTAGCACACGTCGAACGTGGTTACGGAACTCCTGGAAGGATTGACGAGATGTCTGGCTACGATTCCCTCTTGCCTTATGCCGGTCAATATTGGCCCGTGCATTTCCATCACGCCATTGATGTCATTGATACACCGTCCGAGTTCTCACGTCCGTTCTTTCAAGTAGATTCTCCAATCCGGGAAGAATGGTGGAAATTTTATTGGGAGCAGGAGAAGAACGGCCGCAATCCACCCTCGTTCACGCTCTTGCATCTCGCTGCGTACCTTGGTAATGTAGCCTGGGCCAAAATGTTGATCAGCGAGCATGCCCGCCTCATTCGGCGAAAGGACAACTACGGCCGGACGCCCCTTTCCTGGGCCGTCAACCAAGGTCACCGAGACATGGTGGAATTGCTGATAGACCATGGTGCTCGTGTCAATGCGAAAGATCGAAGCAGATTGACGGCACTCCACATCGCGGTCACTGGACAGTACAAGGACATCGTGTCGGTGCTGCTCGACCAAGGTGCTAGTCTCGAGAGTAAGTCTGAATTTGGCGACACAGCACTGATTCGAGCCATTCAGGCGAATTCGAGGGAAATCATCCAGATATTGCTCGAACATGGAGCGCGCGTGAACGGACTGCCAACTCCTCCAGGAGTTGCTTCCCTGAGAGGACCTAAGGATCCACTAGAAGAGCGGGTGAAAGAGCTATTGGGGCTTCAGGAAGAGATTTTTCTCGCCCGGTACAAGCAGGCGTCGCGACAGGTCGACATGGTCATGAAGACCCTGAGCCTCTCCTTCCGCGTTCCCATCATTCTTCAATTGGTGACACTATATTTGAAGTTTGTGGCATTCGACCGCTGGGAGCATATGTCTGTACTGCAGGAGCTCGTTAAGGAGAACAAAACGGACGAACTGCGACAATGGGCCGAAGCGTATCGCGAGTTTTTCGTCCTGCTAGTTGATGCCAGGAACCCTAGAAGGCTGACGGCCATGACCGACCTGCCGACGCAGGTGCTTCGGGCGGTCGCTCCTGCAGATCTTCAAGCACTGCTGGTCATCGCAGTCCTCGTCGGTTCGGAAACTAAACTCGCAGCTGTTCGACGCGGATGGAGAGAAGGAGATGCCATCACAGCCAGGGCATTCTCACATTGGACCGCCATCGCCTACAACAGAGACGCAGAGGGGTTCTTGCACTCCGGCGTTCGCGAGTTCCTAAACGATTTCGATGCCTGCATCAAAAGTGGTAACCGGCAAGAGAACGTGGCTCGGACGGTGGTACTACTGACATCGCACTTCGCCATGCTCGAGAACAAGGAACCACGGCCGATCGAATACTTCTCCAGGGTCATCGCAGAATTCTACGAAACATATATCGGCGGCAGCCACGAGGTTGAATTGTTCAGTGATGCAAATCAGGCATGCGCTAACGAGCTAATCGTCATCAGCGAAAGCCACGACTCCTCCAGATTACTCCTCTTCCTGACTAGTATCTTCCAATTTGCTCAGCGCTCTCAAGGGAACGGACAGGACCGCTTTCTCAACATACCCTCCGCATCATGCTTGATTCTCTGTCAGGAGAATGCCATCGCCCACCAATGGCTGATTGGCGAGGCAATCCCAGAGGCAATGAGTGCTTTGATATCGAAGCAGCCTCCAGGATCGCTTCAAAAGCGGGCGTGCAAAGCCCTTACGGAATGCCTGATCATTGGGAAGCAGTATGGTTTGACAATACCTAGGGGCGCACCGAGACAAAGAGTGGAACAGCATCTGCAGTCCTTGCCGGGAGTCGGACATAGGATGAATCGCATCCTTGGTTCATAAAGTATTGCGCAATACTCATGCTTGAAAAGTGGCAGAGCTAAGTCACGAGGAAAATTTGAGCCTGTATTTATAATTGTGCTTTACGTGCTGCCTTTGGGATTAATTTTAATAACGCTTCTAGTCGAAGGACGTTCATTTACACGGAAAGCGTCTAAATGTACCTTTGACCCTTTATTTACAGACATGAGCGCCAGAATTGTTTTCCTTTTTTTTCTGCTCAGAGGTCTCCCTATCCGCAATTTTCGAATCTACTGAATCGAAGCCGCTGCTAGCGTTGGATATGAGTCATGTCACATCCCCAAACTTAGTTGTCAAAGCTTAAGGTCGGTAGCACCAGTGGCTGTCAGGATTCTTTACGCACAGGCCCACCACATTGAAATCCTAGGGGGGGTCAACATTAACGAATTATTTTAATTATGTAACCATTCACTTTTTTGCAGTTTTGATAGCCTTTCTAGGTAC
>QQTW01004115.1_pt1 | contig 10863 bp, 10 predicted proteins | sample 1904831 | NCBI WGS metagenome assembly QQTW01 (sample SAMN09435610, study PRJNA476489) | Subsurface metagenome, whole genome shotgun sequencing project.
ATATCTATGGCTCTTACGAAGTTGCATTCTCTTGCTGACGGAAGCATAGTCATGCGAGACAGGCGTATACACGCATCACGAACAGTCCCAAGTCGTCAACACGGCATGGGCATGTATTGCACTCATGGAAGCTCGGTATCCCGACCCAAAGCCCATTGCAAAAGCTCTGAGAAACGTCATTGCTGCAAGACAGCAGTCGAATGGAGAGTGGCTGCAAGAAGCAATCGAAGGGGTCTTTAATAAGTCTTGGTGAGAGTTTCTTTTCACCATCTCGTTTCCAACGCGTTGGAAAACCTCTCACCCTCCTCCTTAACTCCGATTGATTGAGAACTCGAGCTGATGCAAGATCATGATCTGATACGATAGTATGATCTCCTATCCGAACTACAAGTTCATCTTTCCAGTCAAGGCGCTGGGCATGTTCGCGAGGCTGTATGGAGACTTGGAACTGGCCTGAGAGTGCGTACCATCTGGACACGGCCTTTGTGGGAGTTGAGAACTCGAAGAGTAGCATACTTCCACTAGACAGCTATTTTAAAAGTCAGGGGACAACACGTATCTGGTTCGCTGGCTTAGATGATGAAACATACCAGCAACGTCTGTATTGTCCGCCAAGCAAACGATGTATTACTTCATAGAATCTTTCTTCTCGTCAAGCTCTTAAAGATTGTAGTTTGAGCAAGCCGTCTTATATCTTCGTCAAATGTCTGGCAATCAGCAATTACATTTCGAGTCTCGATATTCATCTAATCTCTATATTCAGGCTTCTGTGTTTAACACTCGACGAATAAAAACCTCAAATTGTTAAATCTCGTCATCGTACTGTTGATGTTTCCCTCCGACAACGTTCGGTCTTCACAGTACGGTACAAGTTGACTGATCTTGGCTGATAACTTCTTTTCACTTCGTGATGTGTTTGACGACTAGAATTGAGCTGTTAGTTGTCTTGTCATTAAGAGATAAGCATGTTTAAATCGGTAGCTTGACTTCCTTACCTAGCTGCTAAAGATGTGGTTGAAATAGTGATTTCCAACTAGTAGAACAGTTTTAAAGATATGCTGATAAAGAGGTAACCATGCCTAATAATCTCAGATTTAGGGTGAAATTTGTTGTGCTAGTAGTCGAGAGCATCTTACTCAAGTGAACGCCTCGCGTCATTCCACGGTACATTCTTCTGGCCCCTCATGTCAGTAAGGTAAAATCCACTTCGAGAACCTGTCGGCCTTTGGGATTTGAGCTCATCTTGATTCATATCTGTAGAACCAGTGGAAATCAAAGATGGTACGGGCTAAGGTCTGTCCGTGAAAACAAAAACCATTCATTCCACTACCACTCAAATGACTATGTAACCTCATAGCATTGTCGAAGTCAATATTAATTGAGATGCAGAATAATCGTCATCTCTAAGGACCACTTTCATATTCTGATAGCAATGCAGAAGGCTGATGAACGAACACTCGCTGCAGGAATGCTCTACTTGATTTCATTGCTGAGTCACAAGCCGAATTCAGCCCTACCCGCGGTCCGCATCTGGGCGGCAATCGGAAAAAGATTATTCCACACAGTGGTCTCGCTTAAGATCGGCAATCGGAAGAAGGTTATTCCGTTGGCCGGTGTTGCTGCCGATGACGCTGCGTTCTAAGTCAGACCTTGGATTCTTCCTCCACAGGACTTTCTGAGGCTATGACATTACCTCGTGCTTTTTGAGAGCTCTGAGCTTTTCAGATAACAGTTCACAATTTGGTGGTAAGCTGTTCTTTTATGAAACGATCCTATGAGATGAAGGATGTTAAGCGCTTGTTGAAGTGCGGACGAGCTTGTATTTTGGTCAAAGCACGATTGGAAAGTGGTCGATCGAGAGTGATGTTAACATGTTCAGGACTAGAATAACGCAGAAGACATGTCAACGCAAGCAAATCTTGGAGCGTCTGCTCTGGAGCGTAAAGATTTCGCCGCGGCCATCAAGCACTACACGTCGGCGCTCGCCGAGTTCCCAACTTCTCCTGATTTCTACATCAAGCGCTCGGTTGCATACCAACGCTCTTCTCCACCACAGCATAACCTGGCCCTTCAAGATGCGGATTCTGCAGTTCACTATGCCTATAAACGCGGGAAGCGAGAGTTGATAGCGACGGGCCAGATGCGCAGAGGGATATCGCTCTTTGGCATGAAGAGATGGGCCGATGCAGGCCAGTGTTTCGCCTGGGTGCGGGTCAAGAACGACAAGGAGCCTGGCCTGGAGATGTGGACGAAGAAGGCGCAAGTCGCTTTAGAGAAGGCCGGTGAGGGTGCCGAAGGGACCAACGTCTCCGTTGTTGAAATACCCGAGCCGTCAGCTGCTACAACGAACAATCATGGACCCTCCGCGCCTGCAAGAACAGCTTCATCTGGCACGAGCACGATCGATGCGTCAAATTCTCATAAAACAAAGCCTGTTCAGGGTGTTCAAACTCCGGCTGATAAGATTCGGCATGAGTGGTATCAGACTACTGATACGGTGGTCGTCACCCTCCTCGCTAAAGGTGTACCCAAGGACCAAGCCACTATCGATTTTCATGAAACATCTGTGAGTGCCTTGTATCACGCTCAAAGAAGGGTTCAAGCTGAACGGTGCAATTACTTCAAGATAACGATCTCATTTCCCATGCCAACTGGCTCGACGTACGATTTCTCAGCCGACCCACTATTTGCGCCTATCGACCCAACATCGTCGAAGTCTTCCATTATGTCGACAAAGATTGAACTGGTATTGAAGAAGAGTACCCCTGGGCACAAGTGGAAATCACTAGAGGGAAGCCACGAAACACGAGCAGGCAAAGATCAGCCTGATCAGAAGCCAGATGAAGCTCTCGAGGTCCATGAGAAACAGGCCACCTCAAACGGCTCAAGCGGTGCAACTTCCAGCGACCGACAAAGCTCCGTCCCGTCGTATCCAACCTCATCACGAACGGGCCCGAAGGATTGGGATAAGCTAGCGGCAGAGTTAAGCAAGAAGGCCAAGGGCAAGCCTGATGATGCAGACTCGACAAAGCAAAACGGCAGCCAGACGACAGAGCAAGCACCCAAGGCCGGAGAGAACGATGATGTATCCATCGACGATGACGATGACGAGGGCGATCAGGTCCACGGTTTCTTCAAGAAGATATACGCCAACGCCGACCCGGACACGCGTCGCGCCATGATGAAGAGCTATCAAGAGAGCAACGGGACGGCTTTGAGCACGAATTGGGCCGAGGTCGGCAAGGCCAAGATGGAAACGACTCCGCCTGATGGAATGGTTGCTCGTCAATGGAACGAGTAGGGCAAATGAAATGAAATGAAGAGTTTGAGTGGAGGTCTGGAAATTCTCAGGCTGAGATATGATGCCCAGACCTGGGAAAGAGTGGGGTTTCAGCATGGAACAGCGAGTGGGAGTAACATCTTTGATTTGGACTGTGGGGCAAAGCGCACAAAACGAAGCGAGTAACGAGCAACGAGCAACGGGGAGATCATGGGAGTAACGTCTTGACGAAAAGGAACCGGCGTATGGTCAATACTTGAGCGAGGGGGTTCTTTTCTCAGTTCAACGGTTCAACGGTGATGATCTCTCCCTCTCTGCGCTCTCAGAGTGACCTCTTCATTTATCAAAGGTGACGGCGAAAAGCAATACGTTATCAGTGGAGGTGCTGTAGAGTCCTTCCACTCTATCCTAAATCATCCTTCAACCCTTCCTGCTTTCTTCAGAGGTGTGATGTATGGAAGTCCGAGTTGTTTTCCTTACTACCGTGTAGAGGTCTGAAGCGCTTTGGTAACTGGTAACCGGTAAATCCGGCCGGTACAAACGTCCGAGTTTTGGAGAGTGTCGAGGTGTAGGCTACCATGACAAGACGTAGATTTAGATTCAATATATATTGCTTGTCCAATCCTGCGTGTTGCCCCACGAGTATATGAGAGGACGAGAAAGCTTGGATATGGGACCGCCTTTTTGGACCAAAGAGTAATGCGAAAACCCCTTCATTATCGGTGATTTCAAATACAATTTAGCTGGATTATACTCCACTAGTAGTCCCATATCATTTGATGGTACAGCTGGAGATATGAAATGATCCCGGTGCAAGAACAGCTGATCTTATGCTGAGTGTGTAGATTGTGGTCACATCATATGACAGGCAGTCGGAATAGCAAGCGGAAGATGCGCGGTTCAAAAGGATCATGTCTTCAAGAACTCTTCGTCAACCGCTTCATAATGCTCGTAGAAGCCCAAGAACATCTTGACGCCCAATCCCGGATCGAGACAGCCGGTCGTGGCGCGAATACTGTGCATGCTAAGTTGCGGGATGCCGGCGTCGATGGCCCGGATGCCGGTGTGGGAGCTGAGCATTGGTCCAACGGTGCCGCCGCTGCGACTGTCGTTGCGGATCTGGAACACTTGGAGATGGCAGTCTGACTTCTGAGCGATCCGCTGCAGTATGGCCGTCGAGACGCTGTCCGTGGTCATGTGCCCGTTTGGATCGGCCGAGACGGTAAGACCGACGTTCAAGCGTGGCGCGTGGTGCTCGAGGTAGACCTCGAGAAAGTTCGGATTCACGGCGTGAATGACGTCGGCCGAGACCAGGAAGCTGTTGGCATACAGCTGCGCGATCAGGTTCGGCCCGTAGTGGGCACCGTTGAGCTCGGCTAGAGCTTCGCAAGCTCGCTCCAGCACCACACTCAGGAAGTTGCTCCTCGCTCCTTGTCGCAGGAACGACCCGATTTCCTCGTCGTCAAACACCGCCGCCACCTTGATGATGCGACTGGAGTCGGCATCGGCATCGGTGCATGATGCGAGCAGCGCTTCGAGAGCGGCAAATGAGCAAAGTTTATCATCAATGCGCCCAGCAAAGATGAATTCGCCATCGATACCGCCCTGTGTAGCGGGCTGCGTATCAAATAGCTCCAGCTCCCAGTTCACAATATTTTCTTGACATCATTAGCGCGCTCCGAGGAAACCGAGCTGTATATTGAGACGCACCACGCTTGACTTCGAGCGCCTCCTCTACACGTGCAACCAGTCTTTCTGGTTGTGTAGACACAAACGTGCGAGAGCCACGACCAGACTTTGAAGACGAACCGGATCTCTCTTCGTCGATTAGAGAGTCACACTCGAGGTCGGAGTTGTCAAGTCCGATGATGGGAACCATCTGTGTCTCTGGGTTGAATGGCCCATTGGCGGGACGTCCAAAATGCGGAGCAAGAGTAGGTACCCGTGCAACTGGGATTGGTCAGAGAGAGCTTTCCATACGATCGGAAGAGGTCATCATACTCGGCCAGCCGAGCTTGAGCAACTCCGTTGTGACCGTGCCGGTCTTGGGATCCTTGACCAGCACGCGGCCTCCGATGCCCAAATCACGGTCCCACCAGGTCGTGTTGAGCCCACCTGCGTATGGTGCAACCCCTGTTGATGGTCAGCAACAGCTCGTAAGGAAGAGTCGAGCATGTTTGCAGATGTCGGCCTGGCTTACCGAGTCGAACATAGCCCGCCTTGGTCTCCAGCTTCGGAATCGGCTTCACTATCGTGCCGGATCATCAGCGGAGCCCAGCCGACTATCAGCTGCAAATACAGAAGCTTACACCTGGCCGTCAAGGCATCGATATGACCCGCTATGATGGCTGCTCCGTTCCCTATCTCGTACTCGCCCCCAACAACGAATGCAATCAGGCTGCTGCCGTTGCGTTGCACGAAGTATTTGCCTCCTTCGCGGATGTGGTCAGCCCACGAGGCCCGTTCACTCAGCTCCTTGAAGCCATGCTTCTTGAGCCGCGAGGCATAATGGTCCACCGCATGGAAAACGGTAGGGCTCCCATTCATGAAGTCAAGGTAAGGCTCTATGTAGTCCTTCGGATCGAGCTCGGAGGCCGCGACATGGAAGGGTGGCTGGCGACGACAGCGGTCCTTGTTGGCAAAGTAATTGGGCGTCATGGCGAGCAACGATGACCTGCTCAACAAGGAATGTTCGAGGCGAGTGCCTTTACAGAGATCTAGATTCTAGATATCAGAGGTGGTTTATACGATCTCTTACGAGAGCTGTAACTTGTACGAGCAAGCTGCATGCGGTGGCTGGAAGCAAGAGGCCTGGAGGGTTTGCAGGTCACGCAGGTCATGCAGCTCTAATACGGTCAACTGCAGGAGGCTCCGTCGTAGCCTTTAAATCCACGACACTTGATTACTAAGCTCACTGCGAAAGTCCTGAGCTCCAGGCCGCAGCATCAGCTGGCTAATTGTCTTGCTCCTTTTCAGGCAAACTGAGGTCTATGGCTGACCGTAGCAGCTCTCGATCGAACAGGCTGACTAAACACCGGGTAAACGTAAACCCGCTCCACTATACCAGTAAGCCTACAGTACTCAGGTCCACAAGCAGCACGGCTTTCGTCTGATAGAAGGAGCTCGTTTCAAGGCTGAAATCCAGCGCAAAATGAGAACAGACCTTCCTAGTCCGGGCAGCTGAAGACCGCAGGAACGGCTGCCATGGAAGTGAGGCGGAGTAAATGTACGCGTGTACATCCACGTCTATTGGATGCGGGGCCTCTCCTAGTAGATATTGGAGCTGTCTCGAGGATCAACAAACTAGGCTCGATTACCTCCGATGGATCTAAGACGTTGGTAATACAATGAAGCTGCCATCCACTTACTTAGTACTAAGTACTAGTACAACTGAAGGGCGTATCTCACTCTGATGGCTAAGATTCTCGCTCGATGTTGAAAGGGGCTGAGGATGGCATGAGGTCGGAAGTCGCAGAAGTCGACAGGGATATGCTGTTTACTAAGCAATGAGTAACTAGGTTTCGGCCCGGCTGGTGCGTGCGTGCCTGCTGGGCAAGAGAGTTCAGTTAAAGTAGTGATGGTGTCATTGACTTTAGAAACACCAACAGATCCACGCGGCCTCATAGCCCATACCCGGGGTGCATCGGTATCGGCGACTTTCTTTGGCCGATCCCTTTACAGCTTTGATCCGTACTACCAGTAATCCTGCGCCTCGCCGAGGTTTACTTCCAGTACTACTTAGTAGAAGATGCATCATATGGGATAACGGCTGTGCTTTGTCTGGCCTCATTGTACAGCTGATCTCTATCAATATAATTAGGGGCTAAGCCCACCAAGGAGCTGTCATGACCATGCACGCCATTGTGTGACGGCCTTAGAGAGGCAGAGAAAGAGACGCTCATCGACAGGTGTATCCACTTCCATATCCAGAGCTGGAGGAAGGAAAGCGCAATAGATTGATGCTTGTCTCAGTGTCTATCAATCTTGTGAGCTCCTCTTCGCTTTTGACGTGCATCGGTGGCTAATGGTGATTTCACAGGGAGAGGACCTAGTAAGAGCAGAAGCCAGGAGTGCTGAAGGACGATCTTCTGGCCCAGCATGGCTCTCGGACGGCAGATATGGACCTTGACGAAGAAGAACCTCGTGATCGCGGTGAAGAGGCATCCATGGAGCACCGTCATCCGAGCCTTCTTGCTGCCCATCATCATCGTTACCGTCCTGGCCTACACCCGGAACCTGTTCATCCCGCCCTCCTACTTCGGCATCGCCACTCCTCGAAATGTCCGAACGGTGGTGGAAGCCATGGACGCGGCCGAGGCCGGACGTGACACGTTGGTCTTGGTCAATGGCGGTTTCGTCGGCGGCGACATCGACCGGGTCATCGAACGGGTGGCCGAGCCCGTTCGTCAAGCGGGGAAGAAGGTCAGAGTGCTACGGAGGCCGGAAGAGCTGATCGAGGTTTGCCCGAGCGCATTGAATGGCCTCACCAAATGCGTCGCCGCGGCCGTCTTCCATTCCTCCCCCAACGAAGGCCCGGGTGGCCTCTGGAACTATACACTCCGCGCCGACGGCGCCTTGGGCTTTACCATCGATGTCCGCGACTCGACCAATGATGTTCAGATCTACACGCTTCCGCTGCAACATGCCTTGGATTTTGCGATCGCGTCACTCAACGAGACCGTGGACGCGTCGGCCCTGCCGGCCGAGGTCCAGGAGTACATGTTCACCTCCAAGACGCGCGAACAGCGCAGTCGTGATCTTCGCACGACCTTTATGAATGCCTTGATCAATGCCCTTGCGGTGGCCTTCTTCATTGGCTTCATCGACACCGTTGGATTGGTGTATCATCTGGTCGGCATGGTCGCGGCCGAGCGGGAGCTCGGCATGTCTGCCCTTCTCGAGTCCATGATGCCAAACGCACGCCGATGGCAGCCTCAGGCGGCGCGCTTGATCTCGTACCACCTCGCCTTTGATCTCATCTACGCGCCCGGCTGGCTCGTGGTCGGGATCATCCTATCGATGGGCGTCTTCGAGAAGACCAGCAGTGCCATCGTCATCATCCATCACCTTCTCGCCGGCCTTTCGATGACCTCGTTCGCCATCTACGGCGCCGCTTACTTCAAGAAGGCCCAATTGAGTGGCATCACCGTCACGATCCTGTCGGCCTTGTTGGGCATTCTGGCACAGTTCCTGTCCGAGGGCGGTACCGCCGGCGTCGCCATCCTCTCGTTGCTGTTCCCGCCGATGAACTACGTCTATTTCCTCGTCTTCGTGGCACGTTACGAGCGCTTGCAGCGTCCGACGAACCTGTTGAAGTCGGCCCCCGAGAATCCGTGGACCCTCCCTGGCGTGGTTTTCTGGGTCTTCCTGATCCTCCAGATCATCATCTATCCGATCATAGGGGCCATGGTCGAGCGCAGACGCTACGCTGCTGCCTCCAAGGGACGGAAGCTGGTCCCGCCCCAGGATGATTCGACCCCTCCGGTGCGAATCCGAAACTTCTCCAAGGTCTACGCACCGTCAACCTCTTCAAGGTTGTTTGCATCTCTACGCAAGAAGCCCATCGATACCGTCAATGCCGTGAACGATCTCAGTTTGGACGTGTCAAAAGGCCAGATCTTGGTGTTGCTTGGCGCGAACGGGAGTGGCAAGACGACCACCTTGGACGCCATTGCGGGACTGAGCACTCTCAGCCAAGGCTCGATCGAGGTCGATGGGACCGGTGGACTCGGTCTTTGCCCTCAAAAGGTACGTATCGAAGGGCGTTCTACGCGTCCACCCGGCCATGCATTGTTTTCTGACGGGGTCACAGAATGTTCTCTGGGATGACCTGACCGTGACCGAACATGTCACCATCTTCAACCGGTTGAAGACAGATGGCAAGGTCGACTTCAAGGACGAGGTTCGCCAGCTCATCTCAGCCTGTGATTTGGACCAGAAGCGGAAAGCAAAGTCCAAGACGCTTTCGGGCGGTCAGAAGCGCAAATTGCAGCTTGGCATGATGTTCACCGGAGGAAGTCGCGTCTGTTGTATAGACGAGGTGAGTAGCGGCCTCGACCCGCTGTCTCGCCGCAAGGTGTGGGATATCATGCTGCGCGAGAGGGGCGCTCGAACCATCATCTTGACCACGCACTTCCTGGATGAGGCCGACCTACTCGCCGACCACATCGCCATCTTGTCCAAAGGCTCGTTGAGGGCCGAAGGATCCGCGGTCGAACTTAAGCACAAGCTAGGCGATGGATATCGAGTCCACGTCCCCGATCGTCCCGGGCTGAATCTCACCGTTCAGGCTGGCCACGTCTCGAGCGGCACGTCTCGGGACGAGGTGGTGTACAACATTCCCACATCTGCAGAAGCGGCTCGTTTGGTGGACCAGCTGGAACTTCAAGGCATTGAGGATTACCGCGTTGCTGGACCTAGCATCGAAGACGTCTTTTTGAAGCTCGCAGACGAGGTCAACGAGGTCGAGGATGTCAGCAGACCACCGACCAGCGCGGACGGAGTTTTAAACCCATCTCCAGGGGCCAAGATGTCTTCAAGCCCGAGCGGTGACGTCCAGCTTCTGCCTGGAAAGCGCATCAGCATGGCGAAACAAGCGTGGATACTGTTCCGAAAGCGGATCACCATCCTTAAACAGAATCATCTGCCATACGTTGCGGCCTTTGTCTTCCCAGTCGTTGCCGGTAGCTTGATAACCCTGCTATTGAAGGGTTATAAGCAGCCGAGATGTTCGCCAGCCGAAGAGCTGGACCCATCCGTGGCCACCTCCTACATCACCCAATATGTCACAGACAGGGGTCTCAACGTCACTCTAGGCCCTTCGAGCTTGGTCGTTCAGGATGTGGCATCTCGCTTTCAGGGACTACTACCGTCCTCTGCGTCTGACTCCGGTGGTGCAGATGTTTCGACGCTTGCTCGAAATGTCCACCTTGTCGACACGCTTCCTGCTTTCAATAACTACATCAATGAGCAGTTTACGCGAGTCAATCCTGGTGGTGCCTTTGCCGCCAATTCTGGAGGCCCTGCCACCTTTGCTTATAGAGGCAATGGTGGTATGTTTTTCGCCGTGCTTACACAAAACATCTTCGACCGCTTGATGACGAACGTCTCGATCAATACCCAGTTTGCTGAGTTTGACATTCCGATTCCAGTGAGATCCCGTCCCCCACTTACTGAATTCGAGTTCGGAGGCCAGGTTACTGATTCTGCGATTAGGCTTCTGTGGGCGACTCTCTCCAGGCTATCACATACTTCGGCCTCGTCATGGCTGTTTATCCGGCATTCTTTGCATTGTATCCCACTTTGGAACGTCGTCGAAATATCCGGGCGTTGCAATACAGCAACGGTGTTAGGAGCCTTCCACTGTGGTCAGTATATCATGCTCGTCCATCCATACGACTGAGCTGTCTCGATCATTCCGCTGACAAGCCTTACCCATCAGGCTAGCCTACCTTGTCTTTGATTTCTTGTTCGTCCTTGTCGCTAGTGCAATCATCACCATCGTCTTCCAAGCAACCTCGGACATATGGTACCATATCGGGTATATGTTCGTCGTGCTCGTGCTTTACGGCCTCGCATCAACC
>QQTW01004116.1_pt1 | contig 10861 bp, 19 predicted proteins | sample 1904831 | NCBI WGS metagenome assembly QQTW01 (sample SAMN09435610, study PRJNA476489) | Subsurface metagenome, whole genome shotgun sequencing project.
TTAATATTAGTAATCCACACCATGATATCCCCTTTCCTGGTACTCCAATGTCCTCCGATATCACATTGCTCAGATTTGGCCAAGGACAATGGGACAAAAAAACCTTTGTAGATACGAGAATTATGCAGGGCGGTTTGGGAAGGAGTCTTGTCAGGTTTTTGAGCATTGGCGCAGTGAAAGAGGATCCATAGAAAGATTTTTTTGACTTTTCACAAAGTATTATTCATGACACATCCCAAGGGGCTTCTCCACTTTCTTCGCAGTTCCCACCATGACTATGCTCAGAGTCGACAAGAAGGTGCCACGGTGGGGGTAGCTGGCTTACCTGGCTTACCTGGCTGGCCTCTCTGTGTCATAGCTATCTCTCATCCCACTTCCAAAGCACCTTGTTTGATACCAAAAGTTAGATGTGGTTCGATTCGATCTTAGGCTTATCGGGCTGCATGGAAACAACCCAGGAATAGAAGACCCAATGGAAGCCTGGTGGAACCTTCTTGAACAATTAGACCAATCTGCCTGCTGTTCTTTCCGAATTGTTTCGACCAACCTTAGCGAGGCCGCCGGCCGATGAAACGTTGGCGGAATGCATGGTTGTATGGTGGTAGGGCCATCGGTCCTGGTGCTGGCGGAGTGATTTTCATGCTTCCGCGGCGTGGCCCTAGATGCTTATCGCTGCTTGGACCCACTCGAAAAGCACGCAAGAGGGCTCAACTTGCTAAACAAGCCGACACGACTGTCATCCTCATCAACCGATTCGAACCTTTCTGATATGCAGGCCCTCCTTGGCCTGGCCGAGAAGAGTCTTCTCCTCGCACTGGCCCACACAACCTAGAACAGCCCACCGCTCCATATCAACCTGGGACCTCCTGCCCCTCCGCCATGGCAGACTCAACTTCTTCACATCCTCCTCGCAACCGTCCAGATGCCACCGAAGCCTCCCAGACTCGACTCTCCGCCTCCTCCTCCCAAACCTCCTCCGAACTCACCGATCTGAAGGAGAGACTTCACCGCTTCCTAAGGCAATACCCCGACTTTCCTTCCCCCGGAATCTTGTTCGAAGACATCCTGCCTCTCTTTGCCGACGCGCTCCTTCATCGATCCCTCCTACGCGCCCTCGAACTACAAGTCACAGATAGCTTTGGACAAGATCAAATACCAGACGTAATTGTGGGCCTTGACGCACGAGGTTTCCTGTTCGGTCCCAGTCTAGCGCTGAAGCTTGGTGCGGGATTTGTGCCGGTGAGAAAGCAAGGAAAGCTGCCTGGTCCCACCGAGACGGCAGGTTTCAAGAAAGAATACGGGGAGGACTTCTTCCAGATACAGAGTGATGCCATCAAGCCTGGTCAGCGGGTCCTTGTGGTCGACGACATCATTGCAACTGGTAAGGATCGGTTTCTATTGACTGGTACTTCGACTGCTAATCGGTAAGCAGGTGGCTCCGCTGCGGCTGCTGGCTCGCTCGTCAAGAAATCGGGTGGTACACTACTCGGATACATCTTCATACTCGGATTGGACTTCTTGAAAGGGCGGGACAAGCTTGATGCTCCGGTGCATACGTTGCTGTCCAGTCAAGAATAACATGATAATACGGTCTGAGGCTCCGTCTGGGTAGTACAAAAGGCAAGTTTACCATATCCGTCATGGTGGAGAAAAGGACGACACCCGTGAAACGGCGCTCGGCATATACTCCGAATCAATCTAAGGACCTTGGTCGAGCATGCATGGTTTCGGACCCTCACCGTCCATACCATGAGCCTGTGGCAATCGACGGGAATTTCACGGATTCGAGGTTTGGTCAAGTGCGAGTCGCGAAACATATTCTACTTGGTCTCTTAATATCACATCCACGACCCTGAGTACATGTCAAGGTACTCCTTCCTGATGCACACTCAATAAGCTTCAATCGAACCCTACTGCGATGGAGGTTGTTCGCGATCCCAGGCCATGTTGGTGATGCAGTGCTTCTGCAGCTGTTTGTCGCTGGTGTGATAACCCTCATCTTCTACGCGACCGACGGCAGACTTCACAATCGTTCATGTCTGGAGCGGCAATTGCGTTATTAATATGCGGTAACAATAATAGATCTTGAACTTTGGGATTTTGCGACTGAAGCGACTCGGTCTCCCCACGCGTACGCGGGCTCAAAAGAATGGTTAACAGTAATGTCGTGACCACCACGCAAATTCTCCTTCAACCCACATCAATTGGCCGCTCATTGCTTCTGAGTTACAATCCTGTTGCTGATGACCGTACCTCTGAAGCATTGTACATACACAAATTGTTCGATGAAGTCTTGTCTTTCATAAGGGACAACGGTCATGCATTATCCCATCCCATCTCTCTGGCTATGCGTGGTAATCCTTTTGTGTTTTGGCGCAAGCTCCTTTGCCTCTCCAACAACAGAATCAAGGACAATGAAGCAGACCTATACCCAGAGTCTTGTACCGCGAGTTTTTGAAGGCTTCCCTGTCGCGGAATCCAACGCTCGCCGATGGCGCATTCTTCTGAAACAGAACATGTTACTCCTACCAGTCAGAGATGCTATCGAATATGTAAGTCCCAGACGTCGCGGCGATTCCATGCAGTGGGCAGGGGGGGCTATCCGATGTAAATATCACAGATGAAGGTATCGGATGCTCCCCCACCAACTTCACGCCCTGCTCCCTCTATATGACATCCCCATTCAAACCCACACCGTTCCATCCATCCCCCCAGCTTTCTTTTGACTAACATACCATTCCCCCCTTATCCATTTCCAGCTCGAACCCTTCTACAACAACGTCCTCCAACACCTCAACCACCAAATCACCACCCACGCCCCCGAAAACGTCCTCGGCTTCCGCTACGTCGAAGGCTTCCTAACCCTGGCGTTCAAATGCGCCTCCGAAGACACGCACACCTGTTCGTGGGAAGCGGTCAAGTTTTTCGTCGAGTGGCAGATGGAGCGGGTGGCGAGGGGGCAGTTGTCGTTTTGTGGGGGGATGATGAAGGGGCCGGAGGGGCAGGTGTTGGAGTTTTGGATGGGGACGGGGAGGGTGGGGGGGGGTTGATGAGGGGGGATAGTGCGAGTGATTTACATGTTTGATATTGGGTGGAGGAGTGGGGGGGGGGGGATCATTGGAGTTTCGGGGGATGGCGATTCCTATGCCAGTGGTATGGTATGGTATGCTATACCAATATGCTAACCCATCTTTATTTCTGCTTTCTCTTTTCCCGTTGCTCGTCACCCTGTCCCCCTAAATCTTTCCTCCCATTCAAAAAAAAAAAAAGACCTATATGCATATACATACATCCCTTAAACTCACTCCCTACTTACATCCCTACAACATACTGCCAGTGCCAAGTTCTGTGGAAGTTGCTTCACGCTGCTAAATAGCCTGCTCTACGTGCCATGGTAAATACATACGGCCACAGACAGAGTAAAGCATGGATACCCGCACGCACGACATGTGCCAGGTGAAAAGCTCTCATGACCATGATCGTTTGTTTCCATTCCTGATGGCCAATGCTGGGGAGTCGGTATATACCTTCGAGGGAGCCGTCTTCCTTCTTCCCTTGCCTGCTTGAACAGACTGTCCCTAGATCTGTCCTCTAAAGTCTACCTAGAAGCACCATGCTGTCACTCCCGGCCTTCTTGACCGTCTTCCTCACTAGTCAAGCAGCTGCTCTCCCCTCTCCTTCGATCAATACAGCCGACTACGGACCGGCTTCGATCATCCGCCGCGATGTTTGTATCATTGGTGGCGGTTCCTCAGGCACTTATGCTGCTATCGGCCTGCGCGATCAAGGCAAAAGCGTGGCGGTGATTGAGAAGCAAAGCGTCCTCGGCGGTCACACCAACACCTACACCGATCCCAATAACGGGACTAAGATCGACTACGGCGTTCTGGTATTCGGTAACACCTCAATCGTCACTTCCTATTTCGGCAGATTCGACATTCCACTCACCTCAGGCACTGGCGGTTTCGCCACCAACGCAACCATCTACAACGTCGACTTTCGCACTGGGAAAATTGTTCCAGGCTATGTTGCTGAGGACCCTACAGCAGCATTTACTGCATATGGCGCTCAACTCGCTAAGTATCCTTACCTCAGCGAACCGGGCTGGAACCTACCGGATCCTGTGCCGGCGGATCTATTGATGCCATTTGGGGATTTTGTCAACAAATACGAGATTGGTGCCGCGGTTCAAATAATCAACCAGTTTGCCCAGGGCTTTGGGGATATCCTGACCATCCCGACGGTGTATGTGCTGAAGTACTTCAACCAACCCGTGCTGGCAGGGGCGCAAACAGCATTCTTGACCACCGCACGGCGTGACAATAGTGAAATATACGAGAAGGCTAGAGCCGAACTAGGAAGTATGTAGCACCAGACCGATCGCCGCCCCCTGAAACCGCAACCTCGATGAGCGGTGCAGTCGATACCCGGTGTGCAGAGCTGATTGCTGACCACGCGCTCCAGAGGACGTATTCTTGGACAGCATGGTCATTGCAACATCTCGGGACGCCAACGGCGTTAGAGTTGTGGTCAGAACGCCTCAAGGAGTCAAGCTGGTCCTAGCCAAGAAACTCCTCATCTCCATCCCTCCCAAGCTGTCCAACTTCAACGGTTTCGATCTGAGCACGACCGAGCAAGGACTTTTCAGTCAATTCAGCAACGGTGGCTACTACACGGGTCTTTTACGCAATACTGGCATACCCGACAACATCCTAGTCAATAACATTGGAGCGGACACGCCATACAACCTTCCAGCAGGTGACCCACCCCAAATCCAGTCCTTAGCAAATCCTCACAGTCCCGATGGAGATACTAACACGAAGAAATCTCCATAGTACCCGGTTCCTACGCCTTCAGCCCTACGTTAGTCCCCGGTCTCAAAGACCTGAAAGTCGGGACCCCCACCGCCATCTCCGACGCCGAGGTGAAAGCCTTGGTCGTTGCAGAGATCGAAAGACTCAAGACCGCCGGCACCATCACGACAGCAACGACTCCTGAGTTCGTGGCTTACAGCAGTCACACGCCGTATGAGCTCCGCGTCTCGGCGGATGCTATCCAGGCGGGCTTCTACAAGGATCTGAATGCGCTGCAGGGGCACAAGAATACGTGGTGGACGGGGGCCGCGTTCGACAAGCATGCTTCGGGGGAGATTTGGGCATTCACGGCGAGGCTGTTGCCAGATATTGCTGCTTAGGGCGTGTTGGGATATGGCCTCGCAGGAAAGCCAATTTGAGTTTGGGATTCGAATACCGCATGCATTGAGAAATTCGCGTGGCAAGTGCGTTGCGTAGCTCAGGTATAGTTCAGTATCGATCGACCTCTTGACCAGCCCTTCAAGGGCCCCCACCGGCCTTTGATTCAGGGGCTTAGCCCTATCACGTCTATTGAACACCTTTAAATGGATATAGCTCATGTAAGGACATGGTCTTCGTAAGCGATTTGTCCAGTATCGATTCTGTATCGTTAGAGTTGGCTTTCATCGACTTCTTACATCGCCAAGAGAGTCGCTAGAATGATATCCCGCATCCAGTCTGAATATAATATAGCTCTTTCCGATATAATACTTCACCGTCGCGCTGCTTGCACTGCGCTCAGCGCATCATATATAATACGTATTAAATTAGTATACGTTCGCCGGCCATTTTCCTTTCTGAACAATAAAGCTATGCTACGATATCTACCGTTGATGCAATCGAATACCGACTCTAATAGAGGATCTACATTTTAGATCCCGTGAGTTCCCGATGGCTGGTAAATAAGGGTGGGTTGTTAGAGCGAGTCCGCTCTCCGCAGCGGAATCTCTACCTCGGAGATGGACTGCGGTGACTCGCACTCGATAGGTTGAGGTATCGGTTTGCTATCAGGTGAGAGGATACATTCTAATGACCTGGTTTTTGGGGGTTGGGGGGAAGGGGGGAATATTAGTTGCACGGAGGCAAGGAAGCTGACACCTCGATATTATTAGGAGAATTACCACCGAGATCGGAACAGAAACATCAAGTTGTTATCGCAACGCAACTTCTCGAATTATACAAGACTTTTTGAATGAGTCAATGAGGGATGGTGGTCGCAACTACATGGCGATTTCGAGTGTTTTTCCTTCTGCCAAGGCGTCGCCTCTCCATGCAATTATTGTTTCCGCTCTGCAAGCCAGCGTTGTCGACATTCGAACGACTAAGGAAGTAGAGGTGTTCCAGTCCAGTCGTGATTTCAGTTCAGTCATGATTGGACCTGTCTAGTCATGACTTGATAGATGTCACGACTGGACCGGAACAGCGGCTACTCTAAAGGCTAGAAAAGCTTGGAGCCATCGACGAAGATGTGCGTATGGATATTTGACACCTCGACGCCATATCCGGCGTTTCGTTCCCCATCAAAGGCAACTTGTGCACTCGGTTTCCGAGCGAGCTAGTCCTCCTGTGAGCCTGCATCAGGCTCTTTATGCCTATGCACAGGAAGTTCTTTTTCAGTTCTTTGACGATCGCTTACTAAGCGTATCTGATTGGCCAGATTTGTTCTCATCACCACATTCCTTGGCATGATGGTCTGATTAGGCTTAGTGTCAACAGCCTACATGAAAACTCTTCACCCACATAGATTTGTAGTCTTTATGCGATCAATCATAAGGTACTCATGCTATCGCTCACACCTCCGCACGACGGCGCACGCTGGTATTACCGTGTCGATTGTTCCGAATCATTCCCGTCGCGAATCGGTGCGACACGCCATGTCCAGCTTTCCTCAGAAGCTCGACGGCCTCAAAGGGCTTTCGGCATGCGAAGTCAGCAATGGGAATGTGCCGCACGGCAGGATTTCTAATTCAAGTTTTTAAAAAAGACCAACATTGTTGTACAAATATAGCACAGATAGCCTTGTCTACATAAGGCTATCTAATCTTATAAAGCAGATGCTTCTTGCTGTCGCTATCCTCTAGCAATCGACTGCTAAGCACCGCTGCGAGATATTCTTTTACTTCCCAACGAAGAGAACTCATGGGTAAACTTACAAAGACTGCGCTCGGCGCTGTAGCTGCAGTACCTTTCGACCCGAGCGGCACTGCGCTTGTGGTAGCCCTTGGTAGTGGAACTGCCTTGGTAACCCGCTCTGGGTGGCGGAAGCTCACCGGTAACTCCCACGGTCCCGAGACAGTAAGAAACCTGGTGAGTGACCATTAGGAATCAACATGGCCCAAGTTTTAGGTTGCCGCGAGATCCTCTTGACCCCTTGCTGTCATATCCATCCTAGGAATGGAAAACATACCTTAGACCTACTCAGCTAACACTGCCATCACCAAACAACAGAACAAAGACGACATAGCCCGCCTCCGCCACATCGTTCGCTCCATCACCGCCAGCATCATCGGCCTCGGCGCCTCCAGCGCCCTCTCCACTGCCCTTCCCTACCACCTCGTCCCCGCCACCATCAACGCCGGCTTCCTCTGTCACTCTATCCGCGAACTTCACACCCTCGCCACCAAAGCCGGCGGCAAGCGGGCCCTAGTTGGGATGATAAAAACCCACCAGCTCGTCGCGGACGTCGCCCTCGCCACGGTACTCAAGACCGTCTTCCTTCTCCTCTTCCTGGGCCACGACTTCGACGTCATGGCTGACTCGTTGGCGCACTCGCCGGAGCTGGTACTCGCGCACATGGACACGGGAGTGACCCCCCCGGTGGAGAATCTGCCTCATTCAGAGGTCGCGGAGTGGCATATGGCGTTGTCTGAGCATGGGGTGCTCCCGTTGACGCAGGAGCTGGTGGATGCGCCGCCGGCGGCGCTGCAGGAAGCGATGATTGGGACGGATGCTGCGGCGGTTTGGGGCAGCGAGGCGGCGCATCAGATGGGGCCCGCGGGGATCTTGTTCATGGGGACGGCGATTGCGGGGGTGGAGCAGGGGGTGAGGATGGCGATGGAGGATCCAAGTGAGAAGTTGGTGGGAAGGATGCAGCGTTCATCAAGGGCTTGAAGGTTCCAGAGGGTGGTCGTGGCGAGGCTGGACGTTAAAAGACTCGAAAATGACTGGATGAAAATTGGTGGGAAGAAGATGGAATTCAAGCTATGTAAAAGCTAGGAATTTTGGTTGGGGAAGCCCTCTAAATACTAGCTGATTCTGGTGCGTACCCCGCACCTTCCCCCAACGTCTAAGCCGGCATGACCATGGGACAGCAATCTGCTCATAACCGCTTACTGCCCGCTAACTTTGCCGTCTCCCATCCTGTATGGGCGCCCACCAATCATGGACGTTCTGCGGCGTCGCGCCGCCTGTATAGCAGGGTGCCGTCGCCGGGTCATGCCGGCTAGGTTGTATAAGAGGTGAAACCATCCAGGAGCAGGAGCCGAGAGAAGTCAAAATGCCGTTTGCTCGTGTATCGATCAAAATACTTGGCCCACTCGTAGTTCAATTTATCATTCGAATAGCCAGTCTCGGTTATGCCAAAAAGCCAATGGTCGTCCACCGCAGTTCGAGTATAGAAGGCATCACGGGGAAGCGATACGCACGGGGAAAACGATACGGCTAACAGAATCTCTAGCTCTATATAAGTAGGAAATACTACTTACTCTTATCCCCCGACGCAATCACCACTCGATCTTCAATAGTTTTGCCTTTCTTGTCTTTCTTCTTCTTCTTTGCCTGCGTCTCGGCCTCAGCTGCCTTAATACCGTCCCTGATTTCCCTTGTAGATAGAATAATTTGATATTTATTAATTAGTCTTTTGCCCGTCCGCTGCCGCTTCCTTGCCTATAGTAGCACCTCCCTCTCTTTGGCTTCCTTCTCGGCGATGGCTAACTGAGCTTCCATCCGCTCAGATACATCAGCTAGCTTGCTGATGTATCGTTTAGCTGGGGATGTGAGCTCTCGACGTGAGGCCAGCATTCTTCGCAAAGCTGCATTGGTCTTGTACAGCTGAAAACTTTGAGGGGTAGCTTGGGTAAGCATGAGGTTTTGCATACCCTTCTCAGAGAGGCCATATCGTTAGTACTCGGTGGTGGTGGTGGAAGGTGGCGGAGAACGTGGCTCGGTGCGTACGGATAAAGGCCACCAGCCTTAAACCCACTGAGGATGTTTTTCTCTCGAAGGGCTATCGGTCGGGCAGCATGATAGGCTTTGAGCCACTCATGCTTTCGAATGCGTGAAAGCCCCACACCTTGTGATTCTGTCGGTCTCACGGCCGAGATAAGTCTTGAGTGGTCCGAACACCGAAAGATCCAGCGGCTGGAGCAAATGCAACGCGTGGGGTGGTATAATAAGGAGCCGTATGTTGTAACCTATGTAGTGAGCGATGAAATTGCCTGTTATATGGCTATCGTGACCGTCGTAGAAGAGCACTCGTGGTTGACCCCCTACCTTCTCTCGAGTATTTGGCTCAAAGCCACTCGACGCCGTGTATGTTGCTGGTCCACCCTTGACTGGTCCCGCTGATGTGCCAATCACCCGGAAGTTCTTCTGTAACAAGATTGACATTGACTCCTTCTGCTCTGAATAAAAACAACAGTGGTACTGTAGATCCATCGGCGCAAATACACTCAGCAACGGAGACCCATTCTTGAAGACCTGGATGTGTTTTGTAGCGTGTCTGAAGGGTGCCTTGATCAATGATAACCCGGCTGCACTCTTCTGTACCAATAGAAATTCCAGTCTTATCCATATTATAGACATTCCGCAGCGGAATATCTTCTGTTTGCGCTTAGAATATAGTAAACCAATGCGTTAAGACTTCTCGGGTGGGATCCTTCCAACGAGCAAGATCCAGTTGCTGACTGACCACGGTATTCAGCTGAGGCTGTCGTAGAAGGAATCGATCTGTTTAGTTGACTCCAATGGGTGGATATCGCACGAGCACCTCGCCTCCTTGGTTGATGGATGCTAGCCTTTTTGACCGGATCTCCTCAGCCATCTCCTGCAGCACTGCATGCCGGGCAGGGTACCCAGCAATTGTCAACTGACGGGACCACTGAATCAGTGCTTGTTCCCCTTGCCCTATGAGCAGATGCTCACTCTGGTGGGCCTCATGTCGTGCCATCTGGGTCCCTTGCAGCCGAAGACATAGTAGTACCCTACTAATGCCAAATTTTTCTCAGCTGCATGAGCACTCGGAACTGAGCCCGACTCGATTGCTGCAAAGGCCTCTTGGATCTTCTCTTCAGCTTGCACGCATTTGTGACCTCGTTGCGGTGCCATGATGCTTATGAGTGTTACTCGGTAAGCTGTCGGTGTTGAAACTGTTTTCCATGAACTGCGAGCCTCCATCGCTGTTGAATTGACCCCCAAACCTTATCTCTGTCTGCATGCTGCCGCTTCGTATATTTATCGTGCATATGATATACTCATGATGGTCATACTATTGTGGGTAAGTATATAGTAGCCGAGCCCCGTCCTATGAGTTTGAGATAGAGGCATGCCAGGCAGCTCGCCGTCGCCCCTCCCCAGGAACATGAAAACTCTTCACCGCTATTGATTCCTAGTCTTGAGTTATTCAATCATACTCATGCTACTGCTCATATTATCTCTATCATGTAAAGCTGGATTTGCAGAACCGCAACAATACTCCTGCTGCCATCCTGCCTTACAGGTAGAATCCAGATTGAAACAGCTAATCCGCTTTCCATCGCTGTCGTTCTGGTCCTCATACCGCAGAGCCCTGCATATATTTTGCGAGCCAATTGACGGCCGCTTCATTAGGTCTTAGATAGTCAATGGCCGTCATCATTGAGTTGTCAGGAATGTGCACATCTCCTCCTTGATCCAGCAATAGTCGAAGAAAGTTCAAGCCATCTCTTTGATCCTCATTTACACATTGACCCGCTAGATGTAGTGGCGTCTTTCCATCCGATTGCCTTTGGAAGTTGACCACAGCTCCAGAG
>QQTW01004117.1_pt1 | contig 10860 bp, 13 predicted proteins | sample 1904831 | NCBI WGS metagenome assembly QQTW01 (sample SAMN09435610, study PRJNA476489) | Subsurface metagenome, whole genome shotgun sequencing project.
CTTCTTTCTCCCTAAAAACCTAAACCAAATCCTTTCAGCTCCACCTCAGCTACAAATAGAAGAACAAGTTGGAATGGGTTGTTTCATGACTGTTGGTGGTCGTGGTTGTGCCACGCGCTAAGTATGGCTGAAAGGATTTGGTTTAGGTTTTTAGGGAGAAAGAAGGGAGGCGGATGGGAGCGGGCGGGATGGATGAAGATGTTGGGTATGCTAGGTAAGATGGGATGAAGGATGATTAATTGATGGATTGATTGAGTGTGCTCACGATGTCGCTGGACTATGCAATGACAAAATTAACGAACGAGAGTATGATCTTTTAGAACACTATTGTGAAACATCGCATAGGGTTTGAGGTGCTCGTTTCTCTATCCATCGAAAGCCATTGCGAACAGGTTACTTTTGGTCTTGTTCTTCATGTCCCTCGTTCTCTGAGTCTCAATACACTCCCAACGTCGGCGCACTACCAGACCCCGTTCCAGTGACTGTAGCCTCCTTATAAGTCCCGCCCGTTTGAGCAGCAGTAGGCTCCGGAACAAAAGTATCCTGACCCTCGTCCTCATCCTCATCCCCATCCTCATCAATACCCGTCGGTTCAGGAACGATACCCGAAAAGCTCGGTTCCGGCTCATCGCCATACCCGCCCGTTTCCTCGCCTACAGCACCACTAAAGCACGACGTCGGAAAAATCGGCATAGAGCCCGGCGCAAGAGGCGTCATATGCATGGCGCAAACCACTTCCAGGAAGACGGGGGCAACATAAGGCTTGAACATCATGCATTGCTCGGGGACGCCAATGGGGTTGGGGTCTGGCGAGCCGGTGATTTCGGGTGGTTCGTAGCCGGTGTTTCCGGTGCTGGTGGGCTCATCTCCTCCGTAGCCGGTAGTCCAGATGGCGATGTCTCCAGTGGCGGCGGGGTCGTTTCCGCCGTAGGTGTTGTTCGAAGGAATGACGTTGGAAGTGGCGGTCGGTTCATCTACTTCGTGGGGTTGCGGTCTTGAGAGGGCGCCTGAGACCAGTGACAGGGCCAAAGCTAAGGAGGTGGTGGAGATGTGCATGGTCGAAGTTGTTATGATGGAGAGGATGGGTAGGTGTTTAATATCTTGGGGAATTCGGGTGAGGAATTCTCTAACAATGGCAATCAAGGAAAGCTTTCACTGCCGGAGGAGAGTTTTCTGAAATGATGGAACGGGTGTGTGAAAGGCACAATGGAAGATATATAGCTGCTTATAGGTAGGGGAATCTCAAGACGTGAATACGATACGTCTTTATAATAAACGCCATAATTGTACATGGGGTCAGCTACGGCGAAGTCGTTTGAGGAATGATACTATTATTTCCAACATTGCAATGAGTGGAGAAGCACAAGGAGGAACGATAGAAAACACAGTCATCCTGGCCAGGAAAGGCGATAGCAAGCGACTTGAGGCTCTTCGTTTCACCATGAGTGATAGACGGCGTTGGCAAGCCTTTCTACTATCTGCCTTGGGTGGTGAGTGTGTGTGCTGATACAACAACGATGACTGCAACTAGTCTGAGGACTAAAAGCGTCGTGGATATTGTAACATCAACATGGTCCAGGGCAAAGCAGTGACAGCGTTGTTTAGGATGCGCACGGTGATGTCCCGAAGTGGTGTCTGACAAGCGATCCAACGCATGGCTTCATCCGTGCCTCACGGGAGGACGAATAGGGCGTGGTGGCCATTATTGGTACACAGGGTTTGAGACACCAGCTGGTTCTGGAGGAAAGACTGGTGCACGTCTATTTACCGTAGCGAGCAAGTTGGTCTGCTGCGGTCAGCAAGAACACCTGTGTTGGTTGCACCGGTTGCGATGTTCCGGTATCAGATATACGATAAGATGAGTAGTTCGAGACACTCTAGTCCTAGATAGATAGTGCATACACGGAGTAACATACTCCCTATCGGCAAAGCTAGCCGATTTCTTCCACCTCCTGTTCACAAGTCAAACGACTTTCTTGCCCTTCTTTTCGCCCATCGTGATGTTTTTGTCCCTATGTGCATCCGTGAGAGCCGTTATAAGTAGTTGATGTTCAGAACAGTCCACATCAGACCATCTCACGGAGTTACCTTCACCCAAGCCTTAATGGCATAAGATGGCTTTCGTCCTCGTCCCCCGAGGGTCCGGTGCTCGGCTCAGTCGGATAGAGGTTCCGTCTGAGCCAACTCAACCGTTTTCTCATCAACACCATAAATCGTGTTGGACGTCTTCCCTGATCTCAAAGCGAGGCAGGAATGTAATCCTTGCGTGTCGTATCTGACGTCCTAAATAACATATGTCAAGTACTTCCACCTCGACCGCCTTGATCACCAAGGATCTTCAGGCACTTCAAGTTCAGGTGCAGTGGGGTCAGAGTGCAGCCCGACAGGACGTAATGGTAACCTCAAGGTGCCGTTATTGGGCTTCGGCGCCACAGATAGAGAGTCACAGATGATATTGTAGACCTCCGTATTCTCTGTATTTATCAGTCTGGATTTTTGAGATGAATATATAGTTGCGGTGGATTATCAAGTTACTTACGGAAGGCATCGACTCTGCTGTTGGCTTTGTGAGGGAAGGCGGGCCCTCTGGCTATGAAGATTGCTCGCATCAACGGATGCTCATGGTCATACCCATGCACTCCACGGGGACTGTAAACTTGCCCCGATGCTTTGGCTGCCGCGACGTCGAAATCTTTGCGCAATACAATCGCCCACCCTGTTTTTGGGACTAGCCACAAGGGTGCTATGCGTGGATTCTGTGAGAAGTGATACTTTTCTGGCATATTGACATCCCGGAGATACACCTCGAAATTAGGATCGTCAGCTGCCTTGTCTCTCAAGAGACCGTAGACCTCTTCGGTCATCAATGGGTCCTTTAGACGAAGACCATAATTTGGCCAGCCGTCGATATGCTCGATAAGGTCGACGTCCAACAAGTCATCGAGTTGAATTAACCGCTCGGTTGATGTTGTCGCCATACCATGATCGGAGACTACGACCACATTAACAATATCAGTCAGATTCCTCTCGCGAAGACCTCCCAAGAGGTTTCCGAACATATCGTCGACTTCTCGGAGGGTCGTGTTCACCTCCGTGGAGTTTGGCCCATACCGGTGCCCATTCACATCAATGACTGGCACGTAAGCAGCGATGAATTGAGGACGACGATGAGCGGCTGTACTAGCATCATCATGATCTCCTGGCAGATCGAAAAGTCCCAGAATTCTTTCCGTCTTTTTAGTCAAGACCTCTTTGCCGTTGAATCTGTCCAGGAAGGTTGGTTGAAGTCCGCCAATGCCGGCTTCGGAGCCTGGCCACATGTGGACGGCAGTACGTACACCTTGACGCTCTGTTGTGACCCATAAAGGCTCGCCTCCCCACCATTTTGGGACCATGCTGATACTATCGTTGGCGTAGGTAAAGTGCTCCTCCAAATCGGGGTCCCAGAAGGTGTTGCTCACGATGCCATGATTTTCGGCGTAGAGACCAGTGGCTAGAGTGTAATGGTTGGTGAAGGTGACTGATGGAAAAGTCGGCAGCATCCATCTTGGCGATATACCTTCTGCGACAAAAGAATTCAATGTGGGTGTAAGTCCGCGAAGGAGGAAATCGGCCCGGAAGCCATCCAGGGATATTAGTAGTGTCGTTGGCGCAAAAGTGGAAGTACCATTGGATCGAAGCTTTGGCTTGCGCTTTTCATCAACAGCATGAGTTTTGGTGTACCATGTTACAATGAGACCCACTGCAAGCAGTACAGACACCAGGCTCAGAATGGCGGTCCAAAAGCGATTCAGGGAGACTGGACGTCTGATTATCGATTCTTGAGGCTTAGGTCGTCCAATGGCGGGCTAAGAGGAGTTGTTAATACAGTATCTACTTCACAGGAAAACATGCCATGGTCTCTCTTTGAGGAATCCTTCCAGTGGTCAGGACTTACTGGAATGAGCCGTTCAGTAGCCTCATCTTCCGACACCGAGTTCTTGTCGGCTTGCTCCGTACGGCTGTCATCAACACGTAGCTCATCCAATTCCATGATTGAGTCGCAATGGATGTCCTGCCCAAAGCGGCCCCAGGTCCAGCTTATCGATAGGTCTTGTCTCTTTGATCAGGCTTGAGCAATGTCGTAACGAGACTGCCCATCTCAGCTACAAGGCATGAACAGGCATCTTTTCTCGTCTACGCAAGAGAAAATGAGTGACGTCTAGGTGACACTCACGCTGGGTCATCCAAGTACCTATCTTGAAAAGTGGTAGACAAACGTGTTCACTGTTCAGTGTCTTACCCAATGGAAAGGCTGATAACAATGGCGGAGCTAGCGCCGGCTGCGTGCATCCGGTATTGTATCATTGGCTGTCAGCACAGCCTACTTCCCGCATTTGTTTCACTTTGGCAGCTGCCGTCAGCTGGGGCCAATGAGATCGTTTTATTTGGCGCTGAACGCCAAACAGCGGAAGTACTAGTAACCGCTCGATGTGTGACGGCCACACACAATTAAGGTAGTGACAAGTGTTACAGCTGCCAAGCTGACGATCATGCCACTCATGAGTTGTGGTACGACTTCATCGCGGGCATATCATCGACAAGGAATTGCAAGTTATGATCATGAAATGGCTCAGAGAATTGGGGGAGTATCCTTGGTGATGGGTCTGAAAGGATATGGCTACTTAAGCCTCGTCCTGTACTCTTTAGAGCGAATCGAAATTGGCTAATCTCAGCCTCAATCCTTCGAGACAAGAACTGGGGAGGAGCCTGGCTGGTCCGGGCTTTCCTGCTTGGCATCTAACCTACCATGCAAAGCAGTTTGTACTCCACGATTCCCTCCAAGTCTCGTCTCCCAAGGCACCTTGAGCGGAGTCAGACCACAAGATCATGGCCGTCGGTTGGGTCCCCTCCTTGCTCTGCATTGTGTCTTGGGCGTTGCATGCCATCGCAGTGAGCGTCGACTGCTCAGTGGCCCCGCTTTCCCTCTCGTGGAGTAACATCACCGTCTCAGCCAACGGTGTCGCCGTCACTCGAGGCATCGAAATAGGCATTGGCACTCCCAACCAGATCTTCTCTCTCCGACCATCCACTACCCTCAACAACACGCGCATTGCCAATGTTCTCGATTGTGGATCCCAGACCAACACTTCGTGCGTTGGAGGCAAAGGCGGCGTCTTTGATAGCTCCAAGTCATCGACCTTTGTTGTCTCGCTCAAGAACCGATGGAATGGCAGTGCCGCCGACACCGAGGCTGCAACTGGTGCTTATGTCTATTTCGATGATGTCATCGACTTTCAGGCCAACGGCACCGTGCAAGGCTACCCATTGGTCCAGAATTCCGATCTCATCTCGGGTAAGCATTGACAGATTCCTTGTTCGTAGTTACTTCATGAAAACTGTCGCTTCGGCCTAGAAGTATTCATTTCAAGGGAAAAGTATGTACATGATATCGAGAATCAAGCTAAGCGATGGTTGTGCCTATTCTGACGAGGCGTGCTTTTGCAGGACCCGAAGCTGGCTTGCCATTGGGACAAAATTCTTCCTTTCTTGCAGCCGTTACACAGGCTAAAGTCGCGCCGTCGAGTGTTTGGGGTCTTGACGCTGGCGACCGATCACTTTCCCCAAGAGATGGCAAATTGGTGGTCGGGGGTTACGATGCCTCCAGGATTGAAGGGGACCTGACGACCTTTCCCCTTGGCACATGGACCAACCAGCAACCATGTCCATTGCAAGTAAAAGTGGCACAGGTCTCCTATACATCTCCGAACGCAAGCAAGGCTTTCCTGCTGCCGCTCACATCTGATGGCGTAATCGCCTGTATCGAACCACAGCAGCAGCGATTCACCTTCCTCCCCAGCATGGTCAATAACTTTTGCTGATATCACCGATTATAATAACTCCTATCCTGGTCTCACTTTTCCGGCGGCTACCCGACCGGAAGGCGCGCTCCAGATCACGTTAGATAATGGATACACCACAACCATCCCAAACGACCATCTCTTTACGCCGCAAAGGGGTTCCGATGAAAATGGACAATATGTGGTGACCAATTCTTCCATCTTCGAGACTGGGATGGTATACAATCCGTATGGAGGTGACGCAGAAGTGCAGGTAATACTTGGCGGACTGTTTCTCACCTACAACTATCTCGTGGTGGACTATGACTACAGTCAGTTTCAGATGGCGCCAACCGTACAAGGGGTTCAGGCCAGCAATGCGAAACTTGTCACAGTCTGTGAGCCAAACCTAACGACCGCAGGTCCGAACACCTCTGGTACCCGTGGTTCGTCTAGGGCAGCCGCCATAGGCGGAGGAACAGCCGGTGGAGTCATTGGCCTTGCAGCTATAGCTGCCTTATGCTACTTTTTGGTCCGCAAACGTCGTCGAGATCATCAACTACATGATCAGAAGGGGGCACAACAGAACTCTTCTTCAATGGCCATGGCGCCCGAACTTTTCTCCGATGAACGAAGGCCGAGTGAGCTTGCTTTGGTTCGTCACTTGTTTCCAGCCCAACAGCTGAGTGGATCCACTGACAAGAGCTGCTATTAGACTACCGCTCCTGCCGTCCATGAAATGCCGGACAGACATTACGAGAAACAACTTCCTGCAGTCCCTACTGCATCACTGTAACCGATGCAAGGCACTCGATAGAAGGAACAAGGAAGCTTAAGCCGGTTTCTCAGCCCAACATGTTTATGTTCTTTAACCAAGGATAGGGCATTGGTGGCAACCACAGTATGCACACTCCATCGCTCGGCCGAGTAGCCAAGTCGGCCGGTTCATGTTCGGTGATTGAGTGCTTGGTCATGCCGTCGGTATAGTCAAGATGTCTAATAGCTCCGTCTAAGACGCTTTTGAGCGGTATACTATTCTGCAAGAGCCAATGTCGGCTCATTTGCCCGACACATTACCGTACAAAACGCTTGTGCAACACCACGAGGCTTTTCAACTGCAGCCTGGGGGCCGTCTAATGCCAACTCAGCCTTAAGCCAGCCGGTAGGCAGTCGTTGTCTAGTGAGGCTCGACCATTGATGGCTGCAATAGCATTCAGCTTGCGGTCGCTTCTGGCTATGAGGTTATTACTTCTTCGCCACGGCAGGACTTTGACTTGGACAACCGACTTGGTGCAACCAAGGTTATTCGATTGAAGTGATGTCGGTGGTCAAGGATACCAGTCGTGCATTGGAAGGTGAAAAGGTTGCTGGCACGGTCTTGATTGGCCCTGGAGCGGCGGGAGCATGCTTGGTGATCCCGAGTAATTGTCGATGCCATAAAGCAATCGCGAGAGCCACAAATCAGTCGGTGGTTCCTCCATTACAGCGATTCGTGGCTGTTCAGCTTGCCGTCAATTTCAAGAATTGGAGCACCACACGCTGGTTGGTGTTCAAGATACATGGAAGTATATCTGAAGCAATTGCGAGGAGAGTTTGTCGCTGCACCTGAAGCGCAGGTTGCTAGAAGAGCCTTGAAAACATCCAACCCGGTTTTCCATCACCAGGAGAAGGGGGTATCTTCTACTGAGGTAGTAGTGTCTTGACAAGAGTATCGAAAGGATATCCAGCATCCTATGCAGTAAGTAGATCAATATCAATAGACCGTGTGCCAGCATGTACATGAGATAACCTTTTATCATTTCGCAATAATTTTCATCTCCTTTTCCATCTTCGGCGCAATAAATGAAGGCGGGAGGATAACTATGAGAAAAACCGGGGGTGTATATCTTTCCTTCTCGAAAAGTCACCGCATGATAGCATAGTCAGAGCCGCCAACATGTTCAATTTTCAGAATCCTCAATTTCAGCTCTCCACTAAACCTACACCCTCGCCCCAGATTTAGAATTCGTTATTAGCCCCTTTTCATACATATCTCGAGCGCGTCCGATTCCAGGAAAGATATCATATAAGTACTACACAACACATTCCAATTACTAACCAAACTATCACATCTCCCATTCCTAATATATCTCAACTACGCGGATGTATTAAGTTTTTCTTTTGCAATCCCCTCCAGATCCTACTCCATGCAAAACCTCTTCACCTGCCACCTTCTAATTCCTGCCTACAATGGCATCACTAGTCTTGTGATTTTAACATTACTAGCATCTCACCAATCTCATCTTTCTCCTTCTAATTCGTCCTATACTTTTTTCAATATGCAGCCCCTATCTATCTACCTTATTTCCCCTCAACCTCAAGTTTCACCCTTTTTGCTGCAGGTATGTATAGCTGGTGATCCACTCTGGAATCGTTTCCATGTAGTTTTGTTGTGGTGGATAATTTTGTAGTACCTATCCTACGATATATATTTCTAAGATAGAGAAAGAGGGCGAGCGCGATTATGTAGATATGTGGTAACGGGGATGTATACGCCTATTGCTGCATTGATTTATATTTGGCTCTGTAGTTTTACGGATAGGGGGCCGACTCGAAGAGGGGATTGGGCTGGTTCGATGGGCGAAGAATGTGGAGGACATGATAGATAGATAGATGGACTTTGACAGACCTGGAAGTATGTGGTTAGTGGAATTCAACTGGTTTGAGTATAATTAGTGATTTGGTTGTACATGTTAAATGGAGGGCTTTTAAGGTATAACTGGATGAGATGGTTATAGGCATGGTACTTGGCGGTTTTTGAGGAAGGGTATTGGGAATACTAGGATGATGGGGGTAGGAATAGGTGGGAGGATAAAGTATTGGTTTGGAGGTGGATATGAGATGATAGGGATGGAGATGTGGTAGGTGAAGGGGATTTTTTATCTGCTAACGAGCCAGTTCTCCAATTCTCAAAAGAAAAAGAAAAAACAAAAGATAGAAAAAAGTATTTCGCCGGTGTGGTATTTACGATACGCATTCAGATACCATCCCACTCTCATAAACTCACTAGAATAGAATACGCCCAAGCTATCCAATGACAGCCAAAACCATCTACCTTACATACCCAAAACAATCTAAACTCACCAACACCTCCGTATTCAGAATACCTTACCCTCCCGTCCGTTTCATCACGCCGAAAAAAATCCGGAGATTGCTAAACCGAATGGACTCTCTCTCAGGGCCACATTATATACAATTAGGATTGTCAATTAGTGCATGTATTTATTGGCTATACGCAACACCACCACCAACACTAATACCATTCCATCCGATTAGCCCTGCTCTCCACAAACCATCCATCAAAATCCATCAACCCTACCCATCATTGCCAAAAGTCGTTTCTCAGCAGTGAACTCCGTTTTAGTTAGTAACCCATCGCTTGCAACGGTCGCCGTTATTACCTCTGCATGCGCACAGCTAAATAAACGTATATCACCAAATAGGTTTCCTCAAAAAATAAAATTTGAGGGTTTATCGAGTATTGAGGTGTCTGTCGCCTTCGTTTTACTGATACGTGGGTTTTTTGGTTACGGCTAAACGAATGAAAAGCCTGTTCGGTATTCGCCGAAAAACAAAAGGAAAAACAGAAAAATAACTGTGGAGCTAAATAATGTAGGCTGGTTGTTGGTCAGTTTGGTGGATAGATTGGACGTTGGTGAGTGCATGAGGGTGCCGCAGACAGATAGGCAGGCGCCCTTGGGGCTCTGTCACGATGCCACGGTAAGAGGGCTTCTAGTAGTATCGATACTATTTATTTCTATGTTTGCTATGTTATGATTCTCTGACAGGCTGGTATACCGCCCGAGGTACAAACAGCCATTTTAGCACTGGTGGGCTAGCAGATAAGGTAAGAAGGGAGCTTCAGTGCGAGGGGCACGTGAATTGCAGGTCCATGGTTAGAAGAAGTTGTATGAGCTGTAGACATCACGATTCAGCTATAGGGAGACTGATGTTTTGATTTTGATAGCTTCTTGGACGGTTGAAAATGTGTGTATGTGGATGTTTTACGAAAAAGGGACATATTGTCGAGACTCTTCTGGATCAGGTATACCAAACCCGAGCGGGGAGGAATCAAACCGTTCAAGATCTCGAACGGTGGAAAATGTAATCATAATCATATTGACTTGTTTCTTTAGATTAAGAACGATTTGTACAGGCCGCTATTAGCATCATCATTAGTCGGAGTGTGTCATAGCTATACCCGTCAGTCCATAGCCCTCCCAAATATGAGATCAAACTTACTTCCTCCTTCTCCCTCCCCCTTCCCGTCCCCACCAAACTCTCCCTCACGTCCCCAGGGCCCCTCCCCAGAATATCCTTTACGCTTCTCCTTGCCCCCATCTCGGGACGCACACTCTCCCTAGCTTGGGCACTCACTTCCATCCCCGCCGCAACAGGCTTTCCAACCAGGCGCTCCCGCTTTTCCACAACACGCGAATCCCTCGCTCGCACAAACGTCGCATACAACTCTACTCCATCATTCCGTTCATCCATCCTTTCCAATCCCTGAATCGCGAACGTCTGTGCTGTTTGGCCGGTACTACTACTTCTATTGGAACTGCTGAGATAGGATGCATCACCAGTTTGCACAGTAGATCGATGAGTGCCTTTGAAGATAGGGAGAGTTGAGGGGATGGTCAAGGGGTACGTTTGTGGCCTGGCGTAGAGGTAGAGATTTCGCGGGTTCGGTGGGCCTAGGGTAAATGGTTGGAGTGGGGAAGGGAAGATAGATGGGCCGGAATGGAAAAGATTGACGGCGTGGGAGATTACGGCGTTGATGCCGATGGTGTCGGGTGGGGATGTGGAGAAGGTGGAGTTGATGGTGAGATTGTTTTCGTGATCAATTGTATATCCAGATGAGGACATGTCAGTGCCGTTAATGTAATGTTGGGTGAATTGGGAGAAACCTTGAGCGGAGATGTTGTTGATGTTTGTGAAGCTGAATTCTTGTTTCCAGAAGGCGGGATATGTGGTGCCGTTGGAGGTTTTGATTGTGGAGGTT
>QQTW01004118.1_pt1 | contig 10860 bp, 11 predicted proteins | sample 1904831 | NCBI WGS metagenome assembly QQTW01 (sample SAMN09435610, study PRJNA476489) | Subsurface metagenome, whole genome shotgun sequencing project.
CGATTCAGCCGGCTCCCTGGTTTCCTCTAAGGTGCGCTTATAAAGCAGGTGCACGCTGCCCGGTGCGAACCGGTTACCCCGGCTCGTGGCGTAACCCAATGTGTTCAGGATCTCGGCAATTTTCTGAAAAGAGGCGCCTTTCGCTCTTTCGCCCAAAATCAAATGGGTTGCCTGTTTATTCTCTCGGCTGTTAAGGGCCTTGCTACGGCCCACTGCCGCGCCTTTTAAACGACCCGCTGTGGTTAGGTTAGCCGGTTTACCTAATTCATAACCTTGCTCCTTCTTAGCCTTTAAAGCAGCTCTGGTACGGCTGCTGATCAGCTCCCGTTCATGCTGAGCCAAAACCGCAAAAATGCCGATGGTAAGCGTGTGCGCATCTGGCATATCAGCGCATACAAAATCTACTCCAGAATCTTTTAAGGTAAAAATAAAGGCCGCATTACGACTCAAGCGGTCCAGCTTGGCGATTACCAAGGTTGCACCGGTAAGTTTAGCCCGGGCAATAGCGGCTTCTAACTGCAGCCGGTTGTTTTTCTTGCCGGATTCTACTTCAATAAATTCCGTTTCAATCGGGCTCCCTTGTAGAAAGAGCTTCACGGCCGCTTTCTGAGCTTCTAACCCCAGGCCACTTTCTCCCTGTTTCGGTGTGCTTACGCGATAATAGGCGACATACTTCTTCATGGGTGATACTTTGCGGCTATTAATCCCGATTAGAGTGCTGAAGGTTTAATCTCAAACAGAGCTGAAAATAAACAGTTTTCTTAATCTATCAAAAGACTGGAACGTTCCTTCCTGATTCTTGATGGCGAGAAGAGGCTTTAGACGGTTTGTGCTAGCATTTGCCCAAAGGCTAATACAACGCTCAATCCTCAAAAGACTATTTTATTACCTTTCGGAGTAGATTATTCTATCTATTATTGAATTTATAGTAAAAATAGTTAGCGATGGCGAGAACCGTTGAACATTAAGTTTAGTTTCTACTCAAAAAAGTAATAAGATATACTACAAAGTGAAACTTGGAAACCTGTTACATTATTTTTGTGACTTTTTAATAAATGAAAATTTTATAGGCGCTAAAAAAGCAAGAGGTGCAAAAAGTCTATATACGCGTGGAAGAAATGAAAACAAATGACTCCGGCACTATTTTAATTGTAAAATATTAATACTAAATTTTTTTGAAATCGGATGACGAAAGTTTATAAACTGGTTATTATAGAGATATTGGCAGGATAACTATCAAGGTTGCTATAGAGACAAGTGCCATAGCTACTAGGAAGGTGATTCAGATTTAGAAGAAAGGTTATATGAGAAAATATGTGGAAGTAGAAAGTTAACCAAGAATGTTTAACCTGGTTAAGTAATTAAGGTAAATGCTAGTTCATGAACAGAAAGCAATCAAAAGGGTACCACAAAAACACACAATTATCAAGAAACAACGAAGATGTAGTTACTAAAAAACGTAAAGAAGATTATGGGTAGTCCAGTAATGTGTTATAGCTTGCAAAGTCATGCCTGATTCCTGATAAAAAAGTCTATATCATAACGGAAAATAAACTTGCTTAATCTTTCAATTCAGTGGAACCTGTTGGTAGTATTTTTAGTCATTTGAAAGTGAAAGAACATGTAAAAATAGGTTATAGAGAAACTTTACTTACTACCAAGATAAAGTAATTGTGAGTTGTTTAAGGTGATTTTGAGAATACTAAGTTGTGTGGTTTAACTTCGCTCCTAGTAATTCTGTTATAACTGGATGCTGAGGTATGGTAATAATAATGCGCATTTAGTAGAGTAGAAATTTTTAACCTAAAACTCATTATTGGGTTCTACTAATTAGAAGTAAGGAATGTTGACTCGGAAAACATGATAATAAATACAGCCCAAAGTATGACATTAGATGCATGCTTTAAAACAGCTAATAACACGTGGGCGCTGGAACGTGGGGGGAGTAATAGAAAAATGCCAGTTGAAGGCTCTGACCTCTTCAACTGGCACATGTTAAACCTTTTAAAGCTTAACGGAGGTACTTGAAAATGGGATTAGAATTAGCTATTATACTAGCATTCGTTCTTCTAGCCAATCAGCTCAGAAGAGATAATTAGTGTTCTGTGTGACCCGCTTGGTTGCACAGGCGGGTTTACACTGCGAGTATACGTAATACTTGCCTAAAGAACAAAAGAGAGAGCAAAATGTTCACTCTGACACCACGTTAAAGAGAAGAAGAGCTGCTGTAATAGTGGCTCTTTCTTTATATTTTCTTTAGACCTAAGTATTTAAATCAAGCACTCGGGACATTTGCTCGTAATACCTATTCCCTAAACTTGTTTCTTTATGCCCGAACAAATAACCCCACATATCGAGCAGTTTTATGATGATGCCGAAATCTGGCCATCATCAACGGCGCTAGTTATCTGCAATAGCAGTTTAATGAACCAGATATCCTGCATAATACCGTGGTGGTCGTCTTGCCCCTAGTTCGCCGGCAGCCGGGTTACCTGCCCCATCAATTTGACTTGTATCTTTTCATCAAGCACCACCAGGTAACCGACTTGGGAGAGCTGTAGCTTTACCGGGTTAAAGATTTTATTCGTCAGAAAGTAGATATAGCGCCGCTTATGCAGGCCGTACAGCAGATTGCCGGTGTAGACACTACTCAGGTACTGGAAAGTATTAAGCGACAGCTTAAATTTCTGCAACGGGTAGAAAACTTAGATTTACCTGTGGCGCCGGCGCAAATGATTAAAGCCCTTTAGCAACCGTTATTTTTCTTTCCAATTGTTGTATAACTTTTCCATATTTCTAAATCTAGTACCAGTGTTAAATGTGCCTTCTGTGTCATCTTGAATGGTTTTGAATAGCATATCACGGTACTCTAATCTAAAATCTTCTTCATTTAACTTCTTTTTTAACACGAAATAGCATAGTCTATCAAAAACATTTAGATAATTTTCATAAGCTTCTTTCCTATGTCCATCAAGAGACCTAATAAATGCTTTATTAGCTGCTGTAGGTACAGTAGTGATAAATTCATTTAATAGCTGTTCATTATCTTTCCTTATTTCCGACAATCTTTCTTTTCTTCTATTTAATTCAAATTCTATTTCAAAAATCGTCATTAAGTTGCTAGCTGTAAGGCTTTTGTTTAAGTTGGAAAGCTGAAACCAAGCTATGCCAGCTGTCAAAAGAGCTCCAATTCCTGCCAGAATACCACCAATGTAATTCCAATCTTGTAGTGTCATTTTTAACTATTTAAAATCTCAGCCAATAATTCAAGGTATCTAGCATTATTTGATACCATTTGAGCATTGTCTTGTTCCTTAATCATTCCTATTTGAAACAATCTTTTTATTTCAGAATCGGTATACCCCTTCTTTCGAAGTTCTGCAACAGCTTTTTGAATAATTTCTTTCCTTTCAAAATTCCAATTAGAATCATCAAGCTGACTTTTAACTTCTAAAATGTAATCTCTGTCTGTAGTCATTTTATTTTTTAATATTATTAATGTTGCTGATCTCCTTTTCCTTCCTTGGCCAATTTAACAAATACTTTTCTATTTTCCAGCTGGCTAACGGCTGACCAGGCTAGTCCGAATGTTTTAGCCGATACCAGCGCTAGGTACTCACTTTCTTTCCCTTCCCTTAAATAGTACAAAAGCCAGAAAACGACCTTTATTTAACATAATAGTGGTTATCAGAGAAATGCCCTTTCCAGCCTCCTGAACGGGCCTTTTTTTTGCCTTTTTTCTGGTACTTTCTAAAGAAAAGGCAAAGCTTTTCCTACTGCTGCGACTTTTCTACCTGCAGCTGCTCCTGCCGGCGTTGCATCCCCTGCTCTACCCGGGTCTAGGTTTGCTCCCAGATGAGTAACGCAAAACACACCATATAAACCAAACTCCGAATAGGGTAGCGAAAAACTAATCTATCTGGGAACAACTTTGTGATAGATTTTGTACTTTGTACGGAAAAAGGGATTTCATTAAACGAGGACAAAGGATATGGCACAATGTACAGCCCCAACAAGAGGACATCGCACAGCAAGTGCCGCAGCAGAATGCCCTGCATGTGGTGGTCGTTCTCGTGGTTATAGTTCATACTCACGCCCGTCATATCCATCATATCCGTCCTCTTACTCCTCGTCAGGGTCGTCTAGCTCGAGCAGCGGTAGCAGCTCCAGCAGAACGGTTAGGCCGCGCTGGTCGCGAGGTGGTTCAGGGTCGGGCGGTAGTTCGGTTATTCTGTACACGCCTGCTCAGGTGACAACACTCACCCCAATCCGTGAAAACGTCGAAAAGCAATCTACTGTAACTGTTCCTGAGCGCCGGGACTATTTCCTTTGTCATGCGTGGGACGATCGGAAAGAGGCAGCCAAGGATTTACACGATCTGCTTGTGTCACGCGGTGCCTCAGTTTGGTTTAGTGAAAAAGACGTTTTCTTAGGTTCAACTCTGCTGCGCGAAATAGATAAAGGACTAGCAATGTCGAAAGTCGGCATCGTCTTGGTTACCCCTGCGCTACTAACTCGCCTTAAGCGAGAAGGTATTGCTGATAAAGAACTTTCCGCACTCCTAGCACTTGACCGGCTTATTCCTATCGTACACAACACCACATATGAAGATTTGCGCGATGTAAGTCCTTTGCTCGGGTCACGGAGTGGTTTAAACACTAAAGAGGAAACGATGGCAGAAGTCGCGGACAAGCTTGCCGAGCTAGTCACCGTTTAGCTTACATTCTCAACCCTCCCCGTTTGCGCTGCTGTTGCTGCTTAATCTCCGGTTGCTGAACAGAAATTCCTACCTCTTGTAGTATCCTGCGGATAAGTACCTGGTTTTTATCCTCCACCCCGGGCACCTGTTCGATGGCCTGTTTTAACGCTTCCGGTTTTACCTTCCCCTCCGCAACAGCTTTAAAAAGTACCCCCGCATTCTTTTGCGCCTTACTCAAAGCCACTAATTTGTTATTTAAGGCCGTAATCTTGGCATCCAGCACGCGTTTAGACTCTTGCGCGACCTTCCCGGCCTGTGCGGCCTGGTAAAGCTTCTGAAGCTTTATTTTGGCTTTATTTTCATTCTCCTGCACCAGCTCCCGCAGCACCTGGTTAATCCGCTCACTTTCCTGCTGTGCCAGCAGCGCCGGGTCCTGCTTATAGCCCAGGCCCAGCATTCCTTTCTCCGGGGCCTGTACTTCGATATGGCCTGCCTCAAAATCCAGGTTCAGGCTCGGCACCTGGCTAAACTGTTTTACTTCCCCGTAGAAATGCTTTACTGCCTGGTGCTGCGCTTTACTGCCCTCAATGCCCCGCTCCAGTCCCTGAGGCTTTACCTTCTCGGCAAAACTGGTCTGTAAGTCCCGGAGCTTATCCCGGCCGCCTAGAAAATCCCGGCAGTTGAGTTTACCCTTGCTGTCGATGGGCACAATGACCGCGTGCAGGTGGGGGCTGGTTTCATCCTTATGCACCGTTACATTAACCAGGTTCTTTTCTCCGTACCGTTCTTGCAGCCATTCAATCGAGGCTTTCTCAAAAGCCTGCCACCGGTCGCCATGCATCCAGAGCTGCTTCTCGCCGCTATCAGTTAATTTCACGTGGGAATCAAAATGCTCCGGGCTGGCCGTCATCAGGTGCTCCACCGCCAATACGGCGCCCTTCCGGGTTTTGGTAATGCCTGCCTCCAGCAGCCGGGCCTGCACATCCGCATTTAAATCAGTCGAGCCAATCGGCCGGCTGTTATAGCGAGCTAAGTCCGGATCAGCGTTGGGTACGTCCATGGTGCGCGTCATATGCGCATTTAAGCCGCCGATATTGCCGGCAGACTTCAGTTTGGCGGTTCTTACAATTGCAAAGGCCATAAAGCGGGTGTTTTCTGGTGTTTTTCTTTAACCGGCGGTCAAGGGTGCACCCTTGCTCACCATAATTTACGAGGTACGAGTAAATTGTGTAGTGAGTACACATCTCTCCAAGATTTTTCGCGCACCCCCACCCGCGGACCCCCTTTTTGTTTTTGTTTTCGGCCCTGCCGGTGCGTCCTGGCCGGTTGCTTGGTGCTTTGGCTGGCCTTTTTCTTCCCTTTTGTAATTTTTTTCCCTTCCCTATTGCCCATTTTTGGAATTCCTGCTGCTCTGGGAATGCCTGAAAAAATTGGATCAACTCAAAACCCTAAACGCTTTTTTTCTGCTAATTTTTTCGGCAAACTATATAGTGGAAAAACTAAATAGTATAACTATAAGGAGTAATCGCTAATAAGAGGACTTCTACCCCACAATAAGAGGACTTCTACCCCACAAACAAGCTTTAAAAAAGGACTTTTACCCCACAACAAAAGGACTTATTATTTTGCAAGTCCTCTTTTAGTAATTATCTTGCGGTATGGAAGATAAACGATTCAATCAATTAAGCTTACCCCTGGAACTGGCCAAGAAGCCAGAATTCAAGGAATATGTAAAGCAACATTGGAATGTAACCTTCGCCCGGCAAAAGAAAGTTTCAGTATGTGCTAAGCGCATCATGGTAATGGTACTAGCTCAAATACGGGACAATGATATGGCCTTCAAGCCTTATTATCAGATGCATGTCACTGACGTAATATCACCTGAAAGCTACAATGACCGACGTAGTGCCTTTAAGGAAGTAAGAAAAGCCTTTGATGAACTGATGGACCAGCGTTGGTATTTTGAAGATGTAAAGAATGAGCGATTTGTTCCCAGGCATATTTTAGATACCACAAAGATACAAGAAGTGGATGGGTTTGAATGCTCTTATGACCATGGACTAATTACGGTGGTTATCAATCCGGCTTTAAAACCTTATTTCATCGAATTAGCTCATTATACCACTTATGAAATCAAGCACTACATGACTTTCTCCAGCTGGTACAGCATGAGAATGTTTGAATTGCTGGCTGCTTATAAAGATACCGGCGTTTGGGTGGTTGGAATTGATGAATTCCGGATGCTTATGGATTGTACCCATAAATATCCGCTGAATAAAGATTTTATTAAAAAAGTGCTCGCAGAGCCTCAAAAGGATCTAGAAAACACAAAATATGCTTTCACCTTTAAAACCTTGGAAAATGAGCTTAAACGAGGCAAGGGAAGAAAGCCGATAGCGGCTCTGGAGTTTCGCTTAAAGCACGTAGAGCCAGCGGCCATACCGCCAGAATGGTATCAATTCTCTGATGAACACCGCACTGTATTATTTGAATTACAAAAATTTAAGGTTACCGAAAAAAATATTTTACGCTATGCCAAAGCCATTGGCCTGGATGGGGCTAAAAAGCTCTTAAAGGAATGGAAGGAAAAGGAGCTGTCCAATACTCGAATTGATAATAAAGAAAAATACTGCAATGCTGTTTGGGTACGGGTAGGCAAAGCTGCTTTAGCTGAAATTTAAGACATTTTAATGGCTTGCCATGCTATTTTTAGCATAGCCACAGCCATGCCATTGCATAGCCACAACTATTCCATATCTTGTGCCATGTAATTTAAAACAAGATTTCAACCTATGCCATACATTAACTTACAGCAAGCTGCCGAGGCTACAGGTAAAAGTATTCGTACTATTCGTAGGCTTTGTAATTTACCAGAAAGCAAAGATTACATTACTTATGAAGATGGCAAGCTACAGGTAGAAGTAAGTTTTTTAGAGCAAAATTACCCAATGGTAAATACGCCAAACACTGGCATGCCACTAAAAAATAACATAGGACATGGCCATGACACGACTAGCCAACCAGCTATGCCAAATGGCAACCCTCTAAATTTTGATAAATTACTTCATGAAATTGAATTATTAAAGCTGGAGCTTAAATATAGAGACCAGATTACCCAAGAAAAAGACAAGCAAATTGAGATTTTAGAGCGTAGTTTACTTATGCTGGGGGAAGGGCAAAAGAAAGAGCCAGCACTGGAGCAGCAGCCGGAGGAATCAGCGCCAGCAGAAAAGAAACGTCGTTGGTGGCCATGGTAAAAAAATTACAAAAGGGAAGAAAAATAACTTCTCCTTGACCTAAATCAACGTTTGAATCTATAACACAGCGTAGGTATTATTGGTAATAGTAAAGCCCAAATATTAAGTAATAAAAAGTACAATTATGAATTTACAGGCTGAAAAATTAGAAATAGTTAGAATGTTGCTCAACACCAATGATAAAAACCTTATCCAGGAAGTAAAAACCTTGTTTAAGAGCCGGGAAGCCGATTGGTGGGATGAAATGAGCGGAGAACAAAAAGAAATTATTCTGGAGGGGATAGCCCAGGCTGATAAAGGTCAGACAGTTCCTCATGAAGAAGCAGTAAAAATGTTTGGCCAGTGGGGTTTAAAATAGTCTGGACAAAACAGGCACTCGATACATTTGCCAAAAACATTGCCTATTTGCAGGATAAATGGAGCGAAAAAGAAGTTAATGCCTTTACGAGTAAGGTTAATGACATTCTATCTGTTATCCGGGAGCACCCTTCCATGTATAGAAAATCAGAAAAACTACCTAATGTCCATATTGGCTTAATCGTTAAGCAAGTATCTCTTATTTATCGGGTCAAGCCCCAGAAAAAGGAAATAGAGTTGATTGCTTTTCTGGATAATCGTCAAGATCCAAAAAAACGCCAGGCTTAACCTATCCCCTAAATCTGTTCCTTTATGCCAGAACAAATAACGTCTTATATCGAGCAGTTTTATGATGATGCCGAAATCTGGCCCATCATTAATGGCGCCCCTTACTTGCAGCAGCAGTTTCAGGAACCGGATATCCTTCATAATACCGTGGTGGTCGTTTTGCCCCTGGTTCGCCGGCAGCCGGGGTACCTGCCTCATCAATTCGACTTGTATCTTTTCATCAAGCATCACCAAGTCACGGACCTGGGAGAGCTGGAGCTTTACCGGGTGAAAGATTTTATCCGCCAAAAAGTAGATGTTGGGCCGCTGATGCACGCCCTGCAGCAGATTGCCGGGGTGGACACCACTCAGGTATTAGAAAGTATCAAGCGACAGCTTAAATTTATGCAGCGGCCAGAAAACCAGGACTTACCCGTGGCACCGGCTCAAATGATTAATGTCGTTTGAAAGATGCCACTTATTCAAAGCATTGCCCCAGCAGCAAAACACAACCCAAATTCACCCCTTATTTTACATATCTCTACTTATAAGCCTTAACGTCTAGTATATGCAAAGCCCGCAGCATAGCAAGGGTTTTGTATATACCTTGTTTGTGTCGATGCAGTGTACAATTGGTGCTAATGGTTAATATATGAAAAGTAGGCGATTTCTAATCACTAAATTTTCAATTAAGCACATAGTTTGACTCGAGCAAAAAGCCTTTATTTTATTGATATTACGCCTATTTTTTATACACATTGATAACACTGTGTTTCATTTGTTTTCTAATTTATCCACCAAATATATGCTGAACTTTTGGTGTACAAACTCTTTGAATATTTCTTCTATTTTTGCTTGCCAATTCTATCTCCCATTTTAATTGTAGTTTCATAACCCTGTGTTGTATTAATCAATAAATCCGCATCAATGTGAATTTTACTTTTTTCAAACAGCAGTACTATCGTTGAGCCTCCAAATTTAAAGTAGCCTTTTTCTTCCCCTTTTTTTGCAAAACGTTCCTTAAATGTTTGCACGATGCTTCCTGCCATGGTGGCACCCACTTCGGTCATAATTACATCACCAAACAAAGGATTTGAGATAATTGTATATTCTCGTTTGTTAAGAAAAAATATTTCAACCTTTTTACGCAAAGCAATGGGATTTACTGAATAATAGTCACCTTTAATTTTTTTGTTTAAAGTTATATATCCAGTGATTGGAAAATGAAAACGATGGTAATCGACTGGGGCTAATCGGATAATAAGCAGGGCGCCATCATGGTATTTTCGTGCCAAGTCCGGGTTATCCAAAAATGAGGCTACATCAAAGCGCTTTCCTTTTATAATAAAATCAGAGGTGCTAATGTCGGCATAAGCCAAAATTTTTCCATCGGCAGGGGATACAACAATAATAGCGCTGGTATCAATCGGTCTTGCATCGGCCTTTAGTTTCCGGGTGAAAAAACCGTTGAAACTTTCGAACTCCTGTTCTTGAGCAATGCTTATATCAATATCATAATCTTCAATAAAAGGTTGAATCTTTTTCGCTGAAGAAGAGCGATCCATCATTTTACCATAGATTGTTGAAACAAACTTTCTTTTCGCCAACGCCCACAAGGTTGCTTGCCCAATCGGATTATAATACAACCACATCAACCACTTTTCGCCAGCTACCTTTTCTGTTTTTATTTGCTCACTTTCTCTTTCAACATATTGAATAGGCGATTGAGCCGTTGCTGGATAACAGGTCAGGCTGATAATTATAGCAAACAACAATAAATTGCTGACCCACCTTTTTTTAGTTTTTGTTATTTTCATTTTTACTTTGTTTGCCTTGATACTATTGGAAATAACGCGGTACCAACCGCCGATTATATCCGAAAACAGCGTTCACGGAAAGGTGCCGTACAGTGGCTTTTTACTGGAAAGAAAAGGTGGTTAATCCTAGTTATTGGTTTGCTCTTACTCGGGTGTGTCTTGGGGTATATCCTTATAACATACCCCAACCCGTAACAACTTGTTACAAATTCTCTGATTTTACGATCCCTCGATCTCACCAACAGGCAGACTTCTGCGCTCACTTCTGGCTCCGACAAATAGCCCCAAAAGGACAATAACACCTGGTACCATTTAGCCGATTGCAGCCCCCTCAACTGGCGAAGTTTAAGAGCAACGAATGGCCCGATTCAGCCGGCTCCCTGGTTTCCTCTAAGGTGCGCTTATAAAGCAGGTGCACGCTGCCCGGTGCGAACCGGTTACCCCGGCTCGTGGCGTAACCCAA
>QQTW01004119.1_pt1 | contig 10860 bp, 10 predicted proteins | sample 1904831 | NCBI WGS metagenome assembly QQTW01 (sample SAMN09435610, study PRJNA476489) | Subsurface metagenome, whole genome shotgun sequencing project.
GCCCCACAAATGATCGACGGTATGACTCGAAGGATTCACGAGATATCGAGAAGGGTTCGCTGTCCGACATGAGACTTCGGTGGTTCGAAGACGTCGTCGAAGTGGGTGATCTGTGCCAGAAGCTCTTCTTTTCTGTAGGAGATGGCTTTTCCAGTTATCAGTCCAGTTCTTTCGAAAGCGAGGTCGCTGAAGTCATACTGGAAGATATATGCCGCTGTCGTTGACCACTGTCAAGGTAGTCAGTGTTGTTAGCAAGCATAGTGGACGACTCAATTGATGCTTGGCTCCTTGGAGTGACTGACAGCTCATTTTATATTCATCCGGTTGATCTCGAGTGCTTTTTGATGCCAATGCGACCGATTCTGTGCCAATTGGCGCACCATTTTGGCCAGGCCGAGCGTTCTCATCATTGTTGGGCTCGGGGCCATTAGTGACCGGACCCCTACGGTTACCGAATGGCATTCGAAAGGGGGCCATGTCGGATAAATATATTCTGCAGAACTTGCGGAAGACAGATGTAACGTAAGTGTAGTGCTGAGTTAAGGTCTGTCATTCAAACTTGAAGTGTTGTGGTTACTGTTGTTGACGAAGCGGGTCTGTCGGCAGCCAAGTGCCCGTGGTCGGCATGAGCCAAGATAGAGAAAGGGCAGCTGACAGTCCGCAGGTCCTTGGGATAGGGCATCCTTACGGGATCATCATGCTCCGTCTTTACCTGTCTGTAGGGACGACTCTTACACGCTGCTCCGCAAGGATCTTCGCAGCTTACTTTCGATCCTTTATTTTTGGACACTTAGGCCTCATCACCTAGTCAGGTCTCCTATTCGCTTATCTTTATCGGCCAGGGTCTTCTGCCCCTCACCATTGGGACACAGCTGTGTATGAATCATGATATTTCGTACGGCGTCAATCATTCAACATACACAGACGTCGGCAGTCTACAGAACCTAGCCAGACATCGAAAATTGGGGGATCTACAAGCCTTGAACAACCGAGAGTACTATAAGTATAGCGACGTTTAATTCAATAGAAACCAAGGTTTATTGGAGAAAGAAATGGTAGCTGGCGCATGTACGGTTTTTAGTTTCATATACCTGTGAAGGGGAGTAACAGTTGTGTACATGGAGCATGACCATCGTGAAAGCCATTCAATCTATCCTCCATCAATCTGATGCTTTCGACGCCGTCGACTTCCGACCTCAATCAATTAACAGGCAGGCAATTATACAAATCCATGGTTGTGGAAAAGTAGCCGTACCGCATATCGAGTACCCCATAAGCTCCGGCGAGGTTTCACATCAGGCACTCAGTGCTGAACCAGTCTTTGATCGGAGGGCAATGATCGGAACAATGATAGACCCTCATCGTGCAGCATTCGCAGTCTCCGCAAGTTCCGTCATGTCCACAGCATGTGCAATGAGCCATTGCGACGAGCGTGAGCTCTCAGATAGGAATAGCCTGAACTTTACTGAGGTGAGATAATAGTCTGATAATATGTATGGAGGTGGTGCTGCAATAATGTTGGACAGTATATTGAGATAGAAGGAAGGAAGGAAGAAAGAGAAGAGAGGATATTCGAAGCTCCATCGCCATTGCCATCCCATGACGCGAGGTTAAGTGTTGGATAGATCCACGGAATAAACCTAGCAGGTGAGTTGAGGCTTATTGTGAGTGGATGTTCTTGTTCATCGTTCCGAAGATTGGCCAACGGGAAGAGTAGGCGAATTATCGGCTTTATAGTCATCTGCACCTGATGCGTATACTAGTATCTGACCACTGGGAATGTAGATCTGAAAAATGTACCCTCTGTAGTAGCAAATGCAACTCAGATGGGTGCATATATCCCGCCGCAGGGCCAAGTACCTTCGTCAACAGTACTCCACACCAGTAAACAGCGGTCACAAAGCTAATCTCTTGGACCGCTACTCTGTCTTCACGTCGGTGTCTGCCAGTACAGAGTGGACAACCTGGTGGCAATCCTACCTCAAGTTCTTGGCTCGAGACCATTGGAGGCAAGAATTGACTCATCCTTGGACATTCGAGGAGAGTGGCGAAGGCTCCTACCACGTCCAGATTCAAACCGAGATCCTTGCGTTGGGAAGAAGTCAGCTGAAAGGGCCAGATGGACCAGATTTTCGTGGCTGGTGACGAACACATCTTGTGGTGCAGGGGGGGTTCTGGTTCCGTGAAGATGAATCTGTGTAGTCTAGTGCAGGGTTATCGATGGAGCAGGACGGTAGACATGTAACGAGACTCGAGACCGAACCCCTTTCAAACGTCAATGAGCAGAAACTCAAGCAGGGAAGGTTGTGAGATGACCAATAATAGTAGTGTCGAAGAAGCGAGGGCCTAAACCCACAAAAGCTGGCGTCGAACACTCATCCAAACTGGTCAACCCTCCAGGTCAGCCCTGAGCGTCGTCCAGGAATCGAAAGAGTAGGTGTTAGATGCAAGAACACAAAAGTCTGTGTTTTTTTGAGCACCTTATCAGACTCCACCGCATCGCAAACCCAAAAAAATAGCGCAGTTCAAGCCTCGATCCGCCACTTTTAGAAAGAGACCAAAGAGCTCTGCCGCACATAAGAACAGCTACTAGACCAGATGAGCTTCAGAGATCCCCACAAATGTCCCTCTATAACGCGGAGCCTTTCATATAGAAGTGGCAACAGCTTAAGAACAACAGAAAATCCAGCTTTGAGTAGCAAAGGTCCTCCAATACCACCGTCATTTCATTCTTCTCATCTCTGTTTTGTGATTTGCAGTACCTCTATTTCCGTCTCTGTAAAGTACGAACCTTCTTAACTTGCAACATTATACCGTTTGGCAGGAGCGAGTCACTACTCACAACTTGGGGGTGTCCTCTTTCAAATCCAACTCGAGCACGCGTCACAGTCTTCACTCGAGATTGAGCCTCCGGGCCCGCTACCTCTTCGATCCTCTCACACTTTATGTTCCCGGCTTTGGTGGGCCAATGAACTCTCTAACCCCCGCTCGGATATTTGTAGGCGATATCTGAAACTCGAGCAATACTTCGTCATGGCATTTTGGGACGCGTGGGAGACATGGGCCAAGATGACTTTCGTAAGCATTTGCCTTAGCATTTCAAGCAATGGCGCATTGCTGACACTGGTCCAAGATACTTGCCTGCTCTATTGTAAGCGCTCGTTGACATAACTCCTCAAGACGCTTTGCTCATCAGTGGCAGGCCGCTGTTTTCGTCTTTTCGTTTGGCATCCGCTTGCGCAATAAAAGGAGAATCAAAAAACATTCCAGGCGCACGACCGCAGACGTTGCTGAGCAAGGGGAAATGGTACAGACGCCAGGCCAAGAGGAGGGAATTCCCTTTGGTATTAGGGCGATTGAAAGTGGTTGCGAGGTCGACGGCGTATGGAACTCCAAAACGAACACACCAATGCAGACGCCAGGGAACAGTAATCCTGGGAGTCCTTTGATGCGCCCAAAAGATCTCGGCAATGGACTCCTCAGTCTGCAGAAACATAGAAGAAATCTATCATTATCCACAATGTCTAATCTGGAGATTAATGAAACAGATCGATCGGAAAGAGAATCCAAAACAGTGCCGGATAATTCAACGGACACAACATCAGAGGCCAAATCCTCGTCAGAGCAGGAAACCGCAGGCGAGGCTTCCCCTGACGGACAGCTCTCCATGCGTGGGCGACGCGCATATCAACCGAAAAGCTCAACCAGGAAACAATCATATCCACCTAGCGCCTATCCCGCACCGAGTTCATCAAGGTGCATATCCTACCCTCCGACTGCATACCAGCAGCGAACTCCTTCAAGACATCGATCCTACCCTCCAAGTTCATGGTTTGCACCACATCGGGATGATAGCAAGTAGGCTAGGGCAATCTTGGGGTCTGGATGTAATAATTGATCTCCTGGATAGAGTTGCAGACAGTTGGCATTTAGGGGACTGCTGGACCATGAAGAAAAAAACAATAATAGTAGTAATCAATGCGGAAACATGTCGTGCAGTTGTTGTAGTAACCTTGCACTGTTAAAGAAATGTTCGTCAGCTTTTCCGTCAGAATTTTACATTCAAGATTTGATCACATGACTGCGTGGTGCTTGCCAAGACAATTGCGCGTGCTCTCAACTTCAAAACCGCGACCTCCACGCCACCCAAAAAGTAAATCCTAAGATATCGTACCAGCAGCGTCATCGTCCCAGGAAAAGTTGTGACCATGACACAAGCCAGCATTGAGCACGGAAATGATGACTCCGGTTGTGAGGAGGGTCTTGCAGGAGGGCCTGGTGCTCCGATGCCTTTGTCACAGCTCGCGGTAGGTCTGCTTACTGTTCATAGGCATCCTCGCTAACACGATTCTAAAGGGCCATGATGGACTCACTACGCGAGACATCCAGCTGGTTATAGATGGCGGGTATCACACTGTTGAGGCAGTGGCATATACGTAAAGAGCCACAACATTATACCCGAAGAAACAAGCTGACCTCGATGAAGACCAAAGCGAGTGCTGGAGCAGATCAAGGGAATATCAGAGGCCAAAGCGACAAAGATCTTGACAGCAGGTATTTGGCTCTTCTGTAAGGCTTGGCTTCTGGCTAATCCAACGACAGCTGCGAAAATTGTGCCAATGGGTTTCACGACGGCTACAGAAATGCATGCTCGACGAAGCGAATTAATATCCATCACTACGGGCTCCAAACAATTAGATACCCTGCTGGCAGGAGGCGTCGAAACGGGATCGATCACTGAGATTTTTGGAGAGTTCCGCACTGGAAAGAGTCAGATATGTCATACTCTGGCTATTACTTGTCAGTTACCATTCGACATGGGCGGCGGAGAGGGCAAATGCCTGTACATCGATACGGAAGGTACCTTTCGACCTGTGCGCCTGCTAGCTGTTGCAAACCGTTATGGTCTGTCTGGAGAAGAAGTGCTCGACAACGTTGCGTATGCACGTGCATATAATTCGGAGCATCAGCTTCAACTCTTGAACCAAGCATCGCAGATGATGTGCGAAACACGTTTCTCACTACTGATTGTGGACTCCGCTACCTCGCTGTACAGGACAGACTTCGCCGGAAGAGGGGAGCTCTCTTCGAGACAGACACATCTGGCCAAATTCATGCGCACTTTGCAACGCCTAGCGGATGAGTTCGGTATTGCTGTGGTCATCACAAATCAGGTAGTCGCTCAAGTCGATGGTGGACCAAGTTCAATGTTCAATCCAGACCCAAAGAAGCCAATTGGCGGGAACATTATCGCGCACGCAAGTACGACGAGGTTGAGCCTGAAAAAGGGCAGAGGAGAGACCAGAATATGCAAGATTTACGATAGCCCATGTCTGCCGGAGAGCGATTGTCTGTTCGCAATCACAGAGGCTGGCATCGCTGATCCAAGTCCGAAGGATTTGGAAAAGGATTAATTGGCCTAATGTTCGACAATATTCTTCAGCTACGATGATGCCGATAAGGAGGTCTGCTTTTAGAATTGTCGGCTGATACAGCGTGGCGTTGGGGTCTGTTGTGATTCATGAGAAGGGAGCAGGACAAGGAGGTGTCCCAGTTAACCCTAGTGGCGCATTAGAGACCCTGCAGTTCTCATCAGCAATCATTTTTAAAGTTTAACTATGTACTGATGTGTCGATCACCTCTGAAGGAAGGCTAATTCCAAGTCTAGCCAGGATCGAAGACGTATTGAGTATCCAGCTCTTGACTTGGCACGCTGGAAGGCTAAAGTTGGACACTGGGTCCCAGCGCCGCAAATTATCCCGCCCATGAGCCTTTCATAGACATCTTCAGCTTTTGGTCATTTTCTGTGGTCGTCGCCCATTATTCTTGTCCAATATCCTTGTTTCAGGGACGCTGTATAATATACTGAGTGTCCAACAAGCTATTGAATCAACGCGACGCATTGAATAAGACGCTTCTTTGAACCTTTGATACCCAGTCGCTTTCGGCGATGAGGTGCGCGCAGTGATGGCAGGTACAGACTCGAGCTCAATAATCTTTCATTTCTTTGACTAACAAAACTCCTTCGCAGCACCAAGTAATGTCCCTCCCGGATACGAACATGTCACAGACACCGGCAACGGATATGGCAACGGTCCAGGCATTATCAGCTCCTCAGAGGAGCTCGAGGTCATCTGCGGTCCTCTCCTGAACTACCTTTGCATGTCATACGAAGACGAATACGCCGTGTGGCATGGTACTGTTCTTCTCGTCACAAAGCCCGGCCAGAGACAGCCTCAACTCGAGCTTAAATTTCTTGGTAACGTTGCTGAAGGAGGCGGCGCACGATCCAGTTTGTGTGCTGACGGAGATCATGTCACGATCGATGGACTGAAGCTCTATGCCGATCCGCAGAAAGCTTTCTGGCGCTTTTCGCTGAAGGTTCCGCTGAACCCAGACGCAGAAGCAAGGTGGCAATACACAATACGAAACTGGAAGATGTTGTCCGATGCTCCTAAGGGTTCATCAAGAGAATTCTACGTGCCTGCAGCAAACCAATCTATGCGACTAATGTTTCATTCATGTAATGGTTTCTCTGTCGGCACGGATGTCGAATTCTGGACTGGCCCTGTGCTGTGGAAAAATGTTCTTGAGACACACGCGAAGCGCCCATTCCATGTCATGATCGGTGGCGGGGACCAGATATACAATGATAGCATAAGAGTTGATGGACCTCTCAAACCTTGGACAGCAATTGTTAGCCCTAGAAAAAGGAGAGAATACCCGTTCGATAATGAGATGCGCAAGGCGTGTGATGATTACTATTTCGAGAACTACAATCGCTGGTACAGAACGGAGCCATTCGCCACTGCTAACTCCCAGATTCCGCAGATCAATGTCTGGGACGATCATGATATTATTGACGGGTTCGGCAGTTACACAGATCACTTCATGCAATGCCCTGTCTTTCGAGGCATCGGCGGCGTCTCGTTCAAGTACTATTGCCTCTTTCAACACCATTCTGCGCCACCGAAGTCGACATTCACCACCGATGCACCGGCCACCATGAAGGCGGGAGCAGACGGCACCACAGGTGCTGATCCAAGGCAGCTGAAGGATACATATGTGGATTCTTCAACACCTGACGACCGAAGTTGGATTGTTGGTAGAAGACCTGGCCCATATGTTGAAGAACGTTCCCGAAGCTTTTACATGCGTCTTGGTGCTAGGATGGCCTTCTGTGGCATCGATGCCAGAACCGAAAGAACACGGAAACAAGTCAATTATCCAGATACATACGATCTCATATTTCAACGCCTTCGAAATGAATTCACAGCCGCGCAGGGTCAGATAAAACATCTCATCCTTCTCCTTGGTGTGCCGATCGCATACCCTCGATTAGCCTGGCTAGAGAACATTCTAGCTTCACCTCTCATTGCGCCAATCAAACTCCTACACAAACGCTTCGGTGTCGCAGGAGGCTTCTTCAACAGTTTCGATGGTTCTGTTGATCTGCTAGACGACCTAGATGATCACTACACCTCTCGCCACCACAAGAAGGAGCGCCGCGAACTCGTCGAGCGACTACAAGGCCTGGCTCAAGAATTCTCTGTTCGAATCACCATTTTGGGTGGAGATGTCCATTTAGCCGCCATGGGGCGATTCTACTCAAAGACGAAATATGACATCGCAGCCGAGCAAGACCACCGATACATGGCCAACGTGATCAGTAGCGCCATCACCAATAAACCACCACCAAGTGCCGTAGCCAATCTCTTAGCACGCCGCAACAAAATCCACCATCTCGATCACCACACAGATGAGACCCTTCTCAAGCTCTTTGACAAGCAGCCGGGAGGCAACATGAAGGGCGCAACCTGGAATAAATGCACCATGCCCTCCCGAAATTACGCTACCATCACCGAAGTCGTTGAAGGTTCAGCAGACAACCGCACCCAGCAGCAGCAGCAACAACCAATATTGAACGGCGACATCTCCCATAATCCAACGAATGGGGCTCCTCTCTTCGACAACGAGAAGGGTGGCCTCACGACCCTAGCCGGCGGACCACGGGGCAAAGACGGCCATTCCCCCCTTCATAAGGGTGAAGAAGGAGTCGGCACGAAACATCCCGCCGCCGACGGCGTGAGTGCCAATAGTGGGATGCTGGGTGGGTTGGATGTGAGTATTCAGGTCGAGATCGATAACCATAGTAAGGGGGGAGAGACGGAGGGATATGGGTTCAGCAGTAAGCCTTTCTTCCCTTTCTTTTTAATATCTGGTGTCGGAGAGCAAGGGCGATGGCAAAGTGCGACCAATCTTGATGCTAACGTGTCTGCGGAATATAGTCCCGCCGCTGCTGTTGCACGGGAAAGAAAATCTCAACTGAAACCGCCTCGAAGCCAATTTTCCGCCTCGGTTAGTATACCAGATATCAGACTGGGGTAACTGCGGCATTCAACACTTAATACTTGCAAATGAACTGGCGTGGAGACCGGGACACGGGGGGCGGGCTTGTACGAAAACATCGCAAAAAGTCGGACTGATGGATACCGCATTTTCTTTCTTCTTTTTCTCTTCGGCACCACCATCGGGTGGATCATCCACCCTCGTCTGGTCATGTCTCGCAGAGATACGACTCTTCCCCCAACGTAATGCGATCTCGCATCACCACTTCCAGGAAAGAGATGGGAGGATTCTATGCACTCCGCCGTTTCCTTCTCTCCTCTGGAGAGCGGGCGCTATATTTCAACAAAAGGATTTTTCGCGTGTCAATCCGATTTTTTTCAAGCCCTACCCCAGTTGGTGCTATGGCTCCAGATGGGCTCTGATATGAAAGAAGCATTAGATGTTGGCAGGGACGAGTGCAAAATACTCTTCGCCCTATTTATCGGGGATTGTGGCGATGTTGTAGGTAGTAGTAATGGAGCGTTTAGCTGAGGATTGATTTCACCTTTGTGTTTCGGGTATCTCTTACATTTAGTTAGATAGCTGGTTCTCGGGTTAAAAAGTCAAGAATAGTGACGATGTAAAAGTAGATTTTTCAGATACTGAGTTAAGCATATATATCCATTCTTTAGTATTTACCAACGCATATTCCGTCCCTTGCAGCTCTATGAATATTGGGTTGGGTCGTGAAACGGCTGATCTGCCATGATATGAGATATGGCTTGGAAGAATAGGCATATCCAGTCAGGGCCACGTGGAATATCAATGTGGGTCTTGATGCACTAGATGCTGGCTTGTCTTTGATCTAGCCCTCTGATACGAACAAGCTAATCTGCGACCTGCTTCGCGGAATGGCGATTCTATGGTTAGCAGCCGATGGACTGAACTGAAAATCGCCTTGCATGCTCATTTCGCCCCAGCTATTGTGGCTTTCAGCAACGTCATAAGCAGATTTCAGAGTAGCAACTTTTAGAACGACAATGTGTCTGCAGTCTCACTTCGTCCTCCTCCTTCTCGAATCGAACGAACACTTGTCTTACTTCCTGCATGCTGCCCTGTGTATCCTCCAGTCCGCCCTCTGGCATTCACGGTTGCAGTATTGCACGTTGAGGCACCCGCCGCATTGCAGGAGCTTGTTGTCGTTGCCTTTTCCGCCACAGTTGATACATGCCGGATATTTTTTGCGCATTCGGGATCTCAGCAGTTGCTCGTACCTGAGCCAGCGGTGCGAGCTCTCTGCACCTGCTGTTAGGGTTCCATCGTGGCGAGGCAGGGAAGGTGGACTGTACCTTTCATGTCTGCGTCGAGGGTCTGCAGGACCGAGAGTAGCTTGGGATTGACAGACGTGGTTTTGAGGATGTTTCGCTGCATGGATGCACTCGTGCGCCACCGGTCCAGCAACATTGGGTGGATACCGTGCTCCTCGAAGAGCGATCGGTACATGCGAACAAGTGCAAGACCATCAACCCCTGGTTCGTCAAACCCGTATGCTTCTCTGACACGTCCGATTGAAGGAACTTTGTCGTCTTTGGCAGCTTCGAATAAGAGATCGCTAATACTCTCGTCGGCGTCATTCTCTGTCTCAGGGCTGCTTGAATGGAACAGGTCGTCTGTTGATGGTGCCGATATCATTGTTGATATTAGGCCATCTGTTGTGAAAGTGTACATAGCTTGTTTACTTTCCGGGGCGAACCCCACGATACTCACGTCTTGTGGGTCTCCCATGGAAGGGTAAGGATTTGACATAGTAATTGAAAGAGTGACGATAGGCTTAGAGGATGGAGAGCTGCTTGATATAATGAAGGAGTGATTGGTAGAGCTTCACTGCATGTGATGCTCTCGTATGAGTTGACAGGCTGGGTGGTATTTTGATTTGTACAGACGCTGGGGCTGATGGACGTGAGGTGATATCGGTGTAAAATTGGAAGTGTTTTCACGACGGCCAGAACTCCTACCATGCTTCTAAGCTGCTTAACCACGAACGCCCTTCAAAGTACGTACCATAAGTCTTGGGAAACAACTTGAAATCATCTATGTACGGACGTGTACGAGTGCAATGAAGAAGAAAGTGAATCACGAGTCTTACCAACTGGCTCGGATCGGATCTTGGTTGATCTCACAGGGTGGCTCTCCTTCTGATCCAGCCAGCCACCAAGAGTTGAGCACATACATGATGCTCATCGCCAATTCACCTTCGAACTCCAGGACCCGTTGGGGTATGAGCCGTTGGTTCCTCAGCTTACAAGATCTCTACATCTGAAGCATTACCAGAAGAGTGATGGCAGGGCAGAGGCCTAGGGCTCCAGGATGTCCAGGATTAGAAGTTTCTGACAAAAGCACTCGAGGAATTTGGAGCTCAGATGTGTTGACGTAGGACGACATGATGAGAGCACTGCTGGGACCTGATGGGTCTACTTAGGCGTTTCGACTTGCGTTGTGACTGAGATAGAAGACTACGATTCCAAGCTTCCT
>QQTW01004120.1_pt1 | contig 10858 bp, 13 predicted proteins | sample 1904831 | NCBI WGS metagenome assembly QQTW01 (sample SAMN09435610, study PRJNA476489) | Subsurface metagenome, whole genome shotgun sequencing project.
AGATGATGTGGGGTCTCGGTACGATTTCCATGCCTTCGGGGAAGACACTTGCGTCGGGTACGGTGTCGTCGCTGTCGATGACGCGCCCGACGGCCTTTGTCTCGTCGTCGTCGTCGTCGTCTTCGCGTACGATGTCGGGCACCGCGCGTTTGATCGCGAGGCGCGACATGATGTATTCGGAACTACATACTCGCGGCAGGATTTCGATGCACTCGGGTGATGATCTTCCGTCCTGATTGCCGTCCTTGAGGCCGGACGCCGGATCGGGGATGTCAAAGTTGACGGATTTGGGAGGTTGGGCACGAGTGCTCTGGCCGGAGCGGTCGGGCTCGGAGAGGGATTGCGATGCGGGCATGCCAAGGAGGTCGCTGTCGGCGTCTTCGTTGTCTCCGAGGTCGGGAATTCTATTCGAGTTATCATGGCGAGTGTCCGACTCACCTAAAATCGGTGAGGGTTGTCTTTCGGGAGTGGATGGGATCTCGACATCTTGCTCTTCGGTGAATGAATATCGTGGACGTTTGGTGTTGGCTATTCCCGGGCGGCGTTCTGGGCTGGTCGCTATCTCTTCGAAGGAGCTTCGTTTCCTTTTCGGTGATACGCTGACCTTGGCAGACGGGTGCAGCTGTGGAGACCGCCACGATGTATTCGCGACAGCGTCTGCTCGATGCGTAGGTTCTGCTCGATGCGTAGGTTCTGCTCGATGCGTAGGTTCTGCTCGATGCGTAGGTTCTGCTCTATGCGTAGGTTCTGTTTCATCGTTGGCTGTTGTACGAGGTTGTTTCCTTCGCTTTGGGGCCTGTTGTAAACGGGGTGATTCGGGCTCGAACGTCGGACTCATGGGTCTCTTCGGCGTCGACGAAAAGGGAGAAGACTCTACGACTTCCTTCGTGTCGGGCTTCCTCAATCTCTTAGAATTCCGACCATCCGTTGTAACTTTCTTTTTCTTATCCTTCTCGGTATTCTCCTTGTAGATAGGTAGAACTGTCCTTTCGAAGAAGTCTCGCCACTCTTCTGCTGTGTGGTCGGGATTCTAGTTCGGTCAGGCCTGTCAGAGATACATGCTCTTCAGGCCCACAGGCCAATCAAGACGTTTCAGGCTACTCACCAACTTTGCATACTTCGCCCAAGCATCGGGCAGGTTATTGGTGTCAATGTCTAGAATGTCCTCCGAATGGCCGAGTAAGGTGAGGGCATCATCCGCTGTAAACTTGACCTTATCTTTCCTTCGATCCTTTGATACACGATCTTGTTTCCGATCAAACGCCTTATTTGCGCTACTCTCTTCCTTCGCCTTCGGTGCGCGAGATGTATCTTCTCCCGCTTGTGTCGGACGTGGTCTGGAGCTTAGATGCTTGATCCACCGGTCTCGCCAGGATTGCCACGGATGTCGTGGATTCTGTAAACAGTTGAGCAGAGCGGACGACCTAGAGCACCACGACTGAGTTGCTCTTACCACCTCTTCTAATTGTTTGTAGATCTCGTTGCCTTGAACAGCACCTCCTTTTCGCTCATGAGCTGTTACCCACTTCCAAAGCTCTTCGTCATCTTCCTTTGTATACGGATTTCGAGTGCCTTTCGCCGGCATAGTGGTAGATCCAGCACTTCGTATGGTCCCTGCTGGGGGCCCGGCAATATGGTCCTTGAGGTCTTCGAGCTTGCCATTGCGAATCGATAGCTCAACGTATGTGTAGGAGTAACTGTAAAGTTAGCATAAATCTGCCACTTTGTTGGTGTTCAAGTGGACATACGTGTCTGGAGAGAGGTCTTTTCTCTTGTGGTCTACCAATTTGATGTCTGCTTGCGTGTCCAGCTGAACCACGATCGCTCCATTGGCCTGTATGAGCAGAGAAGATTAGAACGCTTTGTGACAGTGCTGGTCAGAGTAAAGCCTTGGCCATACTGACCTTGGCTTGTTCGATGAACCACTGCCTCTGCGGCACCCTCTGAGCAAACCACAGTTTCTGGCCCTGGAAAAGGCTGCCCTTGGCACCACTATCGCCGTTGACTCCAGTGTAGACTACTTGCGCCATGGTTGTCGGGAGGTGAGGAATATGACGTAGAGATTGTACACAGTTGCTGTGGTTGCTCCAGTGAGGAATGCTTGAGTGAATTGTGAAGATGAGTCGCGTCTGAGGTAACGCGATCTAAATGCGGTAGCACGTGCCTCGGCTCAGCCTTACAGCCCTACGCGGCCTGTAATTTCGACGCCTGTGTTTACGCTTACGGTCAGGCTGAGATTCACATCATAAAAGGATCAAGACAAGTTATGAGATCAAAGTGTATATTACAATTGCACTCAGAGAATTCTTCAGGATGCTGATTTCCTAAATCGTTATGGGTTTGATCAAGAACATAGCAACCGGGGTGCTTGGGCTTTCTTTCATAACGTTCGTTGCCCTCTTCGGACGTTTGCCAGCCTTTAGGTGCGAAAGCCATTGCTCGTTGATGTTATCAAAGCTGATAATTACACAGAAAGACTCCTATCGGCTTGCTTCATCGACTACTTTGGATACATATACCCAATGTTTTCGTCAACGCCGACAGAAGAATTACAGGGGGCCGCGTGCTGGCCTCGTGCAACAATACCGTCCATTACCTGATGAATGAGAAGCATCCTCTTGTGTTGGTAAGTCTCACTATCTCATCGGATGCTCATTATAGTAACATCTACATGCAGGGTTTCTTCCTCGTGGTCTTGGGTACATCGGAAATAGTGTTTATTCCTGCGGCATGGATTCATCTAAATCGCTTACATCGTCTTCTCTTACCTATGCTCGTGATCCTTCCATATCTGTTCATCTACACAACCGTGACCACAAACTCTTCCGTCATTACCGCAGAGAATCATTCAGCCACGATGCGACAATATCCTTATGATTGGGCTCTCTTCGTTCCCGGTCAAGCTTGCCGCACTTGTCGTTTCCTCAAGCCTGCACGAAGCAAGCATTGCAGCATTTGCAAAGCATGCATTTCCAAACACGACCATCACTGCATATGGGTAAACAACTGTATTGGAAGGGGCAATTATGGCCATTTCATTGCCCTACTATCCACTCTGTCTGGACTGTTGACGTACGGTGGCTTTCTTGGACACATGATCATGACGGAGATGCTACAAGAGACAACACTGCGCCGATCGCAAGGCATGGCGTCACGACAGCATTGGAGCGCAGGAAAAGATTGGTCAACGTATTTTCAGCTATGGGGCCGGGCTTTCAGCGAGGATGTTCGTATTGGAGGCGTTACGTTGCTAGCAATCATGACGGCGCCTCTAGCCATAGGATTGTTGATTTATCACATTTATCTCATCTGGGCGGGCATGACGACTAATGAGAGTTCCAAGTGGGCGGATTGGAGAGACGATATCGCAGATGGCGTCGTCTTTGCAGGACGAAGAACATCTACAGCTGTCGAAAAGGGGTTGGTCAGTCCCGAGATGGAGCCCATGGTGGCTTGGCCGATAAGGAGCGACCAGGTGCTGATCAGGGTAGAGAGTGGATTGCCACCGAGCATCGACAACCGTGCCGAGTTCATATCAGCGCCATGTTCAGACCCTATGAGTTATGGCGAGGACTGGACTCTTGTTCAGAAACTTCAAGATGTACACAATGTATACGACCTCGGGTTTTGGTACAATCTTAGAGATATCCTTCGAACCAGATAGACAAAAAAAATTCACTGCCATTGCGTGCGCAGACAGTGTCCCTCAACTTAGCCACCATCTAGCCAAAACGCTGATCCTCGCATGGTCTACTACGGCTTTGATCAAAAGGCTGGTTTTCCTTAGCTAACGAGTGGTATAAGGTAATTACTTGAAGAATCAAATAATGAATCGAAAGGGAGAGCCTCTTGGGCCGCTAACATTAAGTGCATTCCCCACTACATCTAATGTGGTTAGGCACTCTCCGCCCAATTCAACCCCACCACAAGCCCATGCATCGGAACATCGAAATACCGACCACGCGCTCCCGGTCGAACGTAATACCGCAACGGAATAAATGTCGGACGAAGTGCACTTCGCAAAGCTCTTAGAGGAGAATAGACGGCTCAGGGCTGAATTATCAGCTCTCAGAAACAACAGGCCTCTCTCAAGAGTCAAAGATCACTCCAAGCTCCTTGAATTTCCACAACTCAAGCCACTTCAGATTTTCTACACTCCTGAGGTCATCCATGCAATACTCCTTATCATCTCCCAAGCTCTGCATCGGCAAGACCGCGAACGATCATTGATGCACGAGACCAACATGGATCCCCAGGAGCAGAGGCCAAGATGCAACCCAGCCGAGGTGCTCTTGAAACTTATACTCATTGCCACCGCCAGTCACTTCGAAAACCCAGGCCTCTTCGACGAGAGGCGCATGTCCACTATCTTGCTCATGGGGAAGAAGGTTATGGACAAGAGTCAAAGAGATGCAGAAGCAAGGCAAGTAGACCTTTCCGCCTCTCCCAAAGACCATAACGGCGCGGCTTCTGAACATTTTCATTCCACGCGGGACACTAAATCTCTCTTTGCTACTCTACCTCTACATGCCTGAGTTTGTCGAAATCAAGGCTTTCGCGCCTGGTCCACGAGGCACTTAGCTAATCGGTCTTGTGGATTTAGACATGTGCTCGGTCTTTCCCCTGCTCTGTGGGTTGGTCTTACAGGCTGTTTCACTGCTGCAGTACCCGTCCTGGAACGGCTATCATTTGCGGCTCATGATTCAGTCGGCCCGAACTACAATGGCTCATCCTCAGCTCTGATCGCGTTGAACTATGTGACACTTCTCGACTATATAGAACGTCTCAACGATCTTTGCATGATTTCGAGAAACCTACTGGCAACGACGAGTAAAGCTCAAAACCTGGCAGCGGACACTGGATTCGATCAGCAAATACTGAAACTGATCGATGTCTGCGTTCGAGTCACGGCAAGAGGGTATGACGGGGAGGCAGAGACCCCAAACGAGGAGAAATGGCAGAAGATCGTTACTGTCTGTAAGTACTTAATCGAGACGTGAACATGGGTTCTACAAGGCATCATGTTCCCAACTCTCATGAAGGGACCTACTGGCTGACTTCAAGCCATGCAGATAAGAAGCTTCTGGTTACAAGCCTGCAATTCCTACATAATCTCGTCATGCACAATGAGCACCGCAAGCTCTTGCTCTGGCTGGACCTTTTCGGCAACTCTCAATCTGCAGATCCGTACTTCACCAGTAATATCGATCCACGTCAAGACGCCCTGGCAGTGACCGAAGGGCTTGCTGAATTCCGGCAAAACAACCCTGGTTACAGTGCTCCGGCCATCTCAAGCAGTGGGGGAATGGCGGACCTTGAGGATATTCAAACCGCCTTAAGAGCGCTAACTGTCAAGGACCACCAGGCGGCCTTGATGGGCAACGCTCTTGCCGGGATGAGTTTGGCACAAAACCACAACCTTGCTCGAGCACGCTCGAATCAACCAGGAATGGCGAATACAGGAGCCACAGACGAGGTCTCTGAGGCTACACCAAGCGTGACCGATCCGTCCGCAGATCCAAATATGGCCATACCTGCCAACTCGTCTCAACCACGTTCGTGGAACTGGACCAACCTGCCAGATTCGACACTTTACTCGAACAGCAGCACGAACGTCATCACAGCAGAGGATATGAGCATCGGCCGGACCCCTCAATCGGCGGCTCAAACTCTTCAGGCTGCCAAGGACCAGCTTATGGCGCGTCTTCAAGACAATTCACAGGTACCTGCTGAGGGGGAAGAAGACGAACAACAATATCAACTTTCAGAGAATGAGGAGGAGCATGCAGAAGCTGAGGAAGGTGACATTCGAGGCTCTGATGTTGCTGCAGATGGGAGCGTGGAAGAAGAGGACGATGAGGAAGACGAGGAGTATCGAGGTCCTGGCGATCAGGAGCGTGGGCTTTTGACCGATATCCCTCTCGTCTTGGGCCCTACCGAAATCGAAGCGCTGCCAATGATTATTCAGGCAGGCATTGTCGACGGATTCGGTCCCAGACCGGCCGGAAGTAACGCCGAGGTGCAGAAAATGCAAGCAGTAAGATGCAATATTCTGCTAGCGCAAGAGGCAGGGAGGAATCTGCTAAGAGAATTGCTCATCTTTATCGCTGCATGGGATCTGACTGATGACGAGTTCTACTTCAAGATGATGCAACAAATCATGGAAGCCATCTTGCAAAATGGTCTGATGCCCTTTGCCTACCAGACCTTTGGAGAGTAAGTACACTGTAAGTATTCAAGTCTTCGCTACAGATACTAACTGTATTCTGCACAGAGTCAAAGACATTGTATCTCCTGCTCAATCCGTGGTCATGAAGATTCTAACCCAGATTTTCCGCGTTAAGAACCCCGCTGTACCCGGGTCAAGCCCATCTGGAGTGCCAAACCGCCCTCCACCTCCTTCCCGCGTGGAAGTGCTGATCGTGCGATACATTTTCACAGTGTTTCGGCAGTCTATCATCCCGGAGACTTGTGCGTTAATCTACCTTCAAGGCCAAATTCGAGCCGGTAGTGCCCTCCCCGAGGATTTTCCGCTCAACCTTTGGGACATGGAACGCGTGTACGAGGGTGTCTACCAGTTTCTAGAATTCTTCGCAGTCCTGACGGAGAACGACTATTGGAAGTCTCTACTAGTGAAGTGGGAAATTGTCAGTGAGCTGGTTACTTTGCTCCGGGAACTCGACGCTAGCATACCCAAAGCCCCTCTTACCGCACCGACAAACCCGCCTCCTCCAGCAACTAGCAATCCTGCCAACCCTCCAAATACGTCACCCGCCCCTGTGTCCGTCGAACGTCCCTACGACCCAGCCGCCAACGACAGCACCTTCCAAACCTCCGACTACAACGACCCCGCCCCGGACACAGACTCTCAAGCCATCGGCATCGAAGACCCATCCGAGTTCGAATGGCGCAACCTCAAAAAGCTCGTCGTCCTCGTGCTCTCCTCGCTCGTATGGAAGTCCTCGCTCGTGCAAGAACAAGTGCGGCAGTTCGGCGGGGTCGAAATGGTTCTCAGTTGCTGCAACTTCGACGCGCATAACCCGTATATTCGCGAACACGCCATTATGTGTTTGAGGTTTTTGCTTGAGGGCAATAAGGAGAATCAGAAGGTTGTGGAGGATCTCGAGGCTAGGAAGGTTGTGCCGGATGAGGTGCTTGATAAGAGAGGGTATGAGACGTATGTGGGCGAGGGGGGTAAGGTTTGTTTGAGGAGGAGGGATGGGGCCGGTGGGATGCCGGTGTAATGGTGGACGATTTGCAACGGATGCTTGTATTCGTCTATACTGATCTACCAGTGCTAAGAGGGAGAGGGATGTCTTGCGTCTTCGATCTATAGGAGGAATTTCCTTGTCAATTCGGCTTCCGCCCCTGACGATTTTCACTTTTCTACTGACTTTTACGGACGACGTCATGACGGACGGTATGATACTGAGTACGCCAATCTTTCTGCATAGCGTGTGTTTGCGGGCGGCGAATTCTAAAAGACACGATAGGCTGGCGTGTTCGTCGATGATACCCATAAGAACAGGAAAAGATAGGATATTACACTGGCAGCGAATGGCGGATACGGATTGCCCTCACGGCTGGCTAATTGTAAGATAATACTAGGAGTAGCAGGAAAAGTAAATGTACTTCACGTTACAGTCTACCATACTCTATCAAATTGATGAACCGATCTGTGCTGGAAGTTTCTCTGAGAGAACCATGCAGGCACCGAGCAACGATTTCCCGATAATGTATTCCGTTGAATTGTAAAGCGAGCATAAACACTGTAGATACACCTACTAAGTCAATCGCTTGGATATGACAAAGATCCTCCTAGATCCAACAGCCAAAATAGTTTCGTACACCGGTCCCAGCCGTCCAGAACAGAAAATCACAACCACAAACCACAAGCATCGCTAGCCCTTTCTCAAACTCCTTCTACGAATCTCACGCCAGCCCCAATACTAGGCCCAGCTATCCACAGCCCTTATCGAATCTGCCCAACCTCCCCAGTCACCGACCGCCCCCATAACCACCATGATACCCCGTATCAGCATCGTACCTCTCCTGTTCCGCCGGCGCCGCATAGCCCGACGGAGTCGACTGTCGCGCGCGGAACGGACGTGTGATATCATACGAGCGCGATTGCGCCGGTGCATCCGTTTCGTGCCGATAAGGACCGACCGGGTTGTGGGCGGGGAGTTTGACGTCTTGCATGGCGTTGTAGGCGCCGCGTTTGGTTTGGCGTTTGCGGATGAGGATGTCGAGGATTAGGGCGGCCAGGGTGCTTACTCTGTTATTTTGCATCGTGGATTAGTGAGGGCTTGAGATGGTGGGGGGGAGGCCATGGGACGAGCGGTTGGGCTGGGATGGGATGGGATGGAAAGACTCGAACGTACAGGCCCACGAGCGCAAATGTGAACAGCGCTTTATACATCCTGCAAATCATCGTGCCGGACTCGTCGCCCCAGTTCTCCGTGTTACAAGCGTGCGTCAGCGTGCCGCTCATGTTCCATGTTAACAAGCTCCAGGATAGAGCCCAGAGGGTGCAGAGGCCGATGTTGAGACTCAGGTTGAAGAGTGGGTGCAGAGCGGTGCAGCAGTGGATTAGGATTGTCAGGGTTAGGGCGAGGAGGGTGAGGAGGGAGACGCCGAGGAGCTGTGTGGGGTTAGTGTGCGGTTTTTGTCGAAGGGGGGTTGGGAGGGCAGACGTACGAGGAGAAATGTCCAGGGCACTTTGTAGGAGCCGCGCGTGAGGTGGTAGATGAAGTAGAACATTATGGCCGATACGACGAGGGAGGAGAGCAGTTGGGCGGAGCGGATTAGGTGGAAGGGGAGGAAGGGGTAGTTGGACGGTTGTTTGGAGACTTTGGATCGGGCCATTTTGGGCTGTTGTGGTTCTGGTGTGCGATGCCTTTGGGACTGTTCGGATCGCAGGTTTTGTGTAACGATTGGGAGGAGGTCTGTCGAAGCGATCTGTAAGGTACCAAGAAGTATGGCTGAGAGATCGCGTCGAGCGAGGGGAATAGGGGGATGCTGTGCTGGCCAACCTCGATTGTTCGCAGGACGATCAAAGCTGACACTGAGACCCGGGGAGGGTTTTGTTTCCCAACCAAGTAGAGAAGACAGAATGATTCTTGACAGTAGTCGGCTGGTGGGTTATAAAGCTGGTCGTCGCAGCTTTGCCGAAGACAGGTCTATTTATAGCAAAGGACCTGGATGCACTGGCGCCCCTGTTGTGTCTGGTCTTCCCTCCGTAGTAATCGAGAACCGTACCTGGTGGCCTGCAGTGAGAGACCTGCCTGTGTTTCTGATCTGTACCCTGTCGATAGCATACAATTAATCCGATCAAGCTTTGGTCATCATCTCATCTAGTTCCTACGATACCCCGCCGGCGACTATTAAGGTGTGCTTGGTGTCGTACCGCCATGTATCAGTATTTCTAATCATGATTATCTTCTTATATATCCAGGCTGATCAGCTCTTCTGACCTCTGTTGACATCCTCGCCTCGTAACTTTCTACACCTCGATGTCGTGATTACACAGCAACTGTTCTGTTCTGTTTTGGTTTGGTTAAATGCTTACCTACTTCCTGGATTCTGTATCTTCATAAAAGTCCTCTCTCCGCAATTGTTCGCGTTAATACCCCAGAAAAAGTCCAAGAATGGCTTTCATCCACTCCATGGACCTAGGCTGGCATGCTGGCGAATCAGCAATGCACTCCCTCCTCCATGTCCCTCATCAGGAAAACCCGACATCCCCCTTCCTCACGCCCGGCGCAGCCTACATGCTCCAAGCTTCCCCTCTACTTGCCCTAGGAACTCTTGACAAAGAAGGCAGGCCTTGGACCACCGTCTGGGGTGGCGAGCCTGGTTTCGCTAGAACTATTGCCCAATCCATCGTTGGAATCAAGACGCTCGTGGATCGGAAATATGACCCTGTTGTTGAGACGTTGCTTGGAGGCAGGGATGATGGGGAAGTTGTTAAAGAGGAGGGTGAGGGCAGGATGGTCGGTGGGTTGGTGATCAATCTGGAGAGGAGGAAGAGGGTTAAGCTATATGGGAGGATGGTGGCTGGTGCTCTTGCGCGTATAGGTGGTGAAGGCGAGAAGGATGACGATGGAAAGGCGGAAGCGCAGCTGGTTGTGAAGATAGAGCAGAGTCTAGGTATGATGTCCAGAGTGAAATCTATCGAAGCCTAGCTCACTTATGGTAGCCAACTGTCCCAAATACCTAAATGCGAAGCACATTTCTCCTTCAACACCACAGCCAAAACTCATCTCAACCACCACCCATCTCCCCCAAGAAGCCATAGACCTCCTCTCCAAATCCGACCTATTCTTCATGTCCAGCTCCAACAACTCCTCAGACATGGACACCAACCACCGCGGCGGTCCCCCCGGCTTCGTCCGCGTCCTCTCCAACGACCCAAGCGGCGCAGTCCTCGTCTACCCCGAATACTCCGGCAACCGGCTATACCAAACCCTCGGCAACCTCCAAACGAACCCCCAAGCAGGCCTCGTCTTCCCCGACTTCTCCACCGGCAACGTCCTCTACCTAACCGGCACGACCGAAATCCTCCTCGGCACGGCCGCATCCAGCATCCTCCCGCGCTCCAACCTCGCCGTCAAACTCACCGTAACAGCCAGCCGCTTCATCACACGCGGCCTCTCCTTCTGCGCCACCCCCGGCTCACCCTCCCCATACAACCCACCGATCCGCTACCTCAGCACCGAACGCGCCACGCCCGCCACCCACCCCAGTCCAAAAGCAGGAGTCATCTACGCCAAACTCCTACGCAAAACCCCGCTCACACCCACCATCGCGCGCTTCCGCTTCAGCATCAGCGACCCGCTCGCCGCCGGCCGCTGGA
>QQTW01004121.1_pt1 | contig 10858 bp, 12 predicted proteins | sample 1904831 | NCBI WGS metagenome assembly QQTW01 (sample SAMN09435610, study PRJNA476489) | Subsurface metagenome, whole genome shotgun sequencing project.
CAATTCTTGGTGACGAGGGCGGAAAGCTTCAATGTGAATGGATCGCATACGTTGCCAGGTAAACAATGCCAAGGCTCGGGTAATTGGGGTTATAGGGTTAGGGTTAAGCATCGCCCTCCTTCTGCTTCTGTTCTGTTCGCCGATGTATTACCATAACCTTGGGCAACCCGAGCGAGCTCTACGACCTGCGTCGTGTTGATTTGTGATACCTAAATAGCATCTATTTTAGGATTCGCTGGCGCCCTCGCATCTCCTCCTCCCTGCGGCACGACGTCCAGCAAAATCCTGTCCACCACCTGCAGGGTCCGAGATGGTATGAATTGCACACATTCTGAATCTTGGGACTGTGATCTGGCCTGCCATGTGGAATTAGTGTGATCGATCGGTGTTCCAACTAATGCATGTGGGTGACTAGTGCTTGTTCAGGCAACTCATCGCAGAAGCAACTGTGGTAGGTCCAATCACCTACCCTTGATATGAGTCTCCCTCGTATCATGTCGACAAGAACTGCATAAGTGCGCTTGAGAGACATGGGGTCATAGGCGAAAGTGTCAAAGACTAGTCCACACAGCTCTTGGTAGGTCCAGCGAGCATGATATACGTGAGACTGTTCAATCGTGCAACATCTCTGCAAGTCGGTTTACAAGATGGCGTCAAATACGGACCCTCTCACTACAATTCTAGAAGGTCACCGTACAGATCTCGCTCCCTACGACGCCCTTTATAAGAGATTCCACACGAACCCCGAGCTTTCGACCCTCGAGCAAGAGACCTCAACCCTGATATTGACCACCTCAGGAGCTTGTCGCCAGATCTTGACATTTGCACCAACATTGGTGGACATGGATGTACCGCGATCCTCAAGAACGGCCCGGGCAAGACCGTTCTGCTTCGTGCAGATATTGATGCCCTGCCTGTCGAGGAGAAGACAGATTTGCCTTATGCCAGTTCAAAGATGATGACAGACCTGATGGAGTTGACACACATGTGATGCACGGTCAGTCTATGCTTTCTTTTCTGGTTCGTTTATTCAGCCCGACATACTGGCCGAGATACCTCACTTCGAACTACCCACTCTCACACCCATGTACTAATTTCTCCCCAGCGTGTGGCCATGACTTTCATATAGTCTGCCAACTTGCTGCCGTCTCTACACTTCTCTACACTTCTCTCGTCACGTGCGTCCTGGTCCGGAACCATCATCTTTCTCTTCCAGCCCGCCGAAGAAGTCATCATCGGCGCACAAGCCATGGTCGATGACGGTCTCTACGACTCAGCCCGCCACGCCTGCCCTATTCCAGACATGGTCCTCAGTCAGCACGTCGTGCCGTTCGCCGCCGGAACGGTGATCCCGAAGCCAGGCTCAGTGATGTCCGCCGCCGACAGCCTGAAGATCACCATCTACGGAATAGGAGGTCACGGCAGCCTGCCGCTCACCTGTATCGATCCCGTCGTCATCGCGAGTTACCTGGTGGTCAGACTCCAGGGCATCGTGATCCGGGTGGTCGCACCCAACGAAACAGCAGTCGTAACAGTAGGAAGCCTACAAGCAGGCCAGAAAGAAAACGTCATCGGCGACGAGGTAGTGCTGAAGCTCAACATCAGAGCCTTCACCACTGAAGTGCGAGACAAGGTGCTTTCAGCCACCAGAAGGATCGTCAAGGCGGAATGCCTAGCCGGAAACTGCCCCAAGGACCCGCTGATCGAAGTCATAAGTGCGGCTCCTCTGACTGAACGACGAAAAGGTCAACTCCGCGATACCCACTTCCTTCGCCACACATTTTGGGAAGGACCACATCACGAACATACCCGGGACAGGGCTGCCGAGTGAGGACTTCAACATCCTCGGCACTGCGATCGATAAGCCCTGCTGCATTTGGTTCTTTGGCGGGCACGATGGAGGGTGGTACGAAAAAATGAGGAAAGAAGGAAGAGAAGGCGAGATTCCGGGCAATCACAGTCGGTTTTTCGCGCCGGCGGCGCTGCCGACGCTGAGGACGGGTGTGGATGCAATGGTTTTGGCGGCATTGACGTTTGTGGCGGAGCAAGGCTGAGGATTGTGCTAGAGGGTGAGGAGATGTAGTCGTAGAACAGGATTGTGTTGCCCAGCAGCGAACATGAGATAGTCTCGAGGAAGCAAAACAGCCCACCATACTCCTCTACACACTGAAAATTCTAGGATCGTAGCAAGTGTATGCCCGGGACAGATGGAAGAAGCCACTCTTTCTATTATAGCACTATCTAGTAGCCTTATCTGCAATCTCTCCTCTTCCGTACTGTACAATGCCACATGGGGCTGATTCCCAAAGTTGATCCCAAATCCCAAATGCACGTCCCCTATGATGCCATGATACACTTTTGGGATAGTAATCACTCGCTCCTTGCATGCCTGCCTGCCTGGCAGGGTGGATGCAGACCAAGCGTCCCAACTTTCATTTGGACTCACATTCTGAAAGAAGTCCCTAGAAATTCATCAACACATGCATAGCGTAAAGCTCAAGTCTCATCAACACCGTCGTCTCTGAACTCCTTTAAGTTGACGGGCTAACTCAGTCAAGAGCAGTCCATCTCGACATCCTCTCGTCTCTGCAAAAATGGAGCATTGCCAAAGTCCATATCAGCCTCCATGCCACATGAAAGCATCCTCCGGTGACCCATGGGAACATGTGCAGGGAGTTGCTGGACCTCTTGCTGTTCCTGATGGAAGATGGTTTCCTGAGCAGGCTGCTGCATCATTTCCATATTGATGCTGGCGAAGGGATTGACAGCTGACGTTGGTGGCATTTGCATGTCCATTTGCATGAAGCTATGCGTTGGCTGGCGTTGGACTCGGCTTCTAGCCTTGGCCATCTTACGCCCTTTAACGTATCGGTCGCTGGTCTGAGTCATGGGCAATACGTCGCTCATGCCATCTTCACAGCCGATGTTGAAGTAATCAACAGGCATGTTCATTCCGATACCATTCTCCGGCATCAAAGTCGGGGTCAGTGGCACCCAATCTTGACTCTCGTCACTGTCACTGTCTGCATCATAGTTTCGTTTGTGGCTGGTGGAGTACGACCATAGTGTCTGCTCGGCCACACTGGCGCTATAGTCGTCACCCGACCAGGCAAGGGCAGATAGGTTGATACCGCAAAAGGTTGCTGTGGCAAGTGGTTGCATGGCCATGCCGCCAACATTATGCAAGCCACCAGCGTAGTAGGGCTCGAGAGGAGTGGTCTCAACCGCATTGCCGTTAAGCAGAGCTTTCTGTGTCTCTGGTGATAGTCTTGAAAGGTTGTTGGCGAATGGTCGCGGTGTGAATGCTTTCTTCTGGGGCGTCCTGTACCCTTCGCTGACTGACTTGCGCACCCGCATCCCGACCTGAATGAGAGAAGCCTCAACCTCCTCGGGAGTGGGGGCTTGGGAGGAAAGCTGAGGAAGTATTGGAGACGAGAAGGTATGATTCTCAAGGTCTGTGTTGTCCGCTCTGGCAATGATGGAAGGAATGCCAAATGGGGTGGAAGGAGTGAACTTTCGGCGCTTGGAAAGAGGCGACGTGGAGTCGAGAATTTCGGCTACAGGCATTGATGGCATGGTGTCAAATGGGAAGGCCATGGTGATGTGGTTGTGAGTTGGATTGGTGCCGCTGGAAGAGGAGATATTGGTGTCTGAGAAACGAGTGATGTGAGGCTGACGGAGTCCGAAGCAGTGGAACGTATCGAGCGATAGGAAAGTGTAAGAAGGTCCAAGCGAAGGTCGGATCGAAGAGTGATCAAGGAGAGAAAGAAGGTAGGAGTGTTGGGAAGGACGCTGATGAGACAGGAGCGGATACTGAAGGTGAGCTCAGCAGATTGGGGTCCTTTTGATACAGAGGGGGCGTCCGTAAGATGAGCAGCTCAGCCGTCTGATTTTATCGCACCTTATCGCGCGGTAGCGTGTTTTCTGCCAGCCGGTGCCAATCCCGGGGCTGATGGCCACAGAAAACAGGGTGGCAGGGCAAAGATGAGGAGGATTCGGGAGCGTGTTGGCCTGAGCTTCTCCTGAACGCCCGGCCAGATCCAAGCCTCCCAATTTCAGAGGCTCCTCCAAAAAAAGCGTCATTTGGCCCGCCTAGCGCCATGCAGCTCATGCCCGTTCGGGCTGTCAGGAACCGGACTTCCAGGTAAGAAGGCGCCTATGATTGGGTGTGGTCAGGAGCCTAATGCGCCCACTTCGCCTCGCTTGCAAGGAACAGAGAACGACATCCTTGGCACCGGCCTCGCGTGTCGCAGTCGTGTCACTACGGAGGACAGGGACGCCTTTTGGGCAATTATCAGTCCGTTTACCCAACGACCTGAAACCTGATCGAGCCTGATGCGGATCTGCTATCTCTTCCAGCTGAACTGACGTTCGGCAGCTGCATATCGCAACTGTTGGATGCCGAGTCGCAAGGTCAAACTCCATCGCTACAGCTTGACAAACAAGCAGAAAGAATACGTCGGAAAGCTGTCGACCACGCTACACTGCAAATCTAATGGCAGTATATTTCCCCACTGCCCAAGTGAAAGCTGGCCAGGATAGTCTGGCTTAATGATGAACGCCCTAGAGCTCTCTGCTACGCTCCAATGCGTCTTGCCTCGTGCCGGGAATCAGCTATCTCTTCTCCAACCATAGGCAAGTCGAGTCTGATACAGAACATACACTAGACAAAACACGCATCCAGGTGATATTTGTCTCTTGCTCCAACTTCGCAATCTTGGACAAACTAATGAAAGATCTCTCTATCATTGTCGTTGGGGCAGGGATCGGTGGCCTTCAAGCAGCTCTCGCGCTCTCTGCTCGAGGCCACCGGGTCACCGTCCTCGAAGCCGTCGACGGGTTCCGTGAAGTAGGCGCAGGAATTCGAGTACCGCCTAATTCCAATCTTCTGTCACAGTCCTGGGGCGTCGACTTCTCTCGGATCAAGAAATGTAAGTCTCTCGGCAACCGTTTCCTGGACTGGAAGGACAACGTCTTACTGGACGTACCGTTTGAAGGAGACGAAGAGAGCTATGGCGCACCTTACTACTTCCTGCACCGTGCAGACCTCGTCGACCTACTATTTCAGGCGGCCAAAGAGAGAAACCTCATTACCCTGCGAATGGGCTGCAAAGTCATTAAATATGACTTCGACACTCCGTCCGTGACACTAGCAAACGACGAGACCATCAAAGCCGACCTTATCGTCTGCTGCGACGGCATCAAGTCCGCTGTCCGAGACCTCATCAACGGCACCCCATGCTCCCCCACAGACACCGGCGACGTCGCCTACCGAATCATCGTCGACGCCCAACCCCTCCTCGACGACCCAGCCACAAGAACCCTCGTCACTGAACCCTGGGCCCGCCACTGGATCGGCCCCTCATGCCACGCCGTCGGCTACCCCCTACGCAACGGTGAGCTCTACAACGTCATCATCGATACCACGCACGCCACCGACCTAGGCGAACCCATCGGTCCAGACGAGTGGAAATCCGGCGCCGACAACGCCGCCCTCGTCGAACGCTTTAAAGACTGGTGTGAACCCGTCCGCAAACTCTGCAGTCTCACAGGCACGTACCTGAAATGGAAACTCGCGGACTTCGATCAACTCGAACACTGGACGCATCCATCCGGAAAAGCAGTATTGTTAGGCGACGCATGTCATCCGATGATGCCGTACATGGCCCAAGGCGCCGCGCAAGCCACCGAGGACGCCGCGACGCTCGCTGCTGCCATCTCCCGTTGTAAGTCCCTCACGGACGCGCTGCGGGTCTACCAGCGCCAACGCCTTCCTCGCGCCACGTACATAGCGCGCAACACGCGGATACTGCAGCAGTGGTGGCATCTGCACGACGGTCCTGCCCGGGATGAGAGAGATGAGATGATGAGATATGACAACGAGGAGAATCCGATGCTGTGGGGGTGGAAGGAGCGGAAAGACTGGTTGTTCGCGCATGATGCGCGGGTGGTGTTGGGGGAGGGGGAGGAGGTGTGGGTGCCGAATCTGCCGCCGATGGTGAAGACAGAGGATAATGTTTATCAGGGAAGAAGGGGAAGGGGGAGGAGGGGATAAAGGAAAGTCAGAGTTGTAGTAGACCGTAACTTTCTAATCATAGTCATAACAAGAGACCTCGATTTCATGCTTCGATGCCATACGTCCCATCCCATTTCTAACGCCCTAGGCTATCACTCATCTCCCTTTTCCCATGTCCTCAGACACAACCCATCTCATCCCCATGCACTCCCAATCTAATTCCTCAAAGCCCTCAACCGATCCCCCAACCCCTCCTCCAACCTCGCCCTATCTCTTTCCGGCTCCTCTTTCTGCACCTCTCCCTCCGGCGCACTCTTCAACTCCGCACTAACTTCCACACCCGCCTCATCCGCCACCCGCGACATCAAGGCCTCCACCTCCCCCTGCCCCTCCACCCCGACCGCCTGACTCTCCACCCCCCCGGCCACCCCCTCATAATACCCACTTACCACATCCAGATCTTCAAACTGTTGCTCAAACTTCTCCATCACCGTGCCTATTTTCTCGAGATCCATGCTTTTCAACGCGACGTCCATGCCTCGCACCGTTTGAGCCATGCTGCCCGTGACGGTGCGCATTGTGATGGCTGTCTGGACGCGGGCGGCGACGGCGTCAATGCGCGCCGCGAGGGTGAGGAGTTGGATGCGCTGTTGCGAGTTGCGGACGGAGTTGGTTGCGTAGAGGCGGGCGATCTGGGGTTGGGGCGGGGTTGCGGTCAGGGCTTTTTTGAGCTTGGCTTGTTCGGCGCGAGAGTCGCGGTCGGCTTTGGCGGCTTGTCGGTTTAGTTGTTTGGATGTGAACTGTAGGGAGGATGGTTAGTGGTGTGTGAGGGTTGAGGGAGTGGGAAGGCAGGCTGCGGTTCTTGAGAGGCCGTGGTTGTCGGAGCGCAATGGCAGGTATGTCTCACAATATGAAGGGAGACGGTATTTGTATACGTACCTTGAGGTTAAAGAGAGCCTTTTCGAGGCCTGACATCTTGTCTTCCGTCTAACCGGATCTGTTGGTCGTCGAGTGCTGTGAGGATGTTGGCTGAGGCGAGGTGCTCGAGGAGGACGAGGTGACAATGCTTTGGGTTCACAGACAGGAGAACAGGCGTTGCTTCAGGCGAGAATCTTCCTAATCGATTGTGATGCTGTAAGAAGACTGCTATGGTCAAGGTGTAGAGGTCTACAAACGTCCCGCGCCTGGCAAGTCGCAGGCAATGACGCTCGATGTTGAAGGCGGAACTTCGGGCATTTCAGTCAGCCAAGCCGGTTCTTTCCCCATCTTGTCTTCAAAGGGGCGCAGCCTTCTCCTTGTACGGTATGTTGGGCTTACAGGGATCGAATATTCGAAGTCACAGTCACAGTTCCAGTTACAGGTCGACTGATAGAGATGTGTGATAGCTCAAGTTGCTGTCATTCGCTCTTGGCTGAGCTACTCTCGATGGCTGTCCTCATAGCCTGAGATAAACTCTGCACGCAACATCATTCGGCTGCTCAAAGATCACTGGAAAGCAAGACTGTCGCTCGATGCCCGTGCAAAGACCCGGGTCTGCGATATCCAAATCTATATCCAACCTGCCCCAGGAGATGCTGCTCAACAGAAGCGCCAATCTCTCGTGGACGAGGCTCGATTCCGGTGGTCAGCAGTACCTTCTGCCTTCTAATGCCACGGGCCCCGCCCAAGGAAAGTCAGTTGTTGTACATTCCGCCAATCATGGGTATCGTGAGCATTCGCCATTCCAGTCGTGCAGATGCGCCGTACGCCGTAGTTAAACCGACTTTTTGAGAAACATAGATATCTCAACCGATCCAACCAGTGCAGTACTGTGCAATACCAGGAGGACCCTCCTCGTTGAACTCCGATCGTAGAAGGTACATCTTCGCCGACTCGTCTCTGTTCGTCCACACCTGCGCGCCTAAGACTTGAGCTCCAGCAAACGATGCATCTTCCAGACCAATGTGCTTGGCACTCTTAAAGTCAGGCATGTACTCAGGAAGCTTGCAGTATTTGATTGACAATGGTGTTTGGCTTATCGGACGCTCTCCTCGTATCACAGGGTCTATGACTGGAGTAGCATGTCCAGGGATCTGGAGATGATGGCCTGGGTTGGGTTGCATGACGTTGCGGGTTGCTGCAAGGAGGAGAGGGTTGACGCCATGGCCAGCGGGATGATGCAGATGACCTCCTTGGCCCGGAATAGGTGTGTTTGTGCCAGGAGTAGCGACTGGCGTGGTGAAGTTCGAAGGAAGCTCCGAAGTGAACATCGTTGCGGTCGAAGGTGAGAGTCGATAGCGTTGGATGAGCATGGCAAGCAAGGCCTCCTTGAAACCTACTCAAACATTAGTACTGGGTACGGAGGGTCATGTCGTAACGCCATACCTTTGACGCGAGAGCCGTTGCCACAGACAAGGATGTTGTCCCATAGTGCTGATCTTGCATGTAGATTCTGGTGGGCCATGATTGAGCTGTGGATGTTCGACGCAATCGTCTCCAGTATTCCTTCATACTCCCCTGCCAGAGGCTCCGCTGCCATGAATCGTTCAACCCCGACTTCGATCTCACGCTTGCGAACGCGTGTTTTTGTTGTACCATTGCCATTCGAATCGTCTAGGGGAATAGCTTCCTTATAGGTGAAGGTGGCGGTATCCCTATCCGAATTCTTCAATCGAACTTGCTTTGGTGCTTCCTGGGCACCTCCTTTCTTTGCAGCTGCCTTTGCCGCTTTCTCAGCTTCTCTCTTCGCCAACAATTCGGCTGCGTTGTCTCGAGCCACGATAGATGCAATGTCGAGAACACCTTCCTTGTCTTCGTCTTCAGCTTGGCCAACTTCTGTGCCGAGACCCGGACCTCTCGGAGCTTGCCCAGGTCTGATGCCGTCCGCCTCCTTCGCGTTCGCACCCGATGCCGTCGCACCAGTGCTGGCTGCCGCAGCTGGATTGGAGATATTTCCATTTGACGTTGACTTGCCGGGCAGGGCTGAACCGGGGGGAAGGATCTCACAGATGCCGCTCTTCTTGAGTTGTTCCGCCATGTCCTCGGTAAAGCCTTGCTTCTTCAGCAGCTGCTGTAGCTTCTGGGTCATGGCACGCCCGCCGCAGTGCTCGAGGCCTATCCGTCTGGCAGGATGGTCGACCAGGAAATCGTAGATAGGAGTGATATCGCACTTCTCGTACCCGACGTCCACAACAACACAGTGCTGAGCTCCAATCCCCCAGGGTGCCATCATCGCTGCGTCCGCAATATTAAGAGCTGGGCTAGTCCATTGTTGGAAGACTAGTCTTGTGAGGTTCTCTAGGTCGCGCACAGTCCAACTAGGTTGTGCCACGATGCAGACAGGACTGTTGAAGTTGGGGTTGACAGATTGGTAGGCGTGTGTCATGAGTGCGGCAAAGCAAGGAAAATGTTCGATACGGCCTTGTTGGATGGGCCAGATTGCGCCCTCGTCGGACTCGGGATCCTCCTCAAAAAATTCCTCTTCCTCTTCCCCAGTAGGCTCTGCCATCTCCATCGCCGTGGCAGTACCTTGAGTTCCGTCTGCATTCATGGGAGCAGTGCCATTCGCTTGACTTGCGGCGTCGGTCATTTCAGCGTCTGCCGGTGCGGTCTGTTCTCCATTTGTCGTGCCGTTGATTGCAGTACCGTTGGGTACTCCATTCTCCTGCTCCTGACTCTTCCCCGGCTGGAGTTTGACGCGCTTTCGGACGTGTATCTTGACAGGCTCGAATCGGTCGGGCTGATCTGTAGGGAACATTCGACTCGGGAATCGAAATCTTGGAGGAGTCGGCGTCTCGCCAATGCCCATCTGAGCGTTGACATAGCGAGATCCCGGTGCAATTATCACCACGTTCTCGAGCTTGAAGGGCGCCATGGTGCCTTCTTCAGCGCGAATACCGCAAAGATGCTGACTCCTAGACTTCTTCCTTCGATATGCGGAGAGGAATCTTGGGGAAAGCGCTGTGGAGGAAGCAGGAGGGATCGGTAGACCTTCTAAATCTGGCCGAGGCTTGGCGGTTGAGGCCTGTGCCTTTTAGCACGGCGAGGCTTACGAATTCAGTAGCAACACTGATGTAAGGCTACATTCTTCGCTTCACAAGGCTCCTTGATGCTTCTGCTTCTTAAGGTTACCAAACATTATTCCCTTCAGGTCCTTGTAGGTGGTTAGAGGCTTCCATGGCGGTGTCCCAGAAGACGAAGGTTTTCGAGAATTGTTAGTCAGATGGTTCCAGTGGGGGACGTACTGTCCTGTGATGAGACTGCATGGAGACCGAGAGCCGAAGCAGCCTAGGGTTGGGCATACTGGTGGAAGCTTCTGTCTCAGCGGAGCATCGAACGAGGCGTGGAGTTATGGCGAGAAAGTGCTGGGAATCTGTGAAAAGTATTTGAAAATCAGGGAAGATATGCGCGGTTATACTAGGACTTTGATGAAGGAAGCACATGAGACAGGCGATCCGATCATGCGACCGATGTTCTATGAGTTCCCGGAAGACGAAAATTGCTGGAGACTCGAGGAGCAGTACATGTATGGTCCGAAATATCTGGTTGCGCCAGTGCTCGAGCTTGGACTGAGGAAGAGGGATGTCTACCTACCTGGAGGTGTCAAGTGGAAGAGTGTCGATGGTCAGTCGTACGATGGAGGGAATACTGTCTCAGTGGATTGTCCTCTGGACACTATGCCAGTGTTCACAAGGCAGTTTTAGCTGCTGTACACATGGAAGTGTCCTTGGTGAAGACGAGCCAAACTGTACGGGGTTCTGCTGTTGTGGAGAAGACGCCTCACAAAGTTGTGCTCTTGCAGTACGCCTATAGTGTCAGTCTATCCATTGCCATCTGGCAGCCTCTAACCACCTACAAGGACCT
>QQTW01004122.1_pt1 | contig 10856 bp, 11 predicted proteins | sample 1904831 | NCBI WGS metagenome assembly QQTW01 (sample SAMN09435610, study PRJNA476489) | Subsurface metagenome, whole genome shotgun sequencing project.
ATAGTATCGCGACCAACGAGATGGCTCCTTCTCATGAATTAGGCTTCCGCGGCACGGACGTGAATAAACCCGGAGATGAAGATGATTGGCGCAATGCCTCAAATTTAATGGGACTGAACTTGATGTATGATTTGACACCTGCCGAGTACATCCATATGGTTATTACAGAGTATGGGAGTTTGCCGCCAAGCTCGGTGCCAGTGGTGCAGAGATTAAGTACCAATACCTGAGTTGAAGCTGAAAACTCCAAAGTGATCCTAGGTGGATACAAAGCGGTCTCTCTTGCATTTGGGGCCTGGTTCGCGCCAAAGGATTAGTTTGAGTGGGCTGGAATGGCCTCAAACTGGTGTTCTTGGAGTGGCTCTTCATTGGGGTTCTCTCCTGGAGTGGCCCATGTGAAGAAACCAAAACCAGATGGTGACTCATTGGCATTACATAGCTACCGAGAACCACTGCAAAGGCCCGGGAAATTTATCACAAAAGCGTGTCGCTGGTGATGAAGGCTATATCACAATTTCCGGAGCGTCAGGGAAGGCCATGAACGGTAGACTTCACGATGCGCGAGCTACTGCATTGAGCAAGGGTAGAACCAGGCCAATTTTCAATAACATGTTGTGTTGATCTATATGCTTGATGAATCTATCGCTAATCTTTATTGCATTTGTACTCTTATTCGAACAGGCTCGCCAAAACCGTCCGTCATACATCTCTATCTTTTCATTAGGCCTTCATTATCCTTCAGAAATCTCCCCTTCGCTATCTGCCCTCTTTCCGCCTCGCAAGTACCACTCACTTTCTCCAATTCTCTTTCCCCCTTTCTCCCACCTCTCAAGCATCAACGCCTTCTTCTTCCCCGACAACTCGTTCAGCGCAGGCCAATATATTTCATGCTCGTACACAAAATCAACATCCCCGCCATGGGATTTCAAGAGCTGGACAGGCGGAACAAGAAGCCGCAGATCGTGGTCGAATTTCAGTTTCTCGCGGGTTGCTGGGTCGATGAAGGGGTTGATGAGTTTGAAGAAGGGCTGCACGATCCAGGGTACTACACAATTAAAAGCTTGCTTAGCTGGTGTCCAATGGAAAACCAAAGTCATGTGAAGAGCACCTACTGTTAATGACCAAACCTCGCCCCAACCTCTCAGGGTAATGATTTTGGAGGATGTTCAAAACCTGCTTCCCCTGCCATAACGGTGGCCTTTCACCTCCTAACTTCTTGTCAAAATTGATGATCAAGGCCAGGTTCTCTTGTCCAGTGGGCATGAGATCAATCGTGCGCTCTAGCATGAACACCAGATGTTCCACTTGCTTATTACTCCTTTCCGTGTTCTGTTTGCCCGGGTTGAGGTACAAGCAGGGTCGGCCGGCGATGTCGTAGCCTGTAAGGACTTGTTTACCTGTGGCGTTCTCGTGCGATATGTATTCCGGAGTGTGTTTTTCCAGACCGTACTCCTGACGCCACGAGAGCGTGCTTTGGAGGCGGACGCCGGCTTGATGGACATCCCATTTTGTAGCGCGAAGGTAGCGGAGAAGGCATTCGCGAGTCAGCCACATACGGTCAGAGTCAGTGAGGGGGTGATCGGGCGGGTTGGGCGTGGTGGAGGGTTTGGTCGTCCATGATTTGACAGTTGTCAGGAGCTTTTCGTATTTGGTCGATTGGTCTGCCGTGAGAGGTGATGTGATAGGAATCTTAGAAGCGGAAGAAGGATTGATGAAGGGGGTTTTGGCGGGATTGGTGGAGCCGTCGTAGGTCGCGTTTTCTGCAATTGAGAGATTGGCGGCTGATGTGTGGAGGTCTTGAATATCGATGGAGCCATTCTGCTTGGTTTGGCTTTCAATTCCAGTAGCCGGTTGAGCTTGAGCTACCGCTGCCATAATGTGATAAAGGTCTAGCCGATGATGCGAGCGATCTCACCACATCGCTTGCTAGGAGAAAGAAAGCTGTGTAAAGGCGGGCTGATTCATGCTCAGCCTGGAATGGTGCCAAGAACGAAGTTTAGGATTATTGTCGGCGAACCGGACTTTTCGAGGCGCCGACGACGCGTCAGAAACCACTTTGCGAATGCGACGCGTCTCCCACCGTCATCCAACTTGACAGCAACTTCCACGAAGCATAATCCACAGATGTTTTGATTGCAAGCCCTTTCAGCATGTCTGCTATCATAGAAGAACTGAACGAGATCTTCGCGATACCGCCGATCGATGAGCTTCCACCAGACGTTTCTGGTGAACTTCAGTCAATATGTCGACTACATTCGATCTCCCCAATGGAGCTGTCCTACAAATGGGAATCCTACAGTATAAAGATGGGTTCAGACCAAACTACATTGGATCTGTCAACTGCGCGAGCTTTCAAAAAAGATCTCCAAGAAATCGTGGAGCGCGAGGCGCGGAGTAAATCCCATATGCGCAGTACTGACAGAAGAGGAGCCTACGCAACACCACGTAATGCTGCGAAGGGAGGAGATACTTTCGGCATGTGGGTTTGAGCCGAGCCAGTGTATCATGCTGCTGCTGCTGATAATTGGCAGGCTCGACGGTATCACGCCAGTACAACGATCGACTGGTGGAAGCAACAAGCGAAAAGCACCTTTTGAGACTCCAGCAGCGCCAAAATACAGCAAAGCTGATGGGATGAGCTCTCCAAGTGACGGAAGATCTCTTCCTAACCGCGCGGATCAAACTAGCACTCAGTGAGTAGACGGCCTGATTCAATTGTGCAGCTGCTGACAACTTGGCTCAACTAGATCAATTGCATTTGTCGAGCGCCAGAATCCAGGTCAAATCATCGAAACTCTGAATAGTCACCTCGAGGTCCACGAGCCTCCGATAGCTCCACATTCTGAATCGCGGGTCAAATTAACGGCAAACACGGATCTTAAGAAGTTTCGATACCGTCCCATGGCAATGCACCTTTCCGAAGCCTCAGAAGTGCTCGATGACAGAATTGACGAATTCCAAGCGCTCGTACAATCCCATCATGGTCTCGAAGACTCCGCATTCGGCAACGCTGCAGCTAAGGCAACTAATCAGATCGTCGCAGTAGGAAGGATAGCGTCGGATTCTTCCGAAGGGAAGCTGAACTCCGCCTCAATGGTGCTGGAGATGTCTCGACGAACGGGCGCTGGTCTCCGAATTCCATTGAAAGTAGAAGCAATCTCATATGAGTTTTTCCCCGGCCAAATTGTCGCTGTGCGCGGCATCAACGCATCCGGCGATTATTTCTCGGTCGACGAGATTCTCAATATTCCTCTTCTAAACACCGCTGCGTCTCAGCCATCGACAATCGATTCACTCAACGAGCGCCTAGGCGTTACAGAAGAGGAGGACCATAGCATACCATCGAAGGCTTTAAATGTAATCACCAGTTCAGGTCCTTACACGGCGGATGACAACCTCGCATTCGATCCGTTAGACGCTTTGTGCCAGAAGGCAGAGGTATCATGCGCGGACATGTTAATTCTCATCGGCCCTTTCCTTGACGCTGAACATCCGTTGCTGGCGTCCGGCGACTTTGACCTTCCAGACGATCCAAGCATCGAACCAGACAGAGCGACGATGGTGGATGTATTCAGACTGCTGATTGCCAAGCAGTTGCAGGCTCTTGCGAAAGCCATACCGAGTATCATTATTGTGTGTATTCCATCAACTCGAGATGTCATGAACAAACATGTATCATGGCCACAAGACAACCTGCCCGGCAAGAAATTGGGTCTCCCCAAACAGGCGAAAATGGTATCGAATCCCGTTACTGTCTCCATCAACGAAATTGTAGTTGGGATATCGGCGCAAGATGTACTGTATGAGTTGAGAAGAGAAGAGGTGGTTGTGGGCAACAAACAAGGAAGAGAAGGCAATTTATTGGCGAGATTACCGAGACACTTGATCGAGCAGAGACACTTCTTCCCATTATATCCGCCTGTTGAAAGGACGCTTTTGCCGAAGCCGGGAACAGAGGAGGGTATTGCGGTGGGGATGCCGTTGGATGTTAGTTATTTGAAATTAGGGGAATGGCTGGATGCTCGGCCGGATATGCTGATTCAAACGAGTGCACTTCCGCAATTTGCCAAGGTACGTCTGATTCCCCAGTTCTTGCCTGCTGCCCAATTGCAGGTAGAAGAGCCAACTCTAATGAAGGACCTGTCCAGGTCGTTGAAAATGTGCTTGTCGTCAACCCTGGGCCGTTGTCCAAACGGAAGGGGGCAGGTACTTTCGCTCAGATGACGATATACCCGAGAAAATTGACAGAACAAGAGAGGAGAGAGGGCAAACCTGTGGCGAATAAACTATTTGAGAGGGCCAGGGTGGATGTTGTTCGGATATAGCGTCGTCGTTGTTCTTTTGCATCCGTAGCCCTTGCTGCGCCTTGCTCCAGCGCCAATGCTCAGATGGTTCCTAGGATAATAGATGATAGCCATGTCGTGATTTCTTAGTAACGCAAGAAGAGCCAGTGCAACCACCCCCTTGTGGGTTCACCATTCATGTCTTGACCCACAATGACTCCGCGTTACTGTAGCTTCCGCTATCCTCAATGGCCACGCGCCATTCCTCACCTAGGCATCCCTCCCTTCCTCACCTTCCCCCAACTCGGCCCCCTCTCCATCAACTCCTGTAAGCCCAGATCCCGCCACGCCACCTCCCTCTTCGCCTGCGTAGCGCGCTGGATCCCAAACGCCGCATGCTGGTCTGGTACCACGTCGTCTTCGTCCTCTGGGTTTGGCGGCTGGTGGTGAGGAGCGACGTAGATGGGTTCTGGAGGGAGATGTGGTGGGCGGGTGAATTCCTGGGGGATGTGAGCTGGTGGGTCGACTTGGCGGAAGGATGGAGTGCGAGTTCTGCATATGGAGAGGGAGGAGGGGGATAATTGTGAAAATGGGATTTGGGAGGGTGATATATTATGAGCTCGGGGTTGAGAAGCTGGAGACTCGCAAGATGACTTACTTCGAAGAGGTCGGCGATGCGGGGCTGAGAGAAGTGGATGTAGGTGTGGGATGAATCTTTAGACTATAAAATTGTCAATAGAGCTTACTTAAGCGGGAATGACTGGAGTTGGTACCATGACGGGTTTTGAGGTTGGTTGAATATTCGATGGTGGGATGGAGGAGGAAGCAATTTTCGGAACAAGGCGTACGGTAATTAACTTGGCAAATTCACAACTGATCTGGGGCGAATAGACTTCGTGTGATTCTCTACGTACGTGATTTGGAAACCGCTATCGAAGAGCTATGTTTTGCAATCTTCGAAATCAAGAGATGTACAAATATCTATCCTCCTGGCTGCTGAGTTTTCAAGCGACGATGGGAATATCGATGGCCATCACACGGAAACCATCCGTCTCCCTCAATCACAGCACACATTGCCACACCACTCAACACTACCAGATGCGATTCTCTGCAGCAGAAGCAGCCTTGGACCTGGTTTTCCTTGCAACCTGCGTACCGAAACCTGGCGTCTTGAAGAACAGACTCGGTCCTTGCCCTTCCTCTAACTGATGACTCAAGTACCCTCTATGCGCCGGATCTCTATAGTATTCGATGTCCTTCCGGCCTGTAGGATCCGGCAACCTGATGGGATACTCCTTTTGTTCCTGAGGTACTTCGGCTGGTAACGAGATCTGGGATTGCATCGAGTGGATCGGGTCTGTCCTCCCCTTGATGATTCGTTCGATCGAGGCAGGCGTATAGTATCGCGTTGTGACTGAACCCCCAGCAGCTTCAATGGCGGCAATCGCCGAGGCAGACGCTCTGGAGGCGATGATGTGTAGCGGAGAAGTGAGCTTCTCCGAGCCCTTAGCAAGCAGCTTGACGCCATCTTTCACCTGCGATATGCAGCGAGATTTGGCAAGCTCTCGAATGGTAATGGGTTTGGCAGGATTTAGACGGCCTTGATCGACCCATGACTGGATTTTCTCCAGATTGAGCGGCTTCATGTCCACCGAAAATCTGCACCAACATGTCAGTAACCATGCACTGTATCACAGTCGTAACACGGGCGATTGTAGCTTACTGGTTCTCAAAGCCCCTCACGCCGTGAACAACTTCGTCTCTCGTCTGACCGCCATTGAATCCTCGTGGCACCTTTCCATGTTGTTTCTGTCCTTTGTGGCCTCGGCCTGATGTCTTCCCTTTACCTGAGGAAGGACCACGACCACGCCTTATTTTTCTATGATATGCGGTAGGATTGTCCGATAAACTGGAGAGGATAGAAGCTGAGCGTTGCTGTGGGTACAGGAAGGGAAGGTATAATAGGATGTTTCGACCGCACGTTGGCGTGAGAATCTTTGATGCTTGAGTAGCTCTTACCAAATTCGGAGACATTTTCTGGTGGTTAAGCTATCGAATCTCCACCTTAGCAGACATATACTTAAGCAGTGCGTTGTCCTCGGACGTTGAATCAAACCTCTGCCAAGACATGAGCTATGATTTCTCCTGCTCCTGATTGGCTCCGGCTGTAATTACCACTTTGGGGAAAGGTGTTTTGCTACCGAACCAATTTCTACTGTACCTCCGTCGTTATTCACCCACAGTACTAGACTCTACGTTCGAGACTGGATCATTGTCGTGATAAGGAGCAATCAAAATAAATCCTCGCAGATGTTTATCAATTGCATTGCTTCGTTACTCTAAGCCGCCAAATGGTGGCCAGCCTGACGATGGCCGCTCACATCAGGGGTGCTCCACTCACCTATGAAGTCGTCGGCTGTAGCTACACGAAGTATGGTATCGTCGTCTGTTGCATATTACTTGTCCTAGCATCCAATGAGAACATCGACTTCGAAGTGAATCAGTCCCGTGCAGGGGTCGGTTAAGCCATGCTGAACAGTACCTGGCAATGATTCAACCATACGTGGATAGAAGGTCAACGATGGGACCAGATGAATTTGTGTTCATTCACCAGTGATCAAATTTCAAGACATCACATTGCACGTTTAATGAATGTCACAAGATTTTGCCGTCATACTTCTTCACTTGCGGTCTATTACCTCTTCAGTTGTCACTCCTTCGACGCTTCTGGATTCCCTTCGATGTTCGCGAAGAGCAGAGCTTCTCTTTTATGTCCTTGTGATTTCTTTCTTTGAGAGGGTGTGTCAAAACTCTCCACTGCATTCTTCACGAGGTTGAAAGCATCCGTGCCTACGATGGATACCGCTCATTTTTCATACGCTCGTTGTTTACCAACCATCACCAATATGACTGTGATTGCTCTGACCATAATTGGCTCGTTGACAGCTCTTGCTCTGTATCGTGTCTTCTTTCACCCACTTTCCCAATTCCCTGGCCCAAGGCTTGCTGCAATCACCGGCTGGTATGAGACCTACTTCGACTGTCTTTGTGCGGGTACATTCTCCAAACACGTCGATGATCTCCATGGCCAATATGGTAGACCTCCCGAGTCACTAATTGAACTCTTGAGTTAACTACCGGCAGGTAATATCGTCCGTATCAATCCCTGGGAGCTGCATATCCGTGATCCGAGTTTCTTCGACCACTTCTACACATCTGACAGCAAATTGGGTAAAGACCCCTGGTATTACAATTTCCCCGGCATTCCTGGTTCTACATTTGCTACCAGTCCAGCAAGACTTCACCGCCCGCGCCGAGCTGCGATATCCAGGGCATTTGCTATCTCCCCTTCTACCAGCAAGCACATCGAAAGATGCGTGGAGCGTCTGATGAAGCGTCTTCGAATCAAGGAAGGTGCACTTCTAGAGCGCAAAGCCGTCCGATTCTCCAATGTGTTTTGGATGCTTGCTTCGGATGTCGTGAGAGCAATAGGATGACTGAGGAGGTGGTAGACTGTTATGCTGAGAGCGGCGCCAACCGCCTCGGTCCCAGCGCCAATGATCATGGTAATCTCTTCTACGAGACGCGAAGTGCATTTGTCAGTCGTGGATAACTTAGAATCTAGGAGGTGTGTTTTGTACAGTATCGATTTCTCAAAAGATAGAATACATGAGCATACTTTGCTGCGGCCAATTTCATATTAGTTTTCCAGCCCGAATCTCGTTCAACTCTGTACGTTGGTTGGACATTTATAAGCAGAATTTGTCTCGACCTTCCAGGTAGGATCGATTATCCATGGCTGTCGATTTATGTCAACAATAGCAGAGGCAATCATGAACACTTGATGCTTTTAGCTTGATAAAAAATTATGCTTCGGCTCAATGGAACTTGAAACAACCGCTGAACATGTATTCGCTGGGGAACAAATGCGAGGGGCAATCGTGGAGGAGAGTCTCGACAAAGCTGATCCGCTCCAGAACCACGTGTAGACCTGCTTGGGTTACTTTGTTTTAGACAGATACTTGTGACATTGAACTTCATTTGATATAGGTGGTGGTGGAAATACCGTTACTACACAAAAATTTTAACCACAATGAAACCACTATTCCTGATGGTCTACAGCGTAAAGTCTCAAATTAATGGATCTACAAAGTGCATGAACCAAAGATGTACTCATTGCATTGAGATATCATTACAGTAAAGGGCTTGACTATCCAATCTTCTTTCGTTGACCAAGATCAGGTTCCAATCCAAGCATGATGCGCACAATGTTGGTTTGTCAGAGGATGAGCACTTGTAGCAGACTTTTCGCCTGTCCCTTGCTTTTCGAGAGTTCGCGACATCTGCGTCATTGTCGTCGTCGTCTTCTGGGGTCTCGGACGCCTTTCTTTTCGTCCCGACACCCTTAGGTAATAATGGATTTGAGATGTTCGATGGAAGTCCATCATCTGGTGAGTTTGCGCTGACTACTTGCTCGCCATCACCACACGTGGTATCTTTCAAGAGGTCTGTCTCTTGCGACTCGTTGCGCTGGAGCGTCGTTGATCGGAGAATGTTCCATAACAATCTCGGACTCAGTACCGCTAGTTGCGAAGCGACCTTGAGTTCGTCTTGTCGGAAGCGGAGCTCGTGGATGAGTTTCTGAATCCCGCTGGAACTGATGCCGCGAAAGGGAGTATGTTGTTCAGCTGTACTTTGTAGAAAACGAAGACTTCTCTCGCGAGTCTTGTCCCGCTGCCAGCATATAAGTACTGACCTCGAAGCGCCAAGCCTGGCGAGCTGAACCGATAAGTCTGTCGTCGGCAGTCCGCAACAGCCATGACAATAGCTTTCGTCAATCCGGTGAGCTGGCTGATTTTGCCGGCCTACTTTTGCCTTGTTATCCACAGCCCAAGGTTCGAAACCGTGCTGACGAAAGTCATGTATCACGCCTTGGTCCTCGTATAGTGCCTCTCTCGCGACGTTGCTAATGATGGTCATGGTATTGAAATTTGTCATTTGCGTAGGGGTACAATCGGGGCCAACTAAATGGGCGAATCTGAGTCTGCATTTGTCTTTTTTGGCCAGTGCCTCGAGCTCTTTTCTAAGGCAGCTAACCGATTTATCGGTCAAGTCGGTAAAGACCCATGCCCAGGGTGGAAAATGAGGGTCTTCGGCCCACAGACGAGCCCGATCTTTCAATGGTAGAATAAGGTGTTCGGTCTCTGAAGAATGACCATACTTAGATCGAACTCGGTCATCGTGAGAAGGTCGGATGAAGGCGGCGATGATGTTGAGATCTTGGCAGAGCTGGTGATAGGCGTGGAATAGTAGGGCCAAATGACCACGATGTGGTGGGTTGAAGGATCCACGGAAGATGAAAATGACATTTGTTCGGCATTGGTCGATTTGTGGATTCTGCTTGAATCTCAACTGCCCACCTTTGTTCTTCCCATCGAGAATACGCGATAGATACCCACCAAGAGTGGGCATCGTGCTGCGGTGTTATTTGTTTGTTTTTGTTTTTTGTTTTTTTCGAGGAGTTAGTGAAGATCTACCTACCGTGTATAGTGATGGATTTTGTGTAGCCAAATTCATACAAGTGTTGAGTACGCAGACTTCATAAGCCACATGCAAATTACGTCTAGCTGGTGCAGATTCTAGTCCTTCTACCATGATCAAACCGACTCACCTGGGAGCTACCAAGCGTAGCAATGTAGATCATTTATTGATGAAGCCATCTGAGTGTCTCGGTGCTATTACCTTGGCCACCGGTGGCCGGGTAACTCACTCATACGAAATCTTCACAAAAATAATACTGTTGAGATAGAATTAGTGCAATGATTATACAACACTCTGCTAGACTTCGATCATTTCACCAATGTGTTGGGTTGAGCTATTCGATTTCGACTACACCCCTATCGTTGGCTTGCTACAGTAGCGCGGTGTAGCCTACAAGTTCACAGTTACCTGAGACTTTCAGCGCCGATGAAACTGTAACGAAGGACGAATTGATTCACCTGGTCGAAGACATGTTTGTCAAGAGAGAGAACGGGTAGAGTAATTTAAAATAATGCCCTTGACCCTCGGCAGGATGCCAGAAACCTACCGATGGGAGCTAAGCTCATTCTCGCTTAGCCCAGCTCGTAGTAACTAAGTAAGACTGTTAATTTTTGCCTTACCTTAGGTTAGGTACCTACCTTAGGTGGACATGGAAGTTCCAAGAACCCTGTGGAGGTCAGAACTGTCCATTGACCCCAGATCTGTGATACACGGAGTTTTTCGTGGCCGGAATGGCCTGCCGCAAAAGCAAGTACAAAGGTAGGAGCCATGGCATAAACAGGGTCATCAAGCTTGCCAGCCCAATCAGTTGGCTTGCCACCACAACATACTTACCGCATGGCTTTGTCGATAACCCTTGAGAAAAAGCTCCGATATCAAATGCCGTAAAGTAACGTTCCTTTCGGTCCAGTGCGTTGCAGAACGCAATGAATCCCCACTCTTTCAATCCTCCATCTCATCCACCTCCCATTCTCGACCGCAACCAAGTCCTGCACTTAGCACAAACAGGTTCTCTGGCCATGGATCCACCGT
>QQTW01004123.1_pt1 | contig 10854 bp, 10 predicted proteins | sample 1904831 | NCBI WGS metagenome assembly QQTW01 (sample SAMN09435610, study PRJNA476489) | Subsurface metagenome, whole genome shotgun sequencing project.
TGTTTCAAAATTATCCACCATGGCACCCAGCAGCACCAGCGCGAATACTAATCAGACGGATCCGCTCCAGCATCCTCTGCAGGCCACTGCCATGGCTATTGGCGGTGCAACTGGCGAGCGCCGCAGCAACCGGATGAGCCATATGGCGAGCGCGAATGAAGGTCCTGCGGATATCATTGCAAAGGTTTCTGGGGCAGTTCAGGGTGGAAAGAGGGAGGATGATGGAGCATACTTCACCTGCAATGAAGGCATTCCCTTCCCAGATCCGTCAGTCACACGTTGCTTGAGCCTCAGACGTTCGTTACTGATGATAGTGTCCAATGCAGCGCGCACAGCAAGACAATTGGCGGTATTCCGGTTGCCAGCGATATATTTCTATTCCAGTAAGCGCGCTTCCACACGGAATGACCGCCAATTCCAATCTGAATTCGCGCACAGGAAGCTGGGTGCCATGGTGGATAATTTTGAAACAAGATTCAATCCTATGTCCATTGAACGACAGAAGAAATCTAGAGGGTCAATCGCTTATGAGCCTGCAGCTCACTGTTAGGTCTTGCATCTGGCGGGGATAGTGATGATTCGTGACGTACTCAGTATTCGAGAGACTACGTAGAATTCCACTCCCTCCTGAAGTATTGTAGGGCCCGGCACCAATAGTAATGGCAGGACTCAGTCGCCAAGCTGCAGGACTGAAGATGAAGGTTGGCATCCCACACTTTCTGACAACTTGAATGAATTGGGTTCTCCAAGTCGGACTTGTGCTCCGAGCCAGGCGGTGGCCACTACGAGTATGATATCTATGAATATAATCTGCGGTTTTACACATTCACTAAATCTTTACTTTGTCGACCCCTCCTTGATACCCCAAACTCTTCAACGAGATATTAAATTTCACTCCAGAAGGAGAGCGGTGCCCTCAATAGTGTAGCATCATTTGTGACTACGGTGCATTTGGCATCGGGGTTGCTGGATGTAATCCTCTTAGTATCTATTATGTTAGCGTTATTGTACTATACTGGTTTTTATGCTGAGGTCATCTGTTACACATCTTATGTCCTCGTACTTCCAAGGTTCGACCGCTCGTATGCTTATGATTAACCGCAAGGAGAGCAACTTCAGGATTTCACTTAGTGATATGGAGGTAGACATTCGTGAGATTGAGGCGCCGACTAATCAAGGCAGCCATCCATACGGTAGATTAAGCATAATTAACAATAATAGTATATTCTGTGTCATACCTCAGCACACACTCAGACTCAACCTTACCGCGGCATAAGACAAGGAGTCAGCATTAGCTTTAGTGGGTGGCTTTGGATTCGGACGTTATGGCTTACGAAGTGTGGCTGCAAGACCAGCGCTTCATTAGTCGTTTCAGGCGCGGATCGGTTACTTGGTTCCAGTGTCCAATTAAGATGGTTGCAAAATTTCAATTGTCCAATGGATTCCCACGAGTTGAGGTTAAAAGTGGGTGAAGATGATGAGAAAGCCAGATAAACGAATTAAATACCTCCGTAGTAAAAGAGATCTGTACAGCATTACCAGGAACGATCTAACGTTGCGCTCGAACTCACTTGTCGGCGGCATCGCGTACTTAAAGTTAGTTAAGTCATCCAGGCCGCCTGAACCCGTAACTAAGTTAGCCCGTGTCCAACAACTCCACATTATTCTTCGACGCCTCTTCCTTGAACATCCACGACATCTTTTCTGACCCACTCCCTCATAATTCAACCGGTGACTTGAGTCTCCCTCTTCTCGCGATTGTTTTCTAGTCGAGATCTTATATCACGAAACCTACCGACTAGGGAGAGTAGCACGATCTCCCCCCCATACTGGGATACCACTATCTTCAAACAACACGCAAAAGAGGTCTGCTGCCTGATCCACCACTCCAGGTCGGTCATGGCAGCGAATGAATACTACAATACTGCCACCTCCAACAACCATGTCGCTCATCAACACACTGATCATTCCCCACCGTCCCCTCCGCCATCCTCGGCAAAACCGCCTACATCCTTATACACCAACTATCCGCCTTCTAGGGCCTCTTACATCCAGTCACCCTACAGCGCCTCGGGAGCAATCGATAGCCCTTACGATAACCCACATCATTCACGAGATTCTTACTACTCAGGCGTTGTTGGTGGCACGTTGAATGACGATCGTAAATACGCAGATAACATCCCCTTGAAATCACCACAGTCGAGACCTTACTCTGGAGATCCTCTTGCTGGCCAAACCACACAGTATCCTCCGTCACCAGAATCACAACATCCGCCGAAGTCGAGTCGCAAGCGAAAGAAGAAGCAGGGATGGTTTTCGGGACAGATAACATGGGTAGTTTTTGCGGCCACACTCGTGCAAATTGGTGTTTTCATTGCTGAGATTGCGATCAATGGTGGGGTTCATGCTTCTTCTAGTGTTCTATCTCACTAATCGATGTTCAAAGCTACGAAAACAGGTACCCCGATCATGATTCGCCCCAGTTTTAACCCCATGATCGGACCTTCTCCATACGTTTACATAAACATGGGTGCTCGATATGTGCCATGCATGCGCCTGACTGATGGAACCGACGGCCTCCGCTTCCCCTGTCCCGAATCAACGAGTTCCAATCCAGCCGATGCTGTCAATCAGTGCACCCTACCAAGACTCTGCGGATTCGGTGCAGCCGAGGACTCTCAACCGACTCAGTGGTTTCGCTTTATCATCCCAATGTTCTTACATGCTGGAATCATCCACATAGGCTTTAACATGCTGCTTCAACTCACAATGGGGCGCGAGATGGAGCTCGCGATCGGCTCTTTACGATTTGCTCTGGTGTATTTCAGTTCTGGCATATTCGGCTTTGTCCTTGGTGGAAACTTATCACAATGTCGAGCAGGATGATAAGAAGTTCCCGGCCGGGCTTGGACCGCTCGTTCCAGCCATCGCGTCGACAGGCGCCTCTGGATGTTTGTTTGGTGTTTTGGCACTTGTCTTGCTAGACTTGATCTATAGCTGGAACGAGCGGTCCAAGCCCGGCCGGGAACTTCTTATCATCCTGCTCGACATTGTGATATCATTCGTGCTTGGGCTTCTCCCAGGTCTGGACAACTTCTCACACATTGGAGGCTTCTTGATGGGACTTGTTCTAGGGATCTGCATTCTACACTCCCCCAACGCCCTGCGACAACGCATTGGCATGTCCACGCCCTACGAACCAATGGCATCTGGTGGCGCTACAGGGACTGGGGGCGTGGGCACATTTGTCAAACGCCCGGTTGGCTTTTTCAAGGGCCGGAAGCCGGCATGGTGGGCATGGTGGCTGTTGAGAGCCGGTGCGCTGATTGGGGTGCTTGTCTCTTTCATCGTTCTTCTGAACAACTTCTACCGGTACAAGACCGGATGCAATTGGTGCAAGTATCTGAGCTGCTTGCCCATTAGCGATTGGTGTGAGCTTGGGAATATTCAACCAGTGACGACAGGTGGCAGCCAGGTGCGAAGGGACCTGATGAGGAGTGCGTCGCAGATTGGAAGTAATCTTGTCAAAAGAGCGAGAAGTTGACGGGAGCCTGTCCTGACTTATTTTTACCCACAAGTTTACAAACTTATCCGTAACACATCTCAAAGCTACGATGACATAGGGGTGCTTCAGCATAGCGAGGGGCGTTGATGATTCGGCCTTTGTTACCGAAGAACGTTTTTCTAGAGCGGCTTGGCCTGGGTCGATACGTAGCTGTATAGAATGGGAAACATCCGAGTTGTTCAGCTCGTCTGAACGACTCGTCCTTCGCCATATCACATATCTTAGTATATTCAGATGCGTGATCTACCTGGAAATCCTCCGAAGTGACTTGATCAAGCGGAGTGACTAGCGGTTGACGTTGTAGATTGTTAGTAACGCCGCAAGGTGGCTATGTATATGGGCTATCGGAGGATGATCATGATCTTCCACTTTTCACAGACCACCACCAAGTCAACCACTCTCACTCACACTGCTGTGTTTGTTCCCCAGGGATAGCTTCGCTCATTTGACTCGATTGTTAGTGATGATGGCCTACAGAGTTGTCTAGCATCAACCCGCCTGACTGCGCGAAAGAGACATGTCACCTCTCGACTCCCCCTCATCGACATCCTCGCCTCCTCCCTTCGGGCGCAAAACACGTTCCTTTGCCCGTAGATGCGAACGTCGCTGCTGTACTATTGCGACCTACTTTCCTCTCGCATTCGTATACAGCCTTACCACCTGGGCCGCCTATGTGGAAGCCGGCATCGGTCTTTCACACCTGCCTTACGGGAATGAAAAATCATGGACTTTGAAGCCCTCATCTATCATTGGAGTCTGTCTCTACATCCTTCTCAATGTCTCCTATACGGTTGCCGTGTTCACGGATCCTGGATCACCCTCCAATCCCCGCGGCTCATCGCGCAAAGATCGCAAAGGCTACTCTCATCTGCCTACCATTGAGCCCTCCTCACAACACACGCTCGCTCAACCTATCACTGTATCATCTACGGGGGATCCTCGTTATTGCAAGAAATGCACCCATCCTAAGCCCGACCGGACTCATCACTGCTCCTCCTGCCGCCGATGTGTCCTGAAAATGGACCACCACTGTCCCTGGCTTGCGACCTGTGTCGGTCTACACAACTATAAGCCTTTCATCCTTTTCCTCGTCTACACTAGCCTGTTCTGTTGGGTATGCTTTGGCAGTACAGCGTATTGGGTATGGACCGAGCTGCTGAGTGCAGAGAGATATCAAGAGAATCTGATGCCAATAAATGTGGTTTTACTTGCAGTCATTAGTGGTATCATTGGGTTGGTATTGACTGGCTTCACCGGCTGGCACTTGTATTTGTGTGGAAGGGGGATGACGACGATTGAGTGTTTGGAAAAGACCAGATACCTGAGAGGGGTGAGGAGCAGAGTTGAGAGGCAGAGGATTGAGGCATTGCATCATCCCTATGATGCCAGCGAACCACATGGGGTGCAAGAAAGGTTACAGAGGGCAGGAGAGGTGGTGCTTGAATTCCATGCAAATGCTATCCCGGGCGCCACACGCCTCGAGGAGGGAGAAGAGAGATCCAGCCCAACAACAATTCAGCCGAGTCATGTTCCTGCTCACAAATCACCTCATCGCCAATCCCAACCAGAAAATATGACCCCAGCTCAGTCAGCCCTTGCACGGACCTACGCGTCGCAGGAAGCAGAACGCGAACGCTCACGATATGAAGACTATCTTGCCGACCAAGAATCCTCCAAACTGCCCAACGCATTTGATCTTGGCTGGCGGCGGAATCTATACCATCTGTTCGGGCCCAAATGGTATCTGTGGGGCTTGCCTGTTACCAATACTACCGGGGATGGGTGGAGGTGGGAGGTGAGCCAGAAATGGATCGATGCCGTCGAGGAGCAAGCCGAGAGGAGAGAGGGAGATAGCACAACGAAAGCACCCTTCGGCAGCGGATTGAGGGGTGGGGATGGCTATGGGGGCGCCAACGACCTGGAAAATGGGTATTCCATCTCTCAACCCAGCAGACCAGGCAGCCAAGGGGCAATGTCGATGCAGACGCTGAAGCATCCGGGTCGTACATTGGCAAAGGCAAAGCAGAGAAGAGAACTCGACCACGGAGATGACGGAGAAGTTGATTCTTTTGAAGTCAGCAGTAGCGAAGCTCGCTCGTCCTCCGAGAGTGGTCATCGATCAGGCAGTCGATATGATGATGGATGGCGGGATTGGGATTGATTAGATGATCTATAACTTCATCAAGCTCTTCTCACGCTGTTTCAAACGCTCGTCTCTTCCATCACATATCCAGCCAGCGAAGCGCAGCTCTGCCTGCCATGTTAATTGGAGGTAAGAAATTCCTTCTCGTGCTACTCGAGTTATCTCGTTACTACGTCTTCCAACCCTCGACCCCCTGACATTGGCTCCCTAGTAGGGGAATGCCTTGATCTTGTCACTCTTCCATTGGTATCTCCCAACCACCCTGGAAACGCTAAACACGATAGCTACTTGCACCGTGAAGACGAACCTCTACACCGTCTCGGCGCAGCATCTCCGGCGCGGTCATGCTGCTCCTCCTCGCCTCCACCTTCGCCTCCGACTTCCCGCGCCTCTGCTTCCCCCTTTTCGTCGCCCTACGATTCTTGTCCACCTTCACCGGCACCGGCCTCGTTATCTACTCCGCCATCGACGTCGAGAGCCAGCTGCGTCGGGTCTATTGCGGGAGCTTCATGATGTGTTGGGTGGCGCCAGCGTGCCCAGTGTCCCCACATCCTGGGTGTCTGGTATGATAGCAACATGGCGGACGAGAATAAGCGCATCATGTTGACGGGTGTGGGCGTGCGGACCAGTGGCGGATCTCATGGGCGTGTTGAGTTCAAATACCTTTTCGGCTGCAGAATACGCCTAAGTATATCCCGGCATTGGCGACAACGGTAGCGTTTGGAGGTGTTGGGTGGGGTCTTGACACTTGGATCAGGGTTCTGAATGGTGATGGCGATGGATGAGGGATCGAAGCCAAGGGGTGAGGAAGGTTAGGACGGGGGATATGTAGATGGAATTGTTGACAGATGTCTGATGTTCAGTAGAGAGTTGAGCTTTTGAGTAAATAGATTATATAATTGAAGCAAGAATAGAAGAAACAAGAGAAGAAGAAAAGAAGAAAAGAATAAAAGACATCTATCTGATATACAGCTGTATAGATTATGTCTTCTGTCACTAGTTGACACTTACTTTACCTCCTTAGCAAAACTCTTCAAAAGACAAAAACTCCGGCTAGGGTACCCCTAACCAGGGGCCCTACTAGCTTAGGAGAAACCTAATTGAATAGGTTTTTTATTAGTGTTGGAATCCACTCGCCAGTGGTATCAGCGGTATACCTAAGAGAAGTGTTGTATGGTAGCGGTGCTGATGTCGACAGGTGCCAAACGACCTGTGGTCCGCCGGATCTGGTGAGTCAGTAGTAAGTCAGTTAGAAAGCCCCCAGAACCCACTTATCCTTCATTATCTACCTCCCCCAATCTCTCCAGGGGAGGGAATGACTGAAAGGCGCTTATTTCTCTTATAGCCACAAGGGCTTAAGCCTTTGTGTGTCAGTATCTTTCTCCTTGCCATCTCTGCCTCTTTGTTAGTTGGTGTTTTTTTTGTTGGTGGTTGCTGGAATCGAACAGGAGATGTGCTGCGTTATTTCCCCCGTTAGGAATCGACCCGGGCAACATCTGTAGTTGTGTTAGCATAAGGGAGTGGTTTTACCACTCGACTATGGAGACTTCAGATACCTGGCTGTTAGAGATATTCTGCCGAATAATAATATATATATGTTATTTGTGTGTTTTGCCAGCATGCAGTGTTTGTGCAGCATTGTCATCACACCACAACATCCTCGGTGGCCTGGTAAATCTTTTTTCTTCTATACTTCGAGTCTGTGTATAATCATCGCACCACGGAGGTGTTGAAACCTGGATGATCATGTCACCACCGTTTGATGTCCCTCTAGCCAGCAAGTAATATGGATTCGACGATCGTGATGCGCCAGCATTAGGAGCCAGCATTAGGAGAAAGTGCGACTGATGGCAATGCGGACCTTCCTCTCGTCTCTTCACATAACCACGAACTCTGTTAGGTACAGCATTCTCGTCTAGTTGCGTTGGAGCCATGACAATCTTTCTTGGATGTCGAGATCTGTATACAATGGTTCTCCGCTCAGGAACGTTTCTATGGCCTTATGGTACACGAGATTGGTTGAAGCGCTACCGGGTGAGCAGTTCTATCCTGCCTAGCAGAGTAGAAGATAATAAGATGTCCAGGAACGCTGTCGGTCATCTTTCTACCCGTCTAGCTGCCTCTATACCCAAGAACAAGAGACAAGTGGCGACAATGGCACCCGAAACAACGGCGAAAATGACTTGGGTCTTGATACCACTCTGTACAAGGGCGTCTCTCCGAGCATACTTGGCCACTGTCCTAACATAGTTGGCGAATCCACTGACCAAGGAGGTCAAGGCCAGAAACCAAAAGATAATACCCAGCGGCATCGAGACTTTCTTCTCCAGGTTCGATGGTTGATGCTTGAGATGGAAATTGATAAGGATGGCGATCGAGACGACGGCGAGATATATGCCCAGCCGCAGCCATGAAAGGAACGTTCGTTCATTGGCCAGATGGTCACGGACGTCTGAGGAGGTGTTTGGGATTAGAAGAGGAGCATTGTAGGGAGTCGAGAAGAACAGCTTCCAGGGCTGTGGTGGTGATCTGCGATCGCTACAGGTACGTCAGAGGAGGTCTATCAGCAAAGACATTGAGATGACTAACTCTTCTACCAATATTGGCTTGGATCTCAGAAGGTTGCACACAGGGTCATAAGCATGGGCCAATTCAGTCTCAGCTGCCAAGTGGGCAGACATGGTCGGATCTTTGAATGGTGGCCTGGCAGGGAGGGGTGCTGCTCTTTGCAGTACTTAATCGCCGTCGTGGTCTGTTGTCTTTGTCCTCGTTGTCGCTTTCACCGTCGTTGTCGCTGTTACTGTCGTTGTCGCTGTTGTCGAGCACCGCAGACGGGCAATCTGTTCCGATGCAGTCACAACAAGCAATCTATAATCCCCGAGAGGTGGTGTGGCGTGGCACGCCCCCTTCCGTTTCCAGCGTAGCACAGATCGATCGAGAGATGTGCAGGGGACGGGCAGGATGAGCAGGGATGTGCAGGGAATCAAACAAGGCACTAAACGTGAATTGCATGAGTGGATCACGACACGCCTTGATCGATGTATCATCAATACTACGTCGCATATGCCATGCATGTATCGAGCCGCACGCATTGGCTGAGGAGAGTAGTGCAATCTCAACTTTATCTACTTCCTGCTGTCATGTTTCGATCACGACTACGTACTATGTAGCAATATACTTTCCCATCTCCTGAGCACCTCTTGCCACATGAATCCACCGGCCGAAGTCCTTAGCTCCCACCTGGGCACCCGGGAGCCATCTTTTCTTCTCCAAATACCCACTCACACTCTTTGCACCTTGGCTAACTACCAGCTCTCTTATTTTCCGTGGACCATAATGTCTGCTGACTCCTCTGTCTGTATTACTAACCGCCATTCAGGAAATCGGTGAGATCATGTCTACTCCGCCTAAGCCCATCGTCAAAATTGGCGAACGGGTTTCCTTTGTGAGTCGGTCACTGCCCGCCGGCTCCCCAATTGCCCAAGCCTCACTTGCTCGAGATCTCGACGAGGCTTCTGATGAGACCACTGCGTCAGAGTCAAGCTCGGAGACAGAGACCTCATCTCTGCGACTGACCACCTCTGGTTCCGGTGCAGCCATTGATCATTCCTTTACCGGCTCGTATCGACGACCAAGCTTTGCCGCAGCCGGCAACAGAGCGACCATCGTTCCACATCTGCACCGAGAACATGAGCGGCTTCTCAGGCAAGAAAGAGACGAAGTGATCGAGCAGGAGCGTAGTCTGCTGCGCGACAACAATATCATCCCTCCCAAGCATCCTCAAGACGATCAGCAACATCAGAATATCATCAGCAAGCACTTGACCATTCCAAGTATCATCCCAGGAGGAGACAGAAGAGTACATCGAGATGAAGAAGCTGCAGATGAACCGCTCGATGGGCGGGAGGCGAGGGCTCTGCCGTCCGAGTCAACGCCTTTGCTAGGGGATCCTTCGTTACCATATGGTGGTCAGGATGATCCTGACATCATTAAGGCAAGATGGGAGGAGGCAGTGTCCGCAGGCAAGATCCAAACAACATGGCAACGAGAAGCAAAAGTCTTAGTGCAGTACTCTGCGCCCTTGATGGTGACATTTATGTTACAGTACTCATTGACAGTGGCTTCTATCTTTGCCGTTGGCCACATCGGCACTGTCGAGTTGGGTGCTGTGAGTCTGGCCTCGATGACAGCAAATATTACCGGATTTGCCATCTATCAAGGTCTCGCGACCAGCTTAGACACCCTCTGTGCACAAGCCTATGGCTCCGGCCGGAAAAAACTGGTTGGACTGCAAATGCAGCGCATGACATACTTCCTTTGGGCAATCACCATCCCAATAGCCATTGTGTGGCTCCTTGCAGACAAGATTCTCGAACGCATCGTCCCCGAATCTGAAGTCGCCGCTCTTGCCGGCCTCTATCTCAAAGTCCTCCTCCTCGGGGCGCCCGGATTTGCCGCCTTCGAAGCCGGAAAACGCTTCGTCCAGGCTCAGGGCCTCTTCTCCGCCTCTCTCTACGTCCTCTGCTTCTGTGCCCCGCTCAACGCCCTTATGAATTGGTTGTTCGTCTGGAAAATTGGCTGGGGATTTGTGGGCGCCCCTATCGCCGTAGCCATTACCGATAATCTTCTTCCTCTAGGTCTCTTCATATATGTCCGCTTCTTCAGCAAAAGGGGCATGTCCTGCTGGAACGGCTTCACACGAAAAGCTTTTCATAACTGGATCCCAATGATCAAACTTGCACTCCCAGGTCTCCTGATGGTCGAGGCCGAAGTACTGGCTTTCGAACTCCTCACCTTTGCCTCCTCCTATTTTGGCGTCAGGGCCCTCGCCGCGCAGTCTGTCCTCGTGACCATTACCTCGATTGCCTTCCAGATCCCCTTCCCCCTGTCTATTGCAGCAAGCACCCGCATCGCCAATCTGATCGGCGCAACCTTGCCGAATGCCGCGAAGACCTCGGCCAAAGTGGCTGGTTGCGGATCCATTATCACTGGTACCTTCAATCTCACCATCCTCTTCAGCCTCCGCAATGTCATTCCCAGACTCTTCACCGACAACGAAGATGTCACCCAGCTCGCCAGCGCTGTCTTACCCGTCTGCGCGGCATTCCAGCTCATCGACGCTCTAGCCACGATCTGCAATGGCATC
>QQTW01004124.1_pt1 | contig 10852 bp, 11 predicted proteins | sample 1904831 | NCBI WGS metagenome assembly QQTW01 (sample SAMN09435610, study PRJNA476489) | Subsurface metagenome, whole genome shotgun sequencing project.
GTAACCGACTCCTCGGACTTGGTAATGTTCTGGTGGCAGCGGGCGGCGGCCGAGGTGCAGGCCGGCCGCGCCGAGCGGTTTGGCTTCATCACCACCAACAGCCTGCGCCAGACCTTCAACCGCCGCGTCATGCAGCCCTTCCTGGAAGGCGAGGCGGCCCCGCTGGCCCTGGCCTTCGCCATCCCCGACCACCCATGGGTAGACAGCGCCGACGGGGCCGCCGTGCGCGTAGCCTTCACCGTGGCCGAGACGGCCGGAGGCGCGCAAGTCAGCGGCCGCCTGTTGCGGGTGCTAAGCGAAAAGCCCGTGGCCGGCGACGACGCGGCCGAAGTCACGTTTGGCTTTCAGGAAGGCCGCATTCAGCCCGATTTGACGATTGGAGCCGACCTGGACAGTGCCGACCCCCTGCTGGCTAACGCGGGGCTGAGTAATCCGGGGGTAAAATTGCACGGAGCGGGCTTTATTGTTTCGCCCGAAAAAGCCGCGGCGCTGGGGCTAGGTTCAGCCGTGGGCCTAGAGAGACACATTCGTCCCTACCGCAACGGCCGCGACCTAACGGACAAGCCACGCGGGGCTTATGTGATTGACTTGCTGGGACTAAAAAGCGACGAGGTAATTGCAAAATATCCGGCCGTGTACCAGCACGTTTTTGAAAATGTGAAGCCGGAGCGCGACGGGAATAAACGAGCTACTTACCGAGACAACTGGTTGATTTTCGGCGAAGCCCGCAGCAGCTTCCGGCCTGCGCTGGCCGGCCTGCCCCGCTACATTGCCACGGTCGAAACGGCTAAGCACCGAGTTTTTCAGTTTCTGGATGCCAGTGTTTTGCCGGATAACAAGCTCATCAACTTTGCGCTTGATGATGCTTTTTACTTGGGTGTGCTATCCAGCCGAAGCCACATAGTTTGGGCGTTGGCGGCCGGTAGCCGGTTGGGAGTTGGCAACGACCCGGTCTATGTGAAAACGCGCTGCTTTGACCCATTCCCTTTCCCCACCGCCACCGAAGCCCAGCAAGCCCGCATCCGGGAGCTGGCCGAAGCCCTCGACGCCCACCGCAAGCGCCAGCAGGGGGTGCACGGTAAGCTCACGCTCACCGACCTCTACAACGTAGTCGAGAAGCTGCACGCCGGTCAGCCCCTCACAGCCAAAGAGCAACCAATCCACGAGCAGGGCCTGGCCGCCGTGGTGCTAAGCCTGCACCAGCAGCTCGACGACGCCGTGGCCGCCGCCTACGACTGGCCCGCCAACCTGCCCGACGCCGAAATCCTCACCCGCTTGGTGCAGCTCAACCACGAGCGCCGGCAGGAGGAAGCCGCCGGCACCGTGCGCTACCTACGCCCTGCCTACCAGGCTCCCGGCCTCGCCGCGGCGGCCACCCAGGGCGCCCTGGCCCTGCCCGAAAACCAGAAAACTGCCACCAGCCCCGAGCAAGCTGACGCCCACGCCTGGCCCGCGGAGTTGGCTAAGCAGATGCAAGCTGTGCGGGCCGTGGTCCAGCAAGCCGGTCAGCCGTTAGGCAGTGCCCAGGTGGCGGCGCGCTTCCGCGGTGCCACCGCCAAGAAGGTGCACCCCCTGCTGGAAACGCTGGCCAGCCTGGCATTGCTGCGGTTCGTGGAAGCGGAAAACGTGTATGCGGCTTGATACACAGAATACCGTTACAACTTACTCATTACTAATTCAATGAAAGACCATCTTTCACCCATGCAGTATGAAATGTTTATCCGGCGGGCCCACGGCTGCGGGCGCGACCAGAAAGGCGCTTCGTGCAACCATTTCGCCAAGCTGCAAACTACCGAGTCCGGTCGGCTCAACTTGTCCTTTTTGGGTTCAGCCGATAAAAGACTGGTGCGCCAACCCTACAAATTAGCACACCAGAACATTACGAAGAAGACGGCCCCGCACACCAGCGACACAATAATAAGGTTATTGATACGATTAATTATGTTGCGCTCTTGCTGGTCATTTAGCGCTTGAGTACTGTCATTTTGCGAAGCCTCGAGTCCCAATTGGTAGCCAAGCAGCGTGAAAAGGTACACGCTGGCAAAGGCCACCAAGCTGCCGGTAAACCAGTAAAAATCGCGGGCCTGGCTCAAGCTAGCCATATTTTGGCCATACTGCCAGACACCAGCCAGGCCGCCGCCCGCGAGTAAAAGGGTTAACCGATTATAGCGTTTGGCCTTCAAGTGCCATTGGGCTGCCGTGGAATCGTGGTTGGGGTTTCGGGGAGTTAACATGACAGAATGTTGTAGCTGGAGTGTATACCGTAAAAATAGGGAGTGCCAAGGTTGGCCGAATGGGTGAGCCGCCGGGCTTTAGGAGCGCCTCTTTCAGGCCCTCGGGCAGCCGGAACAAGTGGTAGGCCATACCCGGCGGCCATTCGTCATGGGCCTGGCAAGCGGCCTTGCTGCTCAGCTACCAGGCCACGGCGGGAGCCGCATCGGCAGGGGAGGCTTCAAATCCAGCGCGGCATCGGCGGGCAGGCAGGACGTTGGCCACCAGCCGGGCTCACTGGCTCCCCCAGCGTAAGCTACCGCTAAACGCAGGAGGAAAAATTGCTTCATTAATTCGGGAGAGGCCTTGCTTAAAAAAAGTAGGACGCCGAAGGTGGCAGCTGGTTTCCACAAATGCACCCCTACTCCTTGGTCCGGTCAGCTGGCAGCCAGCAACGGGGGACAGCTACCGTTTGCTCAGGTGTTTCCAATCGCAGTTTTTCTTGAACAAGCCGGGTTTGAATAAAATCGAAGTCAACGTGTCCAGCAACTCATTCGATTTGGTGAGTCCACCGCAATACTCCGGCTCCGTGGCGACGGTAAAGCCAGCGAGGCGCTGATACACCCAGCGCATCAACGGCTGACTGGCATCAAACAAGGCCTTGATTTCCGGCTTGGACATGTAATCCGACGCTTTCATTTTGCGATGGTATGCGTCCTTGATGGCGAAGTAATCGAGGTCAACGTCCAGGTACACGGCTTCTTCTGCGGAGGCCGCTAATGCTTCTTGCAGCGCCTCATATGTCTTGAACTTCCTGATGGTGTGTTCTTGGTCGAATTTGTCAACAAGCTTTTCGTCCTGCCAGTCGCTGCCCTGCCGGCAGAGCACATACACGTCGCCAATGAGATTGAGGTAGGCTGCAGCCAGGATGTGGTCGTCGTTATTGGAGGAGAGAGAAGCCCAGCTAAAAGCCGCTACGGCCTTGTCATCCCGGACATCCAGCGCATGGAGCCATTCTTTTTCGTGGGGGCCAGGATAAATCAGGTCCTGGTGCCAGTCCATACTAACCAGGCACGGCGGCCCTTGCCGGTGCTGGCGGGTCCACTGCGCCCAGAAGAAAAACGCGTAGCGGTGCGACTGAAATACCGCTACCTCAATGGACGTACTCTTCCCAGCAGGGTGTGAAACGGTGTCGCTCATGCTCCCAGGAGCGGTAACGTAGGACGAATTGCGGAAAATTAATTCCATGCGCTGAATACCGTCAGGGTGAGCTGCTACAAACGAGTTGAACCGGAACTGCTAGTCAGTAGCTGGCCGGTGCACCGGCACCGCGTCCAGCTTGTGCTGCAACGAAGTCCAGGCCGCGTGCTGGGCGGGTGGCTTGGGATGATAAGTTGGCGGGGGCTGCGGGCGGGCTATTGCTGCTGCCAGTGCCTGCGGTGGTGATGGCAGTAGTGGTAGTGGCGCGGGTGGCTGAACAAGGGCCGTGCCGCCCCCTTCGTGCGTGGCAACGATGCCGGGCCCGGCAACAAAACCCGTGGGCAAACAGTCGGCAGGTACATAAAGCAGGTTTTTGGCCCGCGTGAGCGCCACGTACAGCAGGTTTATCTCCTCCACAACGCGGGCCAGCCCCCCCGGCTCGGTCGGCTTTCGGGCGTGGTCACGCATAAGCTGGTCGATGGTAGACTGCGTGATAAAGTCATTGGTTAGCTGCACGGCATCGTACTCCAGCCCCTTACAGCGGTGCACCGTGGAGAAATACAACTGCGCTTCCGCCCGGTTCTCATCCTTTACGTGGCGCTGTTTGAGCTTGTCGATGAGGCCCACCACCTCATTGCCGTAATCCTCCACAATTTTGACGAGCAGCAGCAGCTGCGCATCCTCCGTTTGCTTGGCGTAGTCGCGCAGGCCATCGAGGTCCGCCATCTTGCGGAGCAGCGGGTCGCGGATGGCAACATGGCGGCCATTGGCCAGGTGCAGCACATCGTAGAGGCTGGCGCCCGTATCGGCGTAGGTGTACGAGGTGATGTTCCCTTCAAAATAAAGCTTCTGAGCGTGGTCGCCGGGCAGCGCCGTGTATTCGAACGCTTTCAGTAGCAGCCCGACATTGGTGCGACCGATGACGGCCCGGGTGCGGTTGGCTGACCCCTGGCCGTGGCCCGACAAGGGCAGGGGAATGTCGGCTCCCAGGTGCGCTTTCCAGGCCAGTACCTGCGTGGCCAGCTCAGCCAGCGACGCCCCAAAACGAAAGCTGGCGCTCAGGTGATAGGGCGTAAAGTCGGCCTTGCTCAGCGAGTTGATGGCGTGCCGCCAGCCGTAAATCTGCTGGTGAGCGTCGCCTACAATGACCTTGGTGGCCGACTGCTTGAAAAACCAGTCCAGCATAGCTCCCGAGGCGTCCTGGCCCTCATCGAAGAGAATGTAGTCGTGGCGCAGTTGCCGGGCATCGAGTTGGAATTTCTTCAGGTAAAAGTCGTGGATGATTTCAATTCTGCCGCTGTCCATCTGGCGGAGCAGTTGGAGGCAGCCATCCTCAATCAGCCCGTAGTGCTGGGCGACAAATTCTCGTGCCGGTGGTTCCACCACGATATCCAGGTAATTCAGGTCCCTCACCCGCTGCTTGTCGCTGTTGCAGAAATAGGCCAGAAACTTGATAATGTGCGTGGCCAGCACGTACTCCCCAAGCGCCGATGGTCCGGCGGGGCGGGGCAGCCCCAGTAGGCCCACCAGCTCGTAGGGCTTGAACGCCCCGTTTTTGCGCACCTTGTAAGAACTGTTCCTCACAACGTGCCGGCGGGCCAATGAATGCGCCGTTTCTACCTGCACATATTCCAGGCCCTGCTGCCGGAACTTGCGCTCGGCTTCCCGCCGCACCGCGCTATTGAACGCCAGGTACAGGATGCGAGCCGCCGCCGGCCGGGTGCGGGCGTATTCCACCACGGTGGTGGTTTTGCCGGACCCGGCCACGGCATTGATTTTGATGTCGCCCACGGAGGCCACGATGGCTTCCTGCTCCGAAGAGAGGGGTAGAGCGGGCGGTTGCGGAGTGTGCATCAGGCAAAGTAGGCACTAGCCATTTCCCACTCGCCCGTATTCTCCCCGTCGGCCCACGCCTCAAACTCCGCCAGGTCCGGCGCAGCGTTATCCAACTGGGCATCAGCAATATCAAAATACACCAGCCGCTTTTCAGCCGCCTGCTGCTCGCGCAGCTGCCGGAGGCGGTAGAGGTCGTGGGTAGTAAGGGAGGCAGAACCGGTCGGCAATTTTCCTGCTTCCTGAAACGCACCCCCGGGCCGATAAGCAGTGGTGTGAGTGGGAAAGTTGGGCAGCCGCACGTACCGAATAGTGTGCCGTCCAAAAGGGAAATCTTTGTAGAGGTAGTGCATCAGATAGAGAGAACATTGGTCTTAAAAGTAGCTCTAATACCGGAAGCGGACCATTTCACGGCTTAGTAGCTAGCTGCCTTCTCTGCGATTCAAATACTCGTACAAGCACACGATGGCCGTGCGGTCGGGGCTGTAGCCCCGGAAGGCCTGGCAGTTGAAACAGTTCCATTCCACGTTGGCGTAGGGTTTATCCAGAAGCTGGTGGGCCGCTTTGGGGCAGTCGTCAACATAATACACCAGTTCGAGGCCGCCCGCAATGCGCTCCACGATGGGCCGATGATGCTTTCCATAAAATTCCTGCCTGCGCTGCTGGGTTCGCGCCCGCTCGGCCGGCGACTTTGTTGCCTGGTCGATTCGCCACTGCTCACGAGCCGCCTGATAGGCCGCTTCGCGCAACTCCTCCGCACGCAGGCGCTCTATCTCGGCCCGGCATTTGGCGAAGTAGCGTTGGCGGCGTTGACCCACCACCCGGCGCAACTCGGGGTTGTTGAGCCACTGCTTGTGCTGCTCACCGCGGATGATGAGTTCTTCCAAATCGCTCCGGTCTATATCGCGCCGAATTTTGCTTAAATCTATTTCGATGGCCGGCAGGCCCATGGCCCGGATTTTTGCGCGCTTCTCCGCGTCCACAAAATGGGTGACGGCCACTTCCACCAGTAGCCATTTGGTGCCGGTACGCACCATAATGTCGGGGATAATATTTCCGGTGCGCTTTTCGAGCACTACCTCGTCGAGCGCGACCAGCCGGGCCGGGAAGTGGTAGTAGCTGTCGGCCTCGTAGCTGCTGGAAATATACTCAGTGCCCGTAAATCCCAGGGCATCATACAGCTCATCGGCGTAAGGCTGCGCATCGAACGAAAAGCTTGCCCAAAAGGCTGGGGTGAAGGGCAAGTACCCTGACATTCCCGGCAAACATAGCTGTCTGTGTTGGGCGATAATATCCTTGGCAGCTAAGTGGATAGCCGTTTGCAGGCCCGTGGTGCATTCGAGCGCCTGATAATGCGCGAAGTGGGCCACTTTCACATTACCAGCCGCGTTGCGCGCAACCAAGAGCGCGCCGCACCCAGGGCACTTACACCCGCAGGCTAGCCCGGTGGCTACCTGGCTGATATGCCATAGCTGGCCGTCGCGCAGGCCATAGGGAAGCTTTAGCTGGCTGGCCATCAGGTGGAATTCGGCTCGGGTCGGAGCATTACAGCCGTTCCAGCTATCGGTCAGTTTGCTGACGTATCAAGCTATCCAAATCGGGCCGGCGAGGGCGAAATTGCGTGCCAACGACCTGCTTCTTGTCATCGACACCAAACGCCAGCCAGGCCGCGTCCATGCCCCGCAGATTGGCTTCATTGCTGAGGGCGCTGAAGTATTTGCCCAGCTTGGCAAAATCGTAGTTATTCTTTGCCTCTTTGAATTCCACGACCTCCGTTTCGGCGGGGAGCTTTAGCAGCTGAGTTAGCAGGTCAGCAGGGTCAAGAGCAGCCATACGCGGCGAAAAAGAGAACGAGAATCCACGGCAAAGTACGGGTTTCAGGCTGCATCATTACATAAGCACTACATAAAAAAGGCCGCTTTCAGGCCGTGAGCCGGCTGGATTGCCGGCAAAAGCCGCAAATCATTACATGGGCACTACATGAATACTGGTCCGCATGGTCCTTGACCACTTGGCAGAAGTAATCCACCGCACATTCATAACTGGCTTGGCCTTCTTGCAATAGCGTGGGGACAAAATTGCCCCAGGCGCTAAACCGTTGCTCACCCCAGCAGGCGGCAGCATCCGCTCACGGTCGGCTAGGCCCCACGGCGGGGGCTGCCCAAGCCGACACGGCAGGGTGGCTGTGAGCCTGCTTTAGCCTGCTGGGGAAAGCAGATAACAGGCGTGCTGGCCAATGCGAAACGGGTCGGGATGCTTGAACTGGTCATCGCCCAGCCGCTTGATTTGCTCTTCGGTTACCCAGCGCAGCTCACCCGAGGCGGGCAGCTGGAGGTGACGCAGCTCGTGCTCCTGCGCAGGAGTCAGCTTCAACTCGTACACCTGGTACACCATCAGTTCCGTAGCCTGGGTGTGGGGCGAATAGGCGAGGGGTCGCCAGACGGTGTACAGGTAGCGGGGGTCAATCGTGGCGAAGGCCCTGGACAGAAAGCCCGGTTCCACCAGCTCCTCCTGAAATTCGCGCTGCTGGGTAGTTTCGCGGTCTTTTTCTGACACAAACCAATTGAGAAAAGCAATAAGGTTTTTGCCCAGCACCCGCACCCGCAGGTCGTCGCGGCTGTGGATGTCGATGGGCGTCATTTTGTCTTCCCGCACGTCCCATTTCGTGAACTGCTCGTGCAGGGCCTGCGCGTCGTACTTGTAGACGCCGCCCACTGGTTGGTACTGGTCGATGCGGCGGCCTTTCACCAGCAGGTAGCGCCCATCGATTCTGATGCGAAACAGGTAGGACATCGACACCCGCACGTGCGTAGCAGCCAGCTGGCGATTACTGGCGTAGAGCAGCTTCAAGCGCTGCCAGAGGCTGGGGCCGCGCTTCTCGCGCTCGGACTCGAATAATTTGGGAAGCAGCCACGCGCCGCTCTTCAGCAGCGGCACCAGTACCTGAAGGAACGTCATAAAGCGGCAGTGAGGGTAGCGGGTGGGCTACTTGATGGCGGGACTGGGCTGCATCTGCTGCAGGGTGCTTTTAAGCAGCGCCGCGGTTAGCGGCAGGTTAGGGTAGGCCTGCGCGATGGCCTCGGGCAAAAACCGCAGCCGCAGGTCCGAGAAGGAATAGCCCAGGCCGTTGTTCTCCTCGGGGCCAGTCAGCTTTACCAGTTCCTCTAGCTCCTTGCTGGTGAGCTTGACGCCGGCCAAATCCTGCTCCAGCAGCTCCCGGCGCTCCTCGTCCGAGGGGCGCTCAAAGGTCATGATAACGGCGGCCCGCCGCACGATGGCCTCGTCAAGGAAATGCAGGCGGTTGGTGGAAAGCATGACCACGGCCCGGCCCTTGAGGCTGCGCAGGTCGTCTATTTTCTGAATCAGCGTGTTGACGGCCGCCTTTTCTTCCTGGTGCATCTGGCTGGTGGAGCGGGTCGTCGCGATGGCGTCCGCCTCGTCAATGAGTAGAAAGGCGATGCCTTCTTTCGATTCGGTTTTCAGCCGCTCAAACGCGTCGTTCACCAGCTGCGCCATTTGGCCGTGTAGCCCCTCGCCCCGCACCCGGGTGCTGAGCTTGATGAAGTAACCGTCCTTTTTCAGCTCGCGGGCAATCTGGTCGGCAATAGCTTCGGCCGAGGCCGTCTTGCCCGTGCCTGCGTCGCCTTCCAGAATTACGAGCGGGTAGCGGTCAGTGAGGGAGGCCAGAATGGGCAGCGCGCCGCCGTGATGCTTCTGACTCCACTTCTTCAGGCCTTCGGGGTCCAGCAACAGCCGCAAGTTGAAGTGAATGCGCTCGAAGCGCTTCTTGAAGCCAATAAGGGAGGCTGCCCGCTGCTGAATTTCCTTGTTCGGCAGTTCGGTGATGTTGTCGAAAATCTGGGAGGCCATTACTTGAAGTTTTCTTTGTTAAGCTCGTAGCCTTTGCTGGCATAGCCCTGCGCAGCCGACCGCTGCAGGTGAGTATAGGACGTATCGATGTCGGTGGTTCCCCAGTTGATGTTCAGCTTGCCGCGCACGACCTGCTTTTTCACCGCGTCCAAACCACTCCAGTTGCTGTTCTGCCGAATGATGACGGTCAGTGAGCTGCCGGCAATGTCCTGCCAGTCGTTACCGCCGGCTCGGTCCCCGGTCATGGCGCTGCCATCGGCGTTCACCGTGTAACGCGCGGCCTGTAGCACTTTGCCCACGGCGTCGGTGAGGGTAATGTCAACCCGGTCCAGGTAACGCCCTTCGGCCCAGACCAACACGTCGTGGCAATACTCTTCCACTTCGGTTTGCGTGAGTTTGCCTGTGCGCCGGGCAATCATGCGCAGGTCGGCCTCGAAGTTGCCAAAGGTTTTTTGAATGTCCACTACCGTGTAGGTAGCGGTTTGGGTCTGGGTATACATAGTAGCAGCGGATTAGTATTCTTCGATGTTAAAGCTGGGGCCGAATACGGCCTCCCACTCCTCGGTGGTGGCGCCCATCGTGCGACTGGACTGGGCAATGCTGAGGCCTTCAAAGGCCTCATCTGCCGCTTTCACCACCCGAGCCCAGGCGTCGTTGTCTATCTTGCTGGCGGCATTGTTTTCGTTATTGGTGGGGTCGGCAACGAAGACCGGATTGGTGAAGCGCGGCACCGTATTAATGGCGGCGGGGAACGTGATAACGGGGAAGTCGCGCCCACTCACAAACTGGAAAAAACGGATAATGCCTTCTTCGATGCCCGGCTGGCTGCCGTAGGTGTCGTCGAGGTAAGAGGCAATCAGCTCGATGGTGAACGAGGTGAGTTCCGGCTTGAGCCCCTGCCGGTTGCGCCACCACTTCAGCGCCCGCACAATGGAGGTGTACGACGCGTTCTGCTTGCGGGCCCGCAGGTTTTCATCTAGTTGCTTATCGACGCTGGTAATGAAGCGACCGCCGCCGCCGCGCTCCGGCTGCCAGACGTAGGTGCTCGGCGTGTCGGGCACCACCGGCACAATGTCGACTTCCAGCCCGGTGCCTTTGAAGACGATTTTGATGGCCTTGGTTTTGCCTTCGGCTTCCACATCGCCCACGTCCTTGGTGGGGTAGATTTCGAGCAGGTATTTGACTACGTAGTCGTGCAGCTTGCCGACGTCGCTTTTCAACGAGTCATCGCCGCCCACAAAGAGCACCAAATCCACGTCCACCGGGTGCTCCCCCTTAGGACGCAGCACGGTGTGCTTTTTCCAAGAGCCGGCAATCAGAAAACGGGTGACTTTCATGCCGGTGCTGGTGTCATCCTTAATTTTGGCCTTGAGCCGGTCCCGCAGGTTGCCAATCTGGTCCTTGTACTTCCCCATGTCGTCACGATGGAGCTTGATGCGGTTGATAAAGTTGCCGAGTTGGGCATTGTCGAGTTTCATATGCGGGCGAGAAGCGAGAAGTAAAAGGAACTAAGCAGTAAATCGGGCCGTCGCTATTCAACGACCGACTCTGGTGCCGGGCCGCCACTGGTGTTGCGCAGGTTCAGGTTGACCTCGTTGCGCAACTGGATGTTGTTGTGCTGGAAGTTGTTGAGCGTCAGGCTGCGGGTCACGGAGCTGTACACGTCGTGGCGCTGCAAGGGGTCGCGGATGGTCACCATCAGGCAAAATTCCTGGGAGAGGACTTCGCCGTCGGCCGC
>QQTW01004125.1_pt1 | contig 10852 bp, 10 predicted proteins | sample 1904831 | NCBI WGS metagenome assembly QQTW01 (sample SAMN09435610, study PRJNA476489) | Subsurface metagenome, whole genome shotgun sequencing project.
CGCGAGAACGGGCGTAAAGAATTTATCGTAAACGACGAGCCCTACTCACTGTCATAGATCAGCGAAATGGGCTCATACTGCTGCGCGATCTCGTTGTACAATCCTTTTACCTCCGGTAAAAAATGAAGAAGGAAGGATTGTCGCCTTTTGAAGATGACCTCGCCTTCAGTTACCAGTTGCTCATCCAGTACGTCGAGCACAGAAAGGTCTCTGTTGCCATAACCGTCCTGGTAATTTTTCAGGAAAGAATTGCGTTGCTGCATGATCCGGGTGTAGTTGATCAGGCTCTGGAGGTACTGTCCATCAAGCTGCGAAAGCAAAGTGTCCACAAATTTGCGGCGGTCTTCGCTGCCACCGATGATCAATTGCACATCATCAGGCGCAATCACGACGCATGGATACCTGCCTATATGTTTTGAAAATCGGGAGTAGGGCTCGTCGTTTACGATAAATTCTTTACGCCCGTTCTCGCGCAAAATGCATACAGCCTTTTCCTCTTTTCCGTTGAGCACAAAAGCCCCTTCGAGCCGGAAGCCCTGATGCCCGTGCTGCGTCACCAGGCTGTCGTGCCGCGTAAAATAGCTGCGTGTAAAACAGAGATAGTGCACCGCATCCAGGAGGTTTGTTTTGCCCACACCATTCCGCCCGCAAATACCATTGAAACGGTGGCTGAATCCAACGTCACGCGTGAAGTAGTTTTTAAACTGATAAAGGGATACCGATTCTAGTGTCAGGCTCAAGATGGGGGGTTGAATGTTCAAGTTTACTATATTTATCCCAATTGCTGCTATCGCCTGCAGTAGGTCTGTGCATGGAGCGCGAACTTTGTGCTTCCAAAAGGGAGCGCGAACTTTGTGAGCTGATTGATGACCCCGGCTGTTGCAGGTTGCGACTATGTGTAAAAAGATTCCGATACCGTTTCTACTATTTCTCTTTATCCTTCTTTCCCTGACAGGGGAAGCACAGAAGGATACAATTCCTAACAGGATGACAGTTGACTCTTTTCTGCGAAAGCAGAAAGGCTTGCTTGGCGGACTTGCCAAAAATCTCTTATCGCGGCCCAAAGCAGATGATGGACCCGTACGCATCCAGCGAAACGACCTCCTTTTCCAGCCTTATGGCGGATTGATCATCCGAAGCATCCGCATTGTTCCCCTCGATTTTGGTATCAGCATTGGCGACACTTCGAAAGGTTGGAGTAATAAGCTGACAAGGCTCGTGAACAACCTTCATAAAAACACGACCCAGGGAACGATCCGCAAAAATTTATTCTTTAGAAAAGGCGGTCGGATCTCTCCCTTTTTGCTTGGCGCCAATGAACGCCATTTACGGGACCTTGCTTTTATACAGGATGCAAAGATCCAGGTGCATCCCGTACCCGAAAGCCCAGACTCAGCAGACATATTGATTCTCACAAAAGATGTTTATTCACTGGGAGGTGGGCTGAATGTCAGCCGCATCGACAGGATAGAAGCTACAGTACAGGAAGATAACATGGGCGGGCATGGTGACCGCCTGCAGGTGCAGACGCTTTACAATCGGGAACGGAAAACAAGCTTTGGATACGGTGGCGAGTGGGACGCAAGAAATATTGCCGGTAGTTATATAGATGGATATGCAGGATACAAAAATTTCAATCGCTCTTTCATAACCGGTAAGGCCGAGGAGGGCGTGGGCTACCTGCGCTTTATAAAGCCCCTGGTACATCCCTATATGAAATGGACCTATGCTGCGGAGGCCAGCGTTCATAAAACACAAAACATGTATGCGCCCGACTCGCTGTACGACGCAGATGCGCGCTACGGCTTCTTGAGCGCCGATGCCTGGGTAGCGTGGAATGGGAGCGCGGACAAGCTTAACGCAGAAAACGATGCCGAACGACTCAACTGGCTGTATGGGCTGCGGTTCATGAAGAAAGAGTTTACAGCGCGGCCGGAGCACTTTGGCGGAAAATATTTTTACCGGTTCTCCGATTTTACAGCAGTGCTTGCCGGGCTCTCGCTATTCAAGCAGAACTTTTTCAAAACGCAATACATTTATGGCTTTGGCCGGAATGAAGACGTCCCCGGCGGGGTGGAGTTGTCTTTGACGGCAGGATGGACAAAAAAGTCCGGCCGTGAACGGCCCTATGTAGGCATCGATTATCAGCGCTACTTTTTTACACCCCGGGAAGACTATGTTTACTTCACCCTCCGGGGCGGCAGTTATTTTTACAAACGAAAATTTGAGGACGTGGCCTTCCTGGCAGGCATCGACTATTTCACCAGGCTGAAGCAATTCAGCAAGCGTTGGAAACAAAGAACTTTCATTAATGCCAGCCTGAGCAGGCAAATCGGCTACCGGCTCAACGATCCCCTGCTGCTGGAAAGTAAATACGGCTTGCAGGGTTTTGACAACAACGAGGTGGCCGGAAACCTGCGAGCGACCTTCAAAGGGGAGTCGGTGTTCTATAGCCCCTGGGCACCCCTGCTTTTCAAGCTGGCGCCTTTTGTTTTTGGCAGCACAACCGTTTTTGGGTTCGAGGATGGCGCAAAGCGGCAGCAACATCTCTATTCGGCAGTGGGCGGCGGACTTAGAACCCGCAATGAAAGTCTCATCTTCGGCACCATAGAAGTACGGGGCATCTATTATCCACGCCCAGGGTTTTACAACGAAAGGTGGCGGGTTGAGTTCAACACCAACATTCGCTTTACATACAATCAGCAGTTCATCAAGCGCCCCGATTTTGTAGGGATCAACTAATGGCTGGTCGGGACAAAATTTCCGGGAACCTGCAATAGGGAAATGATTCGTGCCCCGTTCCGGAGGAGTACTCGGTAAAGCCAAACATTTTCCCTTATTTTTGCGGCTCAAATTTGCAGCCTTGGCTACTAAATTCACAAAAGAGACTTATTTATATTGGTACGAGCTGATGCAGGTGATCCGCCAGTTCGAATTGATGTCCGAAGAGAAATACAAGATGGAGGGAAAGATCCGCGGTTTCTTTCATGCCTACGTAGGGCAGGAGGCCATAGCTGCGGGTTGTATGACCGCCACTCGTCCGGAGGACCTGTTCATTACCGCCTACCGCGACCACGGACTGGCCATTGCCAAAGGCATATCGGTGAACGCCTGTATGGCGGAACTCTATGGCAAGGCAACGGGTTGTGCCAAAGGAAAAGGTGGCAGTATGCACTTTTTTGGCAAGGAGCAGAACTTTTACGGCGGGCACGGTATCGTTGGTGCCCAGATTGGTACCGGCGCTGGATTGGCATTTGCTGAAAAGTATCGCGGCACTGATAATGTGGTGCTCTGCTTTTTTGGTGATGGTGCTGCACGCCAGGGAATGCTGCATGAAACCTTCAACCTCGCAATGACCTGGGAGCTTCCGGTGATCTTTATTTGCGAGAACAACCACTATGCAATGGGTACCTCGGTGAAGCGTACGTCCAACATTACCGATATCTATAAACTTGCTGATGCCTACGAAATGCCCAGCGACGTTGTGGAAGGTATGAATGCCGAAACCGTGCACGAAAGTGTAAGCCGCGCTGTGAAGCGTGCACGCGAGGGCGGTGGTCCAACCCTGCTGGAAATCAAAACCTATCGCTACAAAGGTCACTCGATCTCTGATCCGCAGAAATACAGAACGAAAGAAGAAGTAGAAGAGTATAAAGGAAAGGATCCGATTGTTGCACTCCTGGCTACCATGAAGTCGGCCGGTTACGCAACAGATGAAGAAATTGCAGCGATCAACCAGCGTGTTGATGAAGCAGTAACAGAAAGCGTTCGCTTTGCAGAAGAATCGCCGTGGCCTACTGACGATGAAGTTCTGAAAGATGTATATGTTGACCAGAACTATCCTTTTATCACCGATTAAAATTGCTTCTTTTATAAACATCTCTTTCAATGGCTGAGACAACCACAATTAAACGCACTGCAGATAATCCCGAAGTAATGGACCGCGCAAGAAGTTTCTGGGACCGCAACAAGAAGGTCATCACCGGCGTCGGGCTCGGCGTGCTTCTGTTAGGTGGCGGTTACCTTGCCTACAAAAGCCTGGTGCAGGGACCGCGGGAAACAAAAGCTTCGGATGCGATCTTTAAAGCTGAAGACTACTATCGCATGGATTCCCTCAACCTGGCGCTGAATGGCGATGGCGCCAATCCTGGCTTTCTAAAAATCATCAGCCAATATGGTGGCACCAAAGCAGGCAATCTTGCTCATTTTTACACGGGTTCTATTTACCTGCAAATGGGTGATCCGGCTAAAGCGCAAAAGCACCTCTCTGAGTTTGACTCCGAAGCAGACCAGATTCAGGCAAGGGCCTACAAGCTGCTGGGTGACGCTTATGCAGAGCAAGGAAAGAACGGTGATGCCCTGAGCAATTATAAAAAAGCCGCTCACCATTTCGAGACAGATGAAACTGCTTCTTCTGAATACCTGTTCATGGCGGCATATTTTGCCGACCGTGTAATGAAAGACCAAAAGGAAGCGATCTCGCTTTTCAAGGAATTAAAGCAGAAGTACTCTAAAACAGAAAAGGGTTTCGAAGCCGATAAATACCTTGCACAACTCGGCGTACTAAATTAAAAATGAGCAGTCACAATAACGCTAAGCTTCTACAGAACATCGAGGGCATCCATAACTTAAAGGATGCCTTTGTTGTGCTGGTAAAGACCGAATGGAACAGTACGATCGTTGATGAACTGGAACGAGGCTGCCTGCATGTATTTGCCGGGCAAGGGATCAAGACCCGCACCCTCGTAGTACCTGGCGCAGTAGAAATTCCATTTGCGATACAGCATTACTGGGCCACCGCGAAGCGCAAAGCCAGGCCAAACGCTTTCATTGCTTTCGGCTGTGTTGTTCGTGGCGGCACACCCCACTTTGATTATGTATGCCAGTCTGTTACTGCCGGGGTAACTACTTTGAATACGCAATTGCCGGTACCTACCATCTTTGGTGTGTTGACCGTTGATACGGACGAGCAGGCGCATGAACGTATCGGGGGTATTCATGGACACAAAGGAGAAGAAGCTGCGCTGACCGCTGCCAAAATGATCCTGCTGAGCAGGCAGATGCAAAAAGGATAACATGAAAGTGCAGTTGTTCGTTCCCTGCTTTGTCGATCAGCTCTTTCCGCAGACTGCTTTTAATATGGTCAGGGTACTGGAGAAAGCTGGCTGTACTGTGTCCTACAATTCTTCGCAAACCTGCTGCGGACAGCCTGCCTTCAATGCGGGTTTTTGGGAAGAATCGAAGTCCGTCTGCAGTAAATTCCTCAAAGACTTCTCGCCAGCAGATCCCATTGTAGCGCCGAGCGCGAGTTGCGTTGGCTTCGTAAAAAATTATTATTCGAAACTGTTCGATAATTCCTCACTTCACCACGAAGCAACGGCCCTTTCTAAAAACATCTTTGAGTTTTCCGATTTCCTGGTCAACGTTCTACAGGTTACCGACCTGGGCGCAGAGCTTAACGGGAAGGCAACATACCACGATTCTTGCGCGGCACTCAGGGAATGCAAAATCAAATCGGAACCGAGGACCCTGCTGCAAGGGGTAAGGGGCCTGGAAATGGTGGAGCTGGCGGATGTGGAAACCTGCTGCGGCTTCGGCGGAACCTTTGCCGTAAAATTCGAACCAATTTCTGTTGCCATGGGCGCGCAAAAAGTGGATCATGCACTCGCAACCGGTGCACGATACATTATCTCCACCGACCTTTCCTGCCTCATGCATTTACAGGGTTATATTGATAATAAAGGATATAACCTGCAGACCATGCACCTTGCAGATGTCCTTGCCGGCGATGGAAGAGAGGCTTAACAGACCATCACTTTTACAAAATTTTCCGCTCAGCATTATCGGCTACAGATCAACGTGATTTGTGGAAACTAAATAGAACATGAGGAGATGAATACGTTGCAGTAGCCCGACAAAAAAAGCCCGGCCATCTTCAAAATGACCGGGCTCATATGAAATACATACCCCTGTTTGCAGGTACAATTAAAAACGGGATGGATCACCCAAATTACTTAGGCATCAGCACGTGGTCGATAGAGTGAATCACACCATTGCTTTGGTAGACGTCTGAGATCGCTACTTGTGCAGTACCGCCTTTTTCGTCTTTGATCCAGATGTCGGACCCTTTTGACATCACCCATAATTTACCACCGGCAACTGTTTTCAGTTCAGCAGTCCCGTTTCCCTTTTTGATCATCTTTGCCAGCTCTTTGCTGTCCAGACGACCTGGTACTACGTGGTAGGTCAATACACTTGTAAGCGTACCCTTGTTCTCTGGCTTTACCAGTGTTTCTACAGTTCCTTCTGGCAGTAAACCAAAGGCAGCGTTAGACGGAGCAAATACAGTAAATGGTCCGGCGCCCTGAAGTGTTTCAACCAGTCCGGCAGCCTTTACAGCAGCAACAAGCGTAGTGTGGTCTGCAGAATTGACCGCGTTCTCTACAATGTTCTTAGAAGGATACATCTCTGCACCACCTACCATTACTGTTTTTTCTTTAGCTGCACCTTGTTGCGCAGAAGCTGACATAGCCATACCGGCAAGAAGCAAGAATGCGAATGATACTTTTTTCATTGTTCTTATTTTTTTATGAGGCGTTTTAAAAATTTTTATAACAACCTAAATACGCGGTTCTCTTCGGCTTGGATTTAAAGAAAAAAATATTTTATTCTTGCATCTCGAACACACAGCCATCAAAAAAAGTTCAATAGAGCGATCGATGCATCAAAAAATTTATAAATAAATATGAATTACTGGTTGGTAAAGTCTGAACCATTTAAGTACAGCTGGAATGATTTGGTGAAGGATGGTGAGACAAGTTGGGAGGGTGTACGAAATTATGCTGCGAGAAATAATCTTTCAGCTATGAAAAAAGGTGACCAGATCTTTTTTTATCACAGCAATGAAGGGCTGGAAATTGTCGGCATTGCAAAGGTTTCCAAAGAAGCCTATCCTGACCCTGGGACTGATGAAAACAAGTGGGTAATGGTAAATATGAAGCCTGTCAAAGCACTTAAGAAAACGGTTTCACTGACCCAGATAAAAGCAGACCCGCGCCTGTCCGAGATGGCACTGCTTCGTCTCTCACGACTTTCCGTTCAGCCTGTGAAGGAAGAAGAGTGGAACATTGTCCTCCAACACGCCGGAACAAAATAAAGTTCAATCAGCGAAGCCAATTCGCTTACTTCATTGCGACCCGTGCTTGCTTTCCAATTTGTTTAATTTTGAAAGATGAAGAAGAAGCTGGTAGTTCTGACCGGGGCTGGCATCAGTGCGGAAAGCGGATTACAAACATTCAGGGACGCAGATGGACTGTGGGAAGGTTTTGATTTAAACGAGGTAGCGACCGCCACCGCATGGAAAAGAGCTCCCGGACGGGTACTTGAATTTTACAATGCGCGTCGACACGGTGTAGTGGCTGCACAACCCAACGAAGCACATAAGGCATTAGCAGCACTCGAACGCGATTTTGATGTGACGATCATCACGCAAAATATCGACGACCTGCATGAAAGAGGTGGCTCGACCAATGTGCTGCACCTGCATGGAGAGATCATAAAAATGAGAAGCTGCGTAGATGAACATACTCTTTACCCTTGTGAAGGAGATATTCAGCTGGGAGATAAAGCCCCGGATGGGGGGCAGTTGCGTCCGCATATTGTGTGGTTCGAAGAGCCGGTTCCCATGATTGAAGAGGCCGTACAAATTGTACGCCGGGCAGACCTATTTGTTGTCATTGGCACCTCGCTGGCGGTGTACCCGGCGGCAGGACTCGTAAACTATGCACCCTGGGAGATACCCAAATTCATCATTGATAAAAAAGTCCCTTCTGCTTCCAGTCTTTATAACCTCACAGTCATTGAGAAGACCGCCACGGAAGGTGTGAAGGACCTGGAAGGACATCTGCGTGCCATGTAAGAAGTGCATAGCCCTCTGCATTAGGAAGGGAAGTTCACCCGGGCATACGCCCGCGCAAGGCTTGTACGCTACAAAGGAGTTGTCTCCTCGGTGAATACGATTCCATCTTTTGCAAGTTCTGCCATCACCGGCGCATAGATGTCGCTGCTGACCGGGATGTGCAGTCCGGGGGTTTGAATGGTTCCGTTCAGGATGAGTCTCGCGGCGATTCCCAGTGGAAGGCCTACTGTCTTCGCCATGGCCGTATGTTGGTCGTTGGCACCGTCAACATCAAGACTGCTTCGTGTAAGAAATCGCTGGCCGTCTTTCTCCCATTCCATTTCATGCACCATCACCACGCGGTCCTGCTCTCCGGCAAGGAGCGGAAGCTTTTTTTCCAGTGACAGCTGCAGCAAATCTGCAGCACTGCAGCGTGCTTTATTCACCTGCGTAATGTTGTCGTCCATTCCAAGGAAAAATAACTGCTTCAGCGTGAGCTTTGCGTCATGCATCCGTTCGGCCACCGTTGATGCGGCATTGGACTTCAGATCATCCAGGTCCACAGACTCCAGCGTGCCCTGGTCATTAACGGCCATAAACGCCTCCACGTCCTCGTCGCCCTTTTGCTCCTTTTCGGCTTGGAGGTCCACAAGCTTCACGAGGTCTTCGAGCAGGCGGGTGCTCAGCCGGAACTGCTGCTGGAGCTTTGCCTGCAGCCAATCCTGGAAGCCGTGCCGTTGCATGTGTTCCCGAAAGACTTCTTTCATGGTTTTATCGGCTGCTAGATAGGCCGGCGTCTCGTCCGTCAGACCAAGTTCGATAACATTTTTCCACCCGTACATAAAGTCGGGATGCCGGAGGGTTGTGCGCACAAAGGTGGGGCAGTCATCGAGTCCGTATAGGGCCATATAGGGGAGGGAGTCCCGATTTGGATACCAGCAGAGCGGGTCTTTCCCGGGCATAGCCACAAAACGCTTCTCGGCGAAAAGCGCCTCGTAGGGCAGGGAAACGGTCTCGCCATCAAGCTTGTAGCGGGCGCCCGCTTTTCCAGCCAGCACAATATTCCGTGGGTTCCAACTGACCTTGTAATGCCAGGGATTGTCATCGTGCTGGTCTGCCACCAGCCCTCCGCAATGGGATTTGAAGGAAGTGATGGTACCGCCATCGTTGTGTATCTCGTCAATAATGCTTTTTGCGCTCATGTGGTCGATTCCGGGGTCAAGCCCCATTTCGCAAAGGAAAATGAGCCCGCGTTTTTGGATCTCTCCCCCGAGCGCGCGCATCGGCTCGTCGATATACGAAGCGGTGAGCAAATTCTTTCCGGCCTGCAGGCAATCCTGCGCTACCAGCAAATGGAGCGCAGGCGGCAGGAGCGAGATGACAAGCGTAGCCCGTGCAATGAGTAGCCGGCGTTCCCCTTCATTGGTTATGTCCAGGCCGATCGCTTCGCCTCCAAGCGCATTTCCGATCTTTTGCTTCGCCAGTTCAGGGTTGGCATCCACGACCGTTACAATCCAGTTTTCCGCTAACGAGTGACGCAGTAAATAGTCGATCAAAACGGTTGCAGATTTGCCCGCGCCGAAAAGGAGGATTTTTTTCATAATGCTGTAAAAACGAGGTTGAAAATAGATGTAATCCCGACACGCAAACCGGATTTTTTTGGAGCGAGCCTGTTGCATCGACCACCTTACTAACGATTAAGCTCAAGGTACTGAATAGAAGTGTCGCAAGTGGCAGAATCGTTTTATAATCCAAGGCAAAAAGGTTACTAACATTTACCCTTAAGTTATCCCTATTTAATGCCCCGAAATAGCCAAGTTTTATCCTTTTGTTAGCCTTGGAATCGGTAAATTTGCGCACGTTAATTTTTACATTAAGACTACTGAATGGAAGACAATATTTTGCCGCCGGAAACGAACGACTTTGACCGGATAATTCCCGTCAACATTGAAGAGCAAATGAAGACCGCCTACATTGATTATTCAATGTCGGTGATCGTCGGTCGTGCCCTGCCCGATGTACGCGACGGCCTTAAACCTGTACACCGCCGGGTGCTCTTTGGCATGCATGAATTGGGCAATGGCAGCGGCAAGCCTTATAAGAAAAGTGCCCGTATCGTGGGCGAGGTTATGGGTAAGTACCACCCGCACGGCGACGCCTCTATTTACGATACCATGGTGCGGATGGCGCAGGATTGGAACATGCGCTACACTATCGTGGATGGCCAGGGAAACTTCGGTAGCCAGGATGGCGACCCGCCCGCCGCCATGCGTTATACCGAAGTGCGCATGGAGCGTTATGCCGAAGCCATGCTGAACGATATTGAAAAAGACACGGTTGACTTTCAGCTCAACTTCGACGACTCGCTGAAAGAGCCGGTGGTATTGCCTACCCGGATACCGCAATTATTGGTGAACGGTTCCAGCGGTATTGCCGTGGGCATGGCCACCAACATGCTCACTCACAACTTGAGCGAAGTGGTGGATGGTTGCATCGCCTTTATTGACAACCGCGAGATTACCATTGACGAGTTGATGGAGCACATTAAGGCGCCTGACTTCCCCACCGGCGGTACTATTTATGGCATGCAGGGCGTGAAGGCCGGTTTCCATTTTGGCCGGGGCAGGGTAGTGCTGCGCGGCAAAATGCGGGTAGATACAAAACCCAGCGGCCGCGAGCAGATTGTGATTCATGAAGTGCCGTACCAGGTAAACCGCGATGTGCTGACGGAGCGCATCGGGCAATTGGTAAACGAAAAAATAATTGAAGGCATCGCCCACGTAAACAACGAGAGCAATGAGAAAGAAGGCACCCGCATTGTGGTGGATCTGAAACGTGATGCTGTTGCTAATGTGGTAATGAACCAGTTGTTTAAATACAGCGAGTTACAAACCAGCTACGGCATCAACAATGTAGCCATTGTAAAAGGCCGCCCCAAAACCTTGACGCTGAAAG
>QQTW01004126.1_pt1 | contig 10851 bp, 11 predicted proteins | sample 1904831 | NCBI WGS metagenome assembly QQTW01 (sample SAMN09435610, study PRJNA476489) | Subsurface metagenome, whole genome shotgun sequencing project.
ACACTGACAACAACTAGATGAAGCATTGCGGAGATGATTCTCTCCACTGAACCAGTTGCGAAATGTGGTAAGAACACGCTTGCTTGGTCTGCCAAGATTCGCGATTTGAGATTGAAGGAGCAATGCTTCATCTAGTTGTTGTCAGTGTGGAGCTTTGTGATGTCGGATTATCTACCCATCCGAACACAACGCGATCTTATACATCACGTCCGAGTTTGGGAGACTGACGGTATTCCTTCAATTTCACTTGCAGTTCTCCTACCAGCTCCATCCTCTTTTTCTCTTCAGGCCGATTCGGATCCTCGGCGTTTCTCGCGAATGTCTCCCATCTCCTAGCCGACTGCTTCAGGTCAAAGTCACGACTTCGCCTCGTCTCTTCGTCAAATTGATCCAACTTCTCCTCTATACCAATCAAATGGCTCTGAAGGTTGAGAAGATTGCGAGCACTCAGCCGGTCGAATTTGCGAAAGATGTACGACTCGTTGTCCGGATCACGTGCTATCCAAGCTGCAAGCGCCGGATACCCATCTCGAGGAATTCCAAGTTCGACGTCTGGGGGCCCGGGGACAGCTGCTGCTTGGTTTTGCATGTCACCATGAATGCCTCTCCCACATCGTTGAGATTTGGATATTGAAGCGGATGGAAAGGAGATGAGGCGCTGAAGACACAGCTTCCAGTGCCAGACTGGCGCAGTCCGCATAAACTCGAAACGAGGCGGGGCGTTGCACAGCCCACCTCGCAGCCTTTGTTATATTCCATCGCAGCGGCCCTTTCTTGGGATTCTCCATCTACACATTCCCCTCTCAAAACTCTTTTGGTTTTCTCCCCCTTCACCGAAAAAGCGCTCGCCATATATCCCCGAGCAATTTGTGCCCAGCGCGGTATGAGACCCTCAAAAATGGAGTCGATCAAGCTCTTCCCCTCCGGAGACGAAGCTAATAGTAGCTATGTTAGAAAGTCGCGATGACCATTGGCTCACCGCAATTGTCTCGGTACTTCCTGGCTTGAAGGTCCACCATGGAGGAAAACTCCGCTTGGGATCGTCCTGCATGTGAGAGCGCTTCAGAAGCTGAAAAAGAAGCAGGCCAGATTGTTTTAAATATCCAAGAAGATGAGCGCCGCAACCTCTTCAGAAACGAAGCCAGCGAGGCTGTAGGACCGAAAATGCCCGACGTGGGCGGTCAGTTCCTACCGGACCTGGAGTACATCGAGAAGAGGATGCAACTTCTCCGAAAGGGTCGACGTATGCTATCACTACAGCAATCAGAACTGGCTGCTCTTCGTCTTTCCTTCTCCCATGAAATCGCTGTGGCTTTACAACACGCTTCCGCTAGTGCGACATCGAAAACAAACAATAATGGCGGCAACCTCGAAAAGCTAAGGTACGAATGGGAGATATTAGGCGAGCTAAACGGAGTTCCTGTGTCAGCTTTCCCGGACTACGGCTCGGATCTCGACATATTGTCGGCGAACTTTGTCGCTGAACACGGTCTGCTCATCAACAAGGCTACCAGACATTCAGTCAAGCTACCCAACGGGAAGATCATCCGGACTATTGGGACGGTCTCCTCGCCGTTCGCATTCAAGGACGAGAAGACGACCCATGACCGCGACTTTCACGTGCTCCCTGGCTCCATTCATGACATCGTTCTGGGTCGCCCCTTCTTGAAAGCCACTCAAACTCTCACCAAATTTATGCACCGCCTTAAAAAGAAAGTGGTCGCATGTCCTGGTTTATGGAAACGTCTACGATTGATGGGTTCTCCGCGACAACGGGTGGGCGGGTACCTCCATGGCCAGTGGATCGGTGCTTGTCCTGATACCGGCTCGGACGTTATGGTCATGTCCAGAAGCTATGCGAATGAACGTGTATTCCATGTCGAAAGACATACTACTTGCTTGGAGTTTCTGGACGGCTCTTTCGCCTACACCGATGGCATGGTGCGTGGTGTCACGTGGAATTGGAACGGAGAAGACCAGCTTTATAAATGTGACTTCCATGTCTTGGACAATCTCCCCTGTCCTGTTGTCTTGAGTAGCGACTTTCTATTTACTCAGAATGCCTTCTCCGCTTACGAAGAGTCCTTCTACGACGATCTTGAGCCGGAAGATCTGGAGCTCTTCCCGAATGGTTGGGCAGAGCTCTGCTTCATACGCGAGGCACGAAAGGAACACCGATCCCCTTTGCAAATCCTCCGTGGCGTCTTCCAGAGTCGCAGGCTCCAGGGTACGTCGACTCCTTGATTATCCTTGTGATCCCGTATGTTGAAACTCTTCAACCGCGTCGGCAGTCCAGCTTCTACAGCGCTACAGAGCTGAGGAGTGGGAGGACGAACTTCATCGCCAAAGTGAAGAGGAAGACCGCATTGCGCAGTTGCCTGCACCTGAGCGAGTAGCCGCTTGGGCAGAAGAGCGCCGTCGAAGAGATCAATGGCTGCGTGATCATCCGCCGCTGGCTGACCCTGGAGGTCATGCCGTTAATCCAGCTGTCCAACAGCAAATACAAGGCAACAACCCACGGCCGTAGTCTCCTGTCTGTTTAATAGATGGCCTGGAGAGGTGTTGAACAGATTCTATAGGAGATAAAATACCGCCACAGTCTTAGCAATGGTATAATTGATGATGTCTCAAGAGGGGTCTTGCTTTCTTTTGCACACTGTCACGTATCACACGACACCAAAGGGCCATGGAGAGTACTTGCATTTGTCTTTTGATAAGATTCTTTGTTTCTAAGATAGAGGAAGTAAAGATCATAGAGTTTGATTTTTGCTGCTTTCCCATAGAGAGAAGCATGCTTTAATGCGCTGTAGCCGAGATATGCACTAAATCCGCCGCTTGCCTTCTATACCTTTAGCCCACAAAAGAAGGAATTGAAGTGGTATCCCAAAAATCTGCGCCCTCAACCCGCGTTTTCATCGATCCACTTCTTGATCAGCCGCTTGATCTCAGCCCTTTGAAAGGCTCCAGAAGCGGTATGGACAGCGCAGCCACGGTGGTCTCGTTCATGCATCCACACAGACATAATCCGTCCTCTGGGATTCTGTTTGTGTAGGGAGGTTGTCATGAGTAGGTATAAAATGGTGTTGGTGCCTGGGGCGCCAAGTAATCACGTGAGGCCCATGCTTCGACCGAACTACAGCGGACCGTTGTGCCTCTGAATCGAATTGAAGACCGCATAGAAAGACGCCATAACACCACGTCTGAGGTTTTGGTATTCGCATGACTCTGTCCAGCGAAGCCTTCAGAAGCACCATCTGCTGGGCTGTATCCAGGTGTGCCAGGCTAGTTACAGACACGCAGGTTCCAAATCGCGCATTTGACATATAATCTTTCCGTTCTGCTCGGTCTAGCACTCAAACCCCCTCAGCCTCGATAACTCCTTTGACCATGCAAAAGCTGAGGGTTGGCTTCAGAGCCCAACGCTACAGCACCTCCTTTGCTCTCCGAACCTTACTTCCATCCAGGACTCTGCATGCGCCGTCCTCCCACCCCTGCCTGAGCGTCCCCCCCGGCGCCTGGGACAGCCATGTCCACGACATCAACCCCTCCTATCCCACCATCCCCACCGCAGCATACAAACCCAGCCGCTCGCAATCCTACGGCCAAGCCGCCTGGATGACCGCCTTCCGCCCCGTCTACATCCAGCCCTCCATCTACGGCACCGACAACGCGTGCCAGCTCTCCGCGTTAGAGTCCAAGCAGGGCCGCAAGAGCACGGCCGACGCGCGGGCCGTCGTAGCCTTCGATCCTCGCGACACCGACAGAGATGCGCTGAATGAGTGGCACAGGCTCGGCGTGCGCGGCGTGCGGATTAATCTTAAGTCGGGTGGTGCGCGGCCTTCCCCTACCGAGCTAAGGAGGCTTCTGGGTCGGTACGCGGAAGTCGTTCGGCCGCTGGAGACGGAGGATTCTCGGTCGCTGGAGAATTGGGCGCTGCAGCTTTATGTGGATCTTGAGACGACGGGCGTGTTGGAGGAACTGGTGCCGAAGTTGGGGGTTAAGGTTGTGCTGGATCATTTTGCGGGGCTTGAGGGCGGGAAGGAGGGGCTGCAGGCCGTGAGGAGGGGGGAGGCGTGGGAGGCACTGCTGCGGCTGATGGAGAACGAGAACGTATATGTAAAGATCTCTGCGCCATATCGCATCACGCCAAATTGGGAAGAGCTGGAACCATTCTTTAGAGATCTCGCGAACGTGCGGCAGGGCAGGGGGATTGTCTTCGCTTCCGACTGGCCGCACACAAGGTTCAAAGACGTTGATGCGGAGAGATGGGTCAAGATGTGTCTGAACTGGTGTGGAGAGGACAAGAAACTTAGGGATAACCTATTTCGAGACAATGCAGAGAGGCTGTGGGATGTGGAACTGCATTGGGACGAACTTGAAAAAAACTCGAGCTCATACATATGACGCAGACGGGGTAGGCGTATGTTCTGGGCGACGGTGCTACTGCTGGCGATCGCTGTGTACAACACGGAGGACCGCAATCAACAACACTAACGCTACGCTATGCTCCTGGCGTAGGCGGTATCCGATCGTATCCGCCCTCCACACCCATCAGACTACCTGTTAACCCCTTCATCCGCCGTCCAAGGAGGTCGTCCTCACTCGCGAGACTGACCAGACTCTTCCTCCGACCATTTCCAGGCCTCGACCTAGAACCTCTTCTACTCCTGATCGACCTCGCCGCCGCGGCCGTCCCGCCGTTATCCGAAGCCTTATTCCTTCTTCCGCCCCTCGACGAGCTCAAGCTCATTTCCAGCGGATAATCCTCATCGACCGAGGACGCCGTGCCCATACGACGATGATGTCTCCGCCTCACCTCCCCGTTCATGAAGTAGTCCGTCCTCTCCGCCAGCGCCGCCTCATTCTCCTCCCTATCCGCCCTCTCGAAAATCTCCCTCATCCACCGCGCACAGCGAAAGATGTACTTCCAGCCCTCCGGAAACACACTCACAAACTGCAGAAATCCATGCGAGATGCCCGGCACCAGCACCACCTCGACATGGTCCGCCTCGATAAACTCTCTGCGTTCAGGCTCCAGCCCCATCTCCTTGCGGGACACAAACTCCGCCGCTTTGGCCTGCCGGATGCGGCCGGCGAAGATGACGGTGTCGTCGACGAGCGGGTCGCGCTCGCCGGTCAGGAAGTACACTTTCGGCATCTTGGCGAGGAGGCTCTCGGGCGCGAGGAGTGGGCTCAGCAGGAAGTCGGTGCTGAAGTCTGGTCGGTTGTGCGGGCCGATGTAGAGGATGATCATCGCGCGCATCATCTCGGGGGTTAGGATGCGGTCGTTGAAGTAGGATATCATGGAGCTCATTGCGAGGCGCGTCTTAAGGGTTGTGGGCTTCGCGGATGGCGTGGGCAAGGTGGTGTGGTCTCTGTTCGTGTGCGCGGCGGAGAGGTGGATTGCGGTTTGGGGAGATTGGAGTGTCGCGTCGGCCATTGTGGGAGGTGAGCGGTCGCGGCGTGGCTTTAGCGGAGGTGATGAGTTGGCCTCGTCTTCCTCCTCATCAGAGTGATGGGGTGTGGTGGGCGTGAGCTTCCTGTAGTCATCGCTCTTGCGGCGGAGGATGCTCTTGTTCGTCTTGCGCATACGCCGGTCTCGGATTAGAGCCATCTGCTCATCTGTCATCCAATTCCCAATGTTCATATCCAATGCGGGATAGATCAGAACCAAACCGTCTGGAGGCGGGAGAGCCTCTTCACCCTGCCAGCGTCGCGTATCTGTGCTGCCGGACTGGAGGATCATGAGAGTCATGCCGACCGCCAGATTACCGCCGGCACTGTCGCCGGCTATCACGATCTTTGGCACAGTATCGCCAGAAAGACCGACGCATCGGCCACGGCTAGCGACGATGGTATGGTAGACATCGTAGCACTCGTTGAGCGCGTAAGGATAGGGGTGCTCCGGAGCTTTCTTGTAGTCCAAACTCAGCACCGGAAGACCGGTCCGGCCGGCCCAGGCGAGTAGTTTGTCGTCGTGATTTCGAGGATCCATAGCTACGAAGCCACCGCCAGGGATGTCCAAGATGAGCTTGTTGTGCTTCTTGAGCGCCGACAACGGTCCATCGAAGTACAGCCAAGCCAGCACCGACTCCTTGTACGGCGATTCCTGCGGCCTCGGTATCCTGATCGCTCTCGGTGGGTACCTCATGAGCCTCGGGCGCATCAAGTTCGTAAACAAAGCCAAGTATGGCGTGGTGCCCTTATCCCAGCTCACACGGAGATGGTCCACGGTCAGCGTGCCCCTAACCTTCCGCACCTTCTCGTCCGCCTGCTCCGCGCAGATCAGGTAGTAGACTGTGAAAGCCAGCGAGCAGATATCCCGCAGCCACTTCTGCTTTATCCGCATCGCAGACCAGAAGCCCGCGTCCAGCGCTGTGGTGACCCATGTGGCGCGGAAGTATGAGCGGCTGTAGAGGTTCGCGAGCGGTTCGGGGCACTCGAGGCCGACGAGCTTGCCGAAGTTGCGCGCGACGTAGAGCCAGAGGAGGAGGATGACGGTGGTCTGCCAGACGGTGAGGCGCTTGGAGAGCAGGGCGGAGAGGCGGCGGAGGAGGGGTGGGCCGTGGCGGTCGCCTCTGCTATGCGATTAGCTGGAGTGCTTGATAGCGAGGCTGTGAGATACGACTGACCTGTACAAGTAAAATGACCAGAATGATACTACAGCGAAGACCTGGATCTTGCGGAACTTGACCGAGGGCCTGCCGAGAACGTGATCTATAAAGGAATGACTGTTTAGCGAATGTTCACCACATAGCGGTGCACTTCGGGCATCTCCTACCGATCATGATTGCGGCGAACTGCAGATAACAAGACAACAGTAGGATAGGAAGATTCTATGCCATGCGGTGAACAAGAAGGAGAATGAGGGCTTGCGGCGCGGTAAGGCACTGATTTCTAGGAACAGGTAGGAGTACAGGTTAGGTGCAAGGTAATAGAATGTGTCCGGTGATCAACCATGGTCAAACATAGCAACGAAACAAAGAGCAAGGTCCGGTCCGTGGGGGAGAGTAGTACACGAGTGTCGAAATGCCATGATGGGTGTTTGGGGTTCTCGTGGACGTCGTTCGGCGTGGCATGTGATGACGCTTTCGGCCTTCCAAGCATTTCACATGCGTAGGGCTGACCTGACAGGGGCTTCATGTCAGATCACACAGCCACAACAACACGATCTTGGAACTGCTGATGAGATATTCTCGGGCTACAAATAGTATCTAAGTAAGCTGAGGGATGAGCATGCTCAGGCCCTCCTCTGGAGAATATAACATGAATACATTCAGATCCATGTTTGGATCTCGAACCGTTTACTCCCTCCACGACGCGTCAACAGAATCATCAGCTACGAATCTCGCCTCAGCTCAGCACCAGGAGCGTAGGCATCATCAGCGGCCCTCCACCTTCCCCGAGTTGATCCCCCGGATCCACTCGCCAACCTCAAAGCCCATCCTTCTCAGCGCCCTCTCCTCAATCTTGCTCTTACCCTTCTCCTTCCTCACAACAACACATCCACAGTCCTCTCTCACATCGACGATTTTCTCTCTGCCAAGCTCCTCAGGATATGAGTCCTTGATGTAGATCGTGATATCGGGGCCAACGATGCCCCGCCACAACGTAGCCATCCACTGCCAATGATCCGCCGGCGAGTAAGCGTCCGCAATGGGTATGCGCGACGCATAGACGTCCGAAGCATGGAGCTGGTACGTCGGGAGAATGACGACCGGTATAGTTGCCAGGTCGATTGGCTTGGACTCCTTCTGCATCTCGATCTCGCCCTCCTCCACGTCGCTGTCGTGAGCTTGCGTAGGCGTGGTGATGAACTCGATCATCTCCTTGCTCTTGCCATGCCACTCCCCAATCACGGTAAGATAGTCGCCTAGCGACACGTTCTTCCGGTCCGAAGCGGGCCTCTTGGGCGCCAGAGCGGCTTTGGCGTTGCAGTCTCCGCTCTTGTTCAGGAAGTCTTCCAGCCACTTCACCAGATGCTGGACTGCGGTCACATCTTCGCCCTCGATCGCTACAATCGCACCTCTGACAGCGCTGGCCGGGCTCGTAGGTCCGGGAGTCTTCAGTGGTGGAGTGATCTTGGCTAGTACCTTCACCTTCCCCAGATACGACATGCTCATCACCATCGCCTCTACGCTCCTGCTTTGGTCGTTGCCAGTCTGCAAAGGCGGCAGAGTGAGGTCGCCGCCGCTTGGCTGTCTGGCGTCGACTGGGCGCGGCGGCGGCGCCATCGTGCCCGGAGCAGGCGATCTCAGCACTTGGTCCATCCGCGGCAGCGACTCACGGCGGTTCTGTGCTGAGAAAGGCAGGTTCCCGCCACTGCCTGGACGTGCTGAAGCCTGCGCATACGAATTGAAACGGCGACGCTTGGCTTCTGGGGACATGGGGCTGAGCATGTCGGTCTCCATGTAATCGCGCGGACTCGGCACATGGATCCCCGCCATGTGGGGAGGAATGGGTCGTGCGCGGCGCATTCCCGGCGACTGCAGGCTGAGGTTGTTCATCGTCGGGAGGAAACGTGAAACTGGTGTGACAGTTGAAGTGGGAGTAGGTGGAGGCAACACGGGCGCGCGCTGTTGTTGCGCGGCCGCTGGGGGTGGAGCAGAGGGCGACACGATGGTGCGACCGCCGCACTTGTTGCAGCGGTACTTCTCGCTAGACGCTGAGTTGGGGTCTTCTGAGAGACTTCCTCGTCGACCGTTACGGCGAGGTTGAAACTTGTATTTCGGATACTGTTGCTGATGACGAACCTTTTCTTCCTGAGGAGGAGATCAGCTTGTGTGTACACAGGAAATGCTCGAGTCACTTACTTCCGCTAACGCCTTCCACTCGTCCTTGTCGGTATTAGGCAGGGCTTTCCACTTGTGGCCAAGGATCTTGGAGATCTCAGGATTGGACAGTCGAGGATGCTGGGCCGCGACAACTGCTTGATGATGTTGACGATAAAGGATGAAAGCTAACAAAGAGTCAGTCAACGGGAGCAGGAGGTTGTATCGAAGACAAAGCAGAGCATCCGAAGTTGACCTGCATCGAAGCCTCCAAGCAGGCGCTCATAGACAAAGAAACAAAATGCTCACCGTTTCTCGGTCGGGGTATCTTAGGATCGCGTTGGCAAATACACAAGTGAGACGCCGAATCGGCGGACTTTATCGATACCCCTGAGGCACCTGAAGTCTTCGAATCCCCAGAGCCGCCTCGGCTGTGACTGGGAGACTTGGTGTCGGCTTCGTCGTTCTTGTCTTCGGCGATGATAGATGCTACACCGCGCTTCCGAGTGACACGAAAGAATTCCGGGGTGTCTGGCGTGGGAGGGCCGCTGTTGGTCTTCGAAATGCGAGTTAGACTGGATGGGCGCTGTGCGTCTTTTGAGGTTGAGTTGGATCCCCTTCGCGAACTGTCTGGGCTTCTGCCGTTGGTAGGTGAGACCTTTGCTGATGCGGAAAGGCTGTCGGACATGCCCCCGTCGGGCATGATAAACTGTCTTTTACTCCTGTCGCTGTTGGTGTTTGACGGAGGACAGTTCAGGAAGAGAAATCACGCCTCTGCGACAGGGACTGATAGAGAGAGAAGAATGAATGGCGGCATTGAAAAACACGACTACACTCGTTGCAGCCCTCCGGTCGATTGTGTTGACAATCGGAGCGACGGATCGAGACAGTTGGCCATTATGAGGGTCGTTATTTCCATTATCCACTCGCAGTTGCGAGGCTAGAGAGTTGAGGTTCCTTTGTCCAACCATGGTAGGAGATATCTCTGCACGCGATTGTTGCGGGTACTGCTTCGCGGGACTGTTGCCGTTCGCGGCGATCTCCAGCGTTGGGTTCTTTGTCCTTCAGCTTGGTTGGTGGTCCCGAAGCGGCGAATACCAACGGCCTATTGTGAGACATTCCGCACTACCACAATGCAAGGAGGCAGCCAGAAATGTACCGACACACAATGTGCGCAGGCAAATCCAGTCATTTGGCATAGCCAGGCGATTATAACGAAGGTGCATAGTTTGCAGACTCGCACATCGCGGTCACAACTTACATATTACTGGCGGCCCTTTCGGCTTCCTCACCAACCTACCATGAATTTGTGCGTCTCGCGACAAGCACATTGGATCCCACAACGGGATCGTACGCGCTCTCGGATATTGTTGCGTTCGCACTCGTGTAACCGCTCGGCCTGCGAGCTGAGCGGCATAGTTCAATCTGATAGTGGTGCCTGTTTCGCGGATACCAGTCGTTGGAGTTCCGGGTAGGTGCATCGCATTCTTACCCGCTGTCAGATGTGCCAGACAAAGGATGACTGCGCTACACCTGCCCACGGAATAGTTACACGTTGCTGTGTTTCACCCTATGAAACGGCTCCTTTCCCTGTCTTTTGCAGCTAGTCTACGGTGTCTTAGGCGTTACCTGTCGTCAACTGGTTAGGAGAGCAGTTATCCGCTCTGAGTGTTGAATCCTGCCAATGAGATCCGGTTTGCAGATCTTATCTTCGAGTTATGGATCCAGACTTGACACGTACACAAGGCTTCCATGACGGATAGTGCCGCCCGTTCTGATGGTACGTCTCTGCGCTGTTGGCGTCCGACAGGTCTGGTGTCGGCTTCTCGCAGTACTGCCCTTTGTCACCAAGGCGGCCAACGCCAGGAAACTCGGAAGAAGCTGACGAGGAACACTTTGGAACAAACGAGATGTGAACACTTCAAACTCTGTCTGTTGCAGAACCGGTTCGGTCTTAGTGTCTAGTTCCGCTATCCTTGTGACTGAGCTCCATTAGCCTCAATGGCTTGACTCCGGATCATGCGAGAGTCGCAGCGGATTCAGAGCAGGCGTCTCGGTTTGCAATGTTTCATTCGTAGCT
>QQTW01004127.1_pt1 | contig 10849 bp, 8 predicted proteins | sample 1904831 | NCBI WGS metagenome assembly QQTW01 (sample SAMN09435610, study PRJNA476489) | Subsurface metagenome, whole genome shotgun sequencing project.
AGCCGAAGGTGAATTTGGTTTCGGCCGTTTTGGCTTTGATTACTTTATTGACAACCGCAACACCATCACAGTTACCGGCAACTTTGCCCGTGGCGGTTTTAATCCCGAAGCCACCACTACTATTTACATTGATTCGGCGTTGGGTTCGAATATTTATATGTCGTCGTTGCAGCGCCGGTTGACCCAATCGGAAAACAGGTTTCGCAACAAAGGGGCGCAAGTGAGTTTCAAACACAACTTTCCACGGTCGGTAGTGCCGGTGCTGATGCTTTTGCGCTGGTTGTATTGACCGGAGGCGAAGACGTTGATTTTGTTCTGGCGAACGTTGATGTCGCCGCCAATACCAAAGCGGGCACGGGAGTCGAGGTTTGTGCGAACGTTGCCACTGTAACCAATGCGGCGGTTCTTCTTCATCACTACATTCAGGATGCCGGCTGTACCACCCGATGCATCAAACTTGGCAGAAGGGTTGGTGATTACCTCTACGCTTTCGATGGCATCAGCCGGAATTTGTTCCAGTGTCAAGGTAGTTGGGCGGCCATCCACAAAAATTGTGGGGGCGGTGTTTCGAAGGGTGATGTTGCCATCAATATCAACATTCACCGAGGGCACATTTCGCATCACATCAATAGCGGTGCCGCCTGCCGAAGTGAGGTTGCCGGCTACGTTGAAAATCTTGCGGTCAATGCCAAGCGTCATGGTTGGGCGGGCAGCCGTAACGGTTACCGTGCTTAACACCTTATCATCCACTTCCACTTTAATGTTGCCAAGGTCTTTGTCCAAAGCACCAAGCATAGATGACATATCGCCGCCAGCACTTCGGTTTGGCATGTCAAAGCCAACCGCTTTTTCATAGGTCTTAAAACCAATGCCGGTAATCTTGAGTGTATAACGGCCCATCAACGGAATGTTCTCAATCCTGAATTCGCCGTTACGGCTGCTCAACATACCGCCAACAATCACCTGTTTCATTTGCCTGGTGGCAGTGTCCATACGATTTGTAACCAGGGTAACCGAAGCCGCTTCCACGCTGCGGTTGCTGCCGTCAACCACTTTGCCATACATGGTTCCGGTAGGCATTTGGCCGCCGCCGGCACCGCGGTTAAAGGTTGGTTGGGCAGATGCGAGAGAGGCAATCAGACTTGCAATAAGCAGTGGTAAAAAAGACTTCATAACGAGGTGTAAAATGAAGCCGCGAAGGTAGCCGCCATGTGCCGGAAGCCTTTTTGCTGTTAACCATATTTAACCTTGCCCATAATGGCTTTGGATGGTTGTGAATAGTTGCGCAGGCCAGCCTTCTCCAACCAATAATTTTTTCGGAACCCCTACGGAATGATACAGGCAGAGTACTTATTTTTGTGGCCTTCACGGTGGTTATAGCTCAGTTGGTTAGAGCACTAGATTGTGATTCTAGGGGTCGCCGGTTCGAGCCCGGTTAGCCACCCGTTTACCGCCCTTCAACAGGGCGGTTTTTTATTTGTCAGCATTGAAGTATAATCGCCATCTCACCCTAGGTTTTAACCAGCGGTAACATTCATTTTTCCCTCTGTCAAAAAACATAAGTTAATAAGCCTGCATCGCTGGACGCCCCCTCTTTTTTGTCCTAAATTTGGTAGCTATGCGTAACGCATTAAACTACATTTTTGATATGAAGCGACTACCCATTATCCTCGCTCTTGTGTTGGCCGGAACCTTTCTTGCCATCCGCTCGCAAGGCAAAACCAACGAGACGCCTCCCGGCAAGTACGAAAAGATTTTACAGACCGTAGGCGCTATGCTCACTCAGGGCCACTACGAACCCAAAGACATCAACGACGATTTCTCCAGGAAGATTTTCAACAAGTACTTCGAAGATCTTGACCCGGAGAAAAACATCTTTTTAGCCAGCGACATCAAGTCAATGGAAGATTATTCCACCAAGCTGGATAACGAGATAAAAGGCGAGAGCCTGGTTAAGTTCTTTTCCGAAGCCGGTAAGGTGTTCGACAGTCGTGTGAAGGAGGTAGAGGTTTATTATAATGACATCCTCTCCAAGCCCTTCGACTTCACCAAAGACGAAAACTATAATGGTGATGGAGATAAGAAGCCCTTCCCGTCAGGCGATGCCGCCCGCCGTGAAGAATGGCGCAAGTATTTAAAGTATCTCACCCTACAGCGCTACGCCGATTTGGTGGATGGCCGCGAAAGTAACCGTGGTAAAGAAGGTGCTATCACTAAAACCGATGCGGAGTTGGAAAAAGAATCCCGCGACAAAGTGTTAACGGTGATGACCCGCACCTTTGAGCGCTACCGCAGCAAGTTTACCGAAGAAGATAAGTTTAGTGTGTTTGTGAACGCCATCACCGAAATGATGGACCCGCACACGGAGTTTATGCCACCACTCGACAAGCGTTATTTTGATGAAGCCATGAGTGGTAAGTTCTACGGCATTGGCGCCCAGTTAGGTTACGAGGAAGGCAATATTAAAGTAACCAGCGTACTGCCCGGCGGCCCTGCCCAAAAAAGCGGCGAGGTGGAAAACGGCGACTTCATTGTTCGGGTTGGCCAAGGCAACGAAACGCAGGTAGAGCTTTCCGGATTTACTGTTCAGGATGCGGTGAAGCTTATCCGTGGCTCGAAAGATTCCTGGGTGAAGTTGACGCTGCGCAAAAAAGATGGTACACTGAAAACCATTAACCTGAAGCGGGATGAGATTGTGCAGGACGAGGCTTATGTACGTAGTGCCGTTATTGCCGAGAACGGACAAAAGACGGGTTACATCTACCTGCCTGAATTCTACGCCAACTTCCAGGAGCAGAACGGCGCCCGCAGCGGGCAAGACGTTGCCAAGGAAGTGAATAAGCTGAAAGCCGAAGGTGTTGATGGTATTGTGATTGACCTGCGCAACAACGGTGGTGGCGCTTTGTATGATGTTATTCAAATTGCAGGGCTGTTTATTGACCAGGGTCCGGTTGTTCAGGTTCGCGACCGCCAGGGCCGTCCGCAAGTAATGCGTGATCGCGAGGAAGGTGTAGTGTATGATGGCCCGTTGGTGATTATGGTGAACGAGATGAGTGCATCTGCTTCCGAGATTTTAGCAGCAGCCATGCAGGATTACGGCCGTGGCGTAGTGATTGGCAGCACCAGCACTTATGGCAAGGGCACAGTGCAACGTACCCTCGGCCTCGACCAGGAGTCGCAGTTTACCAACACGGCTTCGGAGCTGGGTTCATTGAAACTCACGCTACAAAAATTCTATCGTGTCAGCGGCGGCTCTACCCAACAAAAAGGCGTAGTGCCCGATGTTGTGATTCCTGACTACCTGGAGTATTTGAAGATTCGTGAAAAGGATAATCCATATTCCCTGAAGTACGATGAAATTGGCAAGGCAAGCTACGGCCAGTGGAAGGGTGGTTATAACCTTGATGCAGTGAAGCAAGCCGCCAGAACACGCATCGCCTCCGACTCAACCTTTGTCGGCATTCAGCAGGCCAGTGTATTTGTAGGCAAGCAGAACGACAAAAGCTACTCGCTTCGGTTGGATAAGTATCGCCAGGAGCAGAAAAACATTCGCGAAGCGGTGAAGCGTATTGAAGGATTGTCCAAACTTAAGACGGCATTGCCGGCGTCATTCCTGAAGCAAGACGAAGGCCGTTATGTGTCGGTGGACAAAGACAAAACCGAACGCTACAAGCAATGGCTAACTAACGTTAGCAAGGACGTGTATGTTGACCAGGCGGTGAAGGTGGTAAAGGACATCGTAGCCCAACAGAACGTTGCCAAAACCGGCCAAGAGCCGGTGAAGGGTATGTAAGCTATACCGCTTTTTGTAAAAAGACCCCGTCTCTACAGTCGTAGAGACGGGGTCTTTTGTTTACAGGTAGCGTTCCCCAAGTATTTTGATGTGATGTGCCACATGCCCGGCAATGATGAAGCCGATGGCATTCACCGAAAAGGTAGCATTGTTGGCGATGCCTTCCAGAGCAAACTGGCCTTCATCAAAAGAAGCAAAAAGCAGTTCGGTGCCGCGTCGAACGGTGATAAATTCATCCACCAAACTTTCGGCATCGCGGCGGTCGGCTTGCGAGTGAGCAGCGTAGTCGTTCTCATCAAAACCCGGCAGCGACGCTGTTTCTTTTCGTGCAAAACACAAGGCCCGGTAACAGAATATGCGTTCGGTATCAATCAGGTGTTGCAACACTTCTTTTATGCTCCATTTGCCTTCGGCGTAGCGGTACATCCATTTATCATCCGGTACGGAATGAAAGACTTTGATAGCGGCGCCGGTATTCTGGCGGATGGCAGCATTGGCGGTAGGTTCGCCCACCAAATTGATGTAGCCATGATACCACTGCGGCACGGTGACCAGATCGGGTTTAGCCATTGATAATGTTTATTTAAGCACCCGGTTCAGGAAAGCCTTCATGTCGTTCCAGGAAGCAGTATCGGCCGCTCCGTTATAAGAGATAGGCATGTTGAACTGCTTGCCCTTTTCCGTGGCGGCGGGGTTGGTAAAGGCATGAGTGGCATTCGGGTAATTGATGAAGTCGAAGGCAATGCCGGCCGAATCCATGCCTTTGCGGAAGGCCGCAATCTCTGCTGCCGGAACAAAGCTGTCCGCCTCGCCGTTGCAGATAAGAAAAGCGGACTTGGTTCCCTTTTGCGGCGGCACACCCTTCAGCCCACCATGAAAGCTCACCACGCCATCGGTTGGTGCGCCGCTCTTAGCCCAGTTCAACACCATGGAACCGCCAAAGCAATAGCCAATGGCAGCCAACTTACTTGTATCAGCTTGGGAATATTTGGCCGCTTGCAGCAAGGCTTCATCCATTCGTCCCTTTGCCAAAGCGGGGTTGGTGTAGAAAGGAGTTGCAGCGGCCTCAGCATCTTTCGGGTTTTCGGCCTGCTTGCCATCGCCAAACATATCTACGGCTACAGCGAAATAGCCTAATTCTGCCAGCATCTTAGCCCGCATTCTTGCATAATCCGTGAGGCCCCACCATTCCGGCACCACCAGTATCACCGGTCTTGCGCCGGTCTTGCCTTCATCATAAGCTACATAGCCCTTCATGACGGCGCCATCGGCGGTATAGCTACTGCCTTCTTCTTTCACCTTGGCCGACTCGCTCCGGTTATTGATGACGCTGTCTTTTTTATCAGTGGCCGTGTGGGATTCATTGTTACCGCAAGCCGTAAGCCCAAATAGAATTAGCGAACCGCAAGCGGCATAAATAAGACGATGCATAATGAGAATTGATTGTTGAGTTGCAAACTTAGGCGCTGACTGTTCAAGTCATATTTGCCGGTAATTGATAGCAGGTACAAAGTCATTAAAGCCACCAGGCTTTTTTCAACCACATAGAAACATAGATACATAGGAACGACATACAGAGGTATTCTATGTGAAACTTATGTCTCTTATGTGCCTATGTGGTTAATCGTATCATACACTTCAAAACGTAACGCAAACAAAAAGCCCCGTCTTTGTCAATGCAAAGACGGGGCTGCTGTATGTCGTTATCCGTTATACGGCTTTTACTTTCACTTTGGTTTTTTGAGTTGGCGTTTTCACTTTTGTGCCCTTGCCGTCAATCTTAATTTTTTTATCGGCAGATACAACCTTACCGGTACGGGAAAGTTCATCGGCCATGCGCACCGCTTCGTAAGCGTTTACTACACCGCCGGTTTTGCTTAATTCAGCAAGCGGCAATTCCTCACCGGTGCGGGGTTGTGTAACGTTGCCGGCCAAAGGAACGGCGCTCTGCTCAATCACCAACTTCACCTGCTCGGGCGATAGTTTGGGGTAGTACTGCAAAATCAACGCAGCCAAACCAGCCACTACCGGCGAGGCCATGGATGTACCGGAGAAGTTGGAATAGTTATTACCACCCGGCACTGAAGAATAAATGTTCACGCCGGGAGCAAATACATCTACTTCCTTTTTACCGTAGTTAGAGAAGGTTGCCACCAGGCTATTCTTCTCCGCACCACTGGCGCCAACAGTGAGCCAGTTGGTGGCCTTGTAATCGCTGCCCTTGAAAACCGGCGTTGGGAAGTTCCAGGTTGTATCCACATTGGAGCCGTCATTACCGGCTGCGTGAACCAGCAACACTCCCTTGCTTTGCGCATACTTCACCGCATCATCTACCCAGGCTTTTTCAGGTGATACACCCTTACCAAAACTCATGTTGATGACTTTGGCGCCATTGTCCGCAGCATAGCGAATAGCAAGGGCAATATCCTTGTCGTGCTCATCGCCATCGGGCACGGCACGAACTGTCATGATGCGGACATTATCGGCCACACCATCAACCCCTTTTTTGTTGTTGCGGGCGGCAGCAATTATGCCGGACACGTGAGTGCCGTGGTCGGCGCCGGTGGCCATGATGTCGTTGTTGCCGTAGTAGCGGTCGTTGATATCGGCTTCATTGTCCTTCACCACATCGCCCCGATAATTTTTTGGCGCTTCAGAAGCATTGTCCCCTTTCGAAATTTCTCCTTCCAGGGCCTTGAATAAATCCTCATTGGTTGCATCCATGTTGCCGTTGTCCTTGGCAAAACTGGTCAGCATGTTTTTAAAAAAGATGGCGTTCATGGCTGAAGGCGAAACCTTATCGGCGTCATTGGCCGAATAGGTTTTCTTGCCCACCTGTGCCGCCAGAGCCGAATCGCCTTTGCGGGCATCGGGCAGCAAACGCTTCAGCAGATTTACAGTGTTCAAATCGGCACCGTTTGAGATATCGCCTTTGGCTTTCGCCCACATCGTGTAAAGCTCACGATCGGCAACCGGAAGTGTGGCAGGATCGCTAATGCCTTCAAACCGGGCTTTGTATTTATGGTAAATCCTTGCGGCTTCATAGCTATCCTTGCCCACGTTACGACCGTCCTTTCCACCAAGGAAATTCCAGCCATGAACATCATCGGTATAACCATTCTTGTCGTCGTCAACGCCGTTGCCGGGTATCTCGCGTTTATTGGTCCACATCACCGGCTTTAGGTCTTCATGAAGGGTGTCAATGCCGGAATCAATCACGGCAACCACTACCTCGGTGCTTTTTTTGCCTTTGAGAAATTGATAAGCCTGGTCGAGGCTAATGCCGTAGTAGCCGGATGTCTTTTGGTCGGTCAGATGCCAGCCATTGGGTACGGTTGAGCGTTGTGCGGAAGCGCCAAAACCGATAGCAAGGGCCACAAGCGGAAGCGCAACAAACTTGATTTTCGAGGTCATTAGATGGGTTTATGATAAGGCGTAAAAATAGCCCAAGCGGTCTATAGGATTATGTGAAAAGGAGTGGAGGATAAGGATTGAGGACGAACGTTAACGCAAGCGCTTTATCGCTGTAAACTCTACATTTAAACCATCAACCAAATCATCTACCATGACCAGCGCCACGGACATTCCCTCTTACATCGCTAGCTTCCCGAAAGATGTACAGGAAAAACTGAACGACCTATGGAAAGTCGTTCGCGAAGCCGCGCCAAAAGCCACCGGGAAAATTGCGTACGGCATGCCTACATTGGTGTTGCACGGCAACCTGTTACACTTTGCGGCCTACAAAAAACACATTGGCTTTTACCCGGTGCCTTCGGGGATAGCCGCCTTTCAAAAAGAATTAGCGCCATACACCACCAGCAAAGGGACCGTGCAGTTTCCATTAGATAAGCCGCTGCCGCTGGCCTTAATTAAACGCATTACGGCGTTTCGGGTGAAGGAGAATGAGGAGATGGCGGAAGCAAAAATGGTGATGGCTTCTGCAAGGCGGAAGAAGGTTGCAGAAAGGTCAACAAAAGCGAAGGCAGTGAAGAAGGGTTGAAGCTGTACCTGAATTGTTTTCCAAAGTCCTTAAAGAACTTGCACCTTAATGACACTGCCATAAATCGCTTTGCAAATCGCAACGGACTTTCAAGTTGTCATCACTCCGCGCCAGATGTATAATTTTAAAACAAGGTTTCATGTTTAGGACAGGGGAGCCCAATTCTTGCTTAATCTCTTAATAAAAAACCTTCATTCTATCCAACCTCATCCCAAATTAAACTCAATCCCCTGTGCCAACGGCAGTTTGTTACTGTAGTTAATGGTATTGGTTTGGCGGCGCATATAAAACCGCCAGGCATCGGAGCCGCTCTCCCTACCACCACCGGTTTCCTTTTCGCCACCAAAGGCGCCGCCGATTTCCGCACCGGATGTGCCGATGTTGACATTAGCTATGCCACAATCGCTGCCGGCGGAGGAGAGAAAGCTTTCCGCTTCGCGGAGATTGAGCGTCATTATCGAAGAAGATAAACCTTGCGGTACACCGTTCTGGATGGCGATGGCCTCATCCAAGGTTTTGTATTTCATCAGGTAAAGAATGGGGGCAAAAGTTTCGTGTTGCACCACGTCAAAATGCGGCTGCACTTCAGCTACCGCTGGCTGAACATAACAGCCGCCTTCGTAACCGCCACCCTCCATAACACCGCCTTCAACTATAAACGTCCCACCTTCGGTTTTGCAACGTTCAATGGCGGCCAGATACATTTCCACGGCGCCTTTATCAATCAACGGACCAACATGGTTTGCTTCATCCAACGGGTTGCCAATGCGCAATTGCTTGTAGGCAGCGACCAGTTTTTGTTTGAAGCTTTCGTACACGTCTTCCTGAATAATCAGTCGCCTTGTTGTGGTGCAGCGCTGACCGGCCGTACCTACAGCGCCAAACACGCAACCCACCAAGGCAATATCCAAATCGGCATCTTTTGAAATGATGATGGCATTGTTGCCGCCCAACTCCAATAAGGAACGACCAAGCCGTGCACCCACCGCAGCGCCAACTGCCTTGCCCATCCGCGTTGAACCGGTAGCGGAAACAATCGGTATGCGACCATCCGCCGCCATCTTTTCACCCAGTTCCCGTTCGCCAACTACCAAACAAGAAACACCTTCCGGTACATCGTTAGCCGCAAACACTTCCGCAATAATCTTTTGGCAAGCAATGGCGCAAAGCGGTGTTTTCTCCGAAGGCTTCCACACGCATATATCGCCGCAAACCCACGCCAAGGCCGTGTTCCAGCTCCATACCGCTACCGGAAAGTTGAAGGCGGAGATGATACCGACAATCCCCAACGGATGCCACTGTTCGTACATGCGGTGGCCCGGCCGTTCGCTGTGCATGGTTAGTCCATGCAACTGCCGTGAAAGGCCAACAGCAAAATCGCAGATGTCAATCATTTCCTGCACTTCGCCATAGCCTTCCTGCAAGCTCTTGCCCATCTCGTAGGAGACGAGTTGGCCTAATGCTTCTTTGCGCTTGCGCAGTGCTTCACCAAATTGCCGCACCACCTCGCCGCGTTTGGGCGAAGGCCACAACCGCCACTTCATAAAAGCAGCTGAAGCGGTGGCGATGACTTGTTCATACGTTGTGTCATCGGCGGATTGAACCGTGGCGATGTGCTTGCCATCAACGGGGGAGAAGGAGTCTATTTTTTTACCGTTGCTTTGCAGCCATATACTTCCGGTTGATGCGCCTTGAGCCGTTTCTTGTATGCCCAGCTCTTTTAAAATGGATTGCATGACCTACGATTTTGATAAAAATAGTTTGACACCACCGGCCAGCCATCGCCCCGGCATTTGCGCACCCAACAGGTCGGTGTATTGGCGGTTGAAGAGATTATCAACCTGCACAAAAGCCGAAGCCGTTTTATAAAACCGCACATCAGCTTTTACGTTGAAGAGAAAATAATCTTGGGTGAGTTTGGTAATAGCCGCCGCAGTAGTTTGCGGTTGCCGGTGTTTGTAAATGCCATTGCAATTGAACGTAAAGCGACCGATGTTATACAGCACACTGAAATTGGTCAACAGCCGTGCGTGGGATGAAACATAGAACGAAGGCTCGCCACTGCTGCTTCCACTGTATAACCAAACAACCCCCAGCGTAGTCCAAAGCGAACCACTTTCAAGCTTGCGGTTGTATTGCACATCCGTTTCCAATCCGCTGGTGGTGACTTCCGCAATATTTTTTGCCAATGCATAGGTGCCGGTTGGAGAAAGATTCCCTTGCCGCGGCATTTGCGCATAAGGGGTGGTTACGTAATCAATCAGGTCGGTATGACGGCGTTGAAAAGCGGTTGCCGAAATTTTTATTGATGAGGAAGCAAACCCATCGGCGCCGCCTTCATAGCTCCAGGAGCGTTCGGGCTGCAAGGCCGGGTTGCCAATGCGGCCGGATGCCACGAAAGCCCGGTTGTAATTGTTATAGCGTTCCGTGAAGTCCGCATCCCTTACCGTTTTTCCACCGCTTGCACGAAGCTGCCATTGCCGTGTGCGATAGGAAAGCGAAAGTTGCGGCACGGCTTCCAAACGGCTAATCTCATTCCACTCTAAGCGTATTGCTGGTGAGATATAAAAACGTGAACCAAATTGATGGTTTAATACGGCAAAACCTGCAACGGAGTAAACGTTATGGTTACCTCTATCATTTGAGGAGATGCTTTTATTCAAAACCTGTCCACCAACGGTTAATGTAGTTTCAGTTTTTAACCGCAATTCATCCGTCAATAACAGTTGCCAAAGTTTGCTGGTGCTTTGGTTGGTGAGGCTCCGCGGGTTGAACGAAAAACTGTCTTTTAAATGTTTGTAGCCGGCTTGCAAGCGAAGCGTTGACTTCTCACCGGTGCGAACAATCTGCAATTGATTCCAGGATGTGGTGACGGTCTCTTGCGCCGTATCGGAAACGAATGTGGTATAGAAATTCTGCGCGGCAAACTTGCGTACATCAAATGCGGTTCGCAGCGATGCCTGCCAACGATTAGAGAATTGGTGATTGATGGAATGAGATTAGCCGTTGGGAAGCCGTGCCGCAGCTTTCACTTTCCTATCGCACACGGCAATGGC
>QQTW01004128.1_pt1 | contig 10846 bp, 13 predicted proteins | sample 1904831 | NCBI WGS metagenome assembly QQTW01 (sample SAMN09435610, study PRJNA476489) | Subsurface metagenome, whole genome shotgun sequencing project.
GAGCCGGACCGGCGAACCGATGACCAAGGGCGGCCTCACGCCCCTGCTGGTCAAGATTGCGTCTACCAATTCCGCCACTCCGGCCTACGCTGTGCTTGCAAACCTCACAAGATTGGGCGCAGAGCGGATACTAGCGCAAGGAAGGGCAATAGGTCAAACGGGGTCGGAGGGTGGGGAAGATTCCGGCACAGCACCGATGCGGGCGCCAATATCACGCCGAAGTTGTGCCCCTGCAAACTCCACCCGGTCCGCCAGAGCGTAGGCGCGGCCCAGCGCGGCATTCAGGGTATCGGCAGTGGCAGTAACGGCCAGCACTCGCCCGCCGTGGCTGATCAGTGCGCCGCCTTGCAGAGCAGTTCCAGCGTGGTAGATGATCTCCCCTACCCCGGTGGGCGGCAGCGTGATCGGAAGGCCCTGGTGTGGTTCGGCGGGATAACCGGGGGCAGCCAGGATGATGACGGCACTGGCCCCGGCCCAGAACTGTACAGAGTCGGGGTTAAGATGACCCTGTCCAGTGCGTGTTGGGCCAAGTCGGATTCCAGCAGGGGCAGCACCGCCTCGGCCTCCGGGTCGCCAAAGCGGGCATTGAATTCCACCACTCTGGGGCCGCTGGGCGTCAGCATCAGGCCCGCATACAGCACCCCCGTGTAGGGCAAGCCTTCCGCCCGCATCCCGGCCAACGTGCGCTCGATAATGTCGGATTTGATGACGGCCAGAGCTTCGGCAGACAGGGGGAACGGACAGATGACGCCCATTCCGCCCGTCATAGGGCCAATGTCACCTTCAAAAATAGTCTTGTGATCCTGGCTAGGCGGCGTGAGGGCGTAGCGTTCGCCGTCGGTGAGGACCAGCACGGTCACTTCTTGCCCGGTCATGAAGTCTTCGATAACGGCCTGTGCGCCCGATTGACTACCGTTTTGACTGAAAATGTCGTGCAGCGCCGCCTCGGCTTCGGCATGGGTGTGGGCAATCGTGACGCCCTTGCCCGCCCGCAGGCCCGCATCCTTGATGACGGTAGGGAGGGGGCAGGTAGCCGCATGTGCCAACGCTTCTGCCAGATTGTCAAAGGCCCGGTGCTGAGCGGTGGGAATGCCGTGACGGGTCATGAACGCCTTGCTCCACGCCTTGTCGCCTTCCAGGCGGCTGGCAGCGCGGGTGGGGCCAAAAGCAGGCACGCCGCGCGCGGTGCAGGCATCCACCACGCCCGCTGCAAGGTAAGCTTCCGGCCCCACGATCACCACGTCCACGCCTTCCTGCACGGCCAACCCGGCCAAGCTCTCGGCGTCCTGGGGGACAGAGATGATGCGGGCCAGCGCCGCAATTCCGGGATTACCGGGGGTACACAGCACCTCATGACCGCTGCGGGCGCAGGCATGCACGATGGCGTGTTCGCGCCCACCGCCGCCAATGACCAGCACGCGCATCAGCGGGCCGCCTGTGTTGATTCCGCCCCTGTGGGTTCTTGCCCGGATGCGGGGGCACGCGCCGCCTGCCGTTGCCAGTAGCGTACCAACCCCTGCACGCTCATCCACGGCGGGCAAGCAAATTCGTAGCGGGCGGGCAAATCGGGGCTTTCTTCTCGCAGTTCGGCCAGGAGCGCCGCCGTAAAGGCGTCGGATAAAGCCTGCGGCTCCTGCCCCGCCACCAGTCCGGCATATATGCGCTGTGCATCGGTGTGAAGGTTGACAAGCAGCGCGTCCCAGTGCGCCCCGGCTTGGGTATAGGCTCCGAAATGGGCCAGATGCAGGGTGCGGGCGTCCACTCCGCGCAAGAGGGCAATGCTGGCCCGCCAGGCGTCCAGATCTATGTCGGGCGGTGGGGTGGGAGCGCGGGGCGATTGGCGCACGTCCAGCCGGATACCGCCCACATCGCCCACAAACAGGTCATCGCCCACATGGTAGGCGAGGTGATGGACCGCGTGGCCGGGGGTATAGAGCGGCAGCACGTCGGTCTGACCGAGCCGCAGGGATTCGCCGCCCGCCAGCACCGTCAGGCGTTCGGCAGACACAGGCAGGAACTCGCCCCACAGGCTCTCCATAGAATCGCCGTAAATCTGTGTGGCACTGGCGACCAGGCGTTCGGGCCGCGACAGGTGCGCCGCGCCACGTGTATGGACGTAGGCCCGCGCCCCCGGCACCCGTGCCAGCAGCGTGCCCGCCGCCCCCGCATGATCCAGATGAATATGGGTGAGCAGCACGTGCCGGACATCTTCCAGGCGTGCGCCCAACGCGGCCAAACCGGCCTGGAGTGCGGGCAGAGTGGAGCTGGGGCCAGTGTCAACGAGGGCCAAACCGTCGCCTGTCTCGAACACGGCAGAGGCGACCACGCCCGGCGTGCCCTGAAAGTGCAGATCGAGGGTCTGCACCGTGCCCAAGGTCAGCCCCATTACGCCAGACCTGCGATGCGTGCGCCCGCCAGCAGCGCCGCCGCCGCGTACTGCACGCCTGCAATAGACCGGATGACCCGCACATTGGCCGCCGCCTTCATGGGGCCGTAAGTCAGGGCCAGAATCAATGTTGCACTGAGAACGATAAATACCACCACCAACCAGAGAACCATGCCCGGAGCATACCAACCCGGCGCAACGGCACAGCACAACTGGGCGGCCTTCCCGGTTCAGCTCGCCTCTGCTTCCAGCCCGGCTCCCGCCCTTTACTGACTATCCTGACGGGAAAATGATTTGATGAAGAGTGAATAGAGTTTATGGTCACTTCGGCGATGACGGTCTTGAAAGACCATTCCTCCTATGCTCAGGCCCTGCAACCCACCTGCACTGTTCTGGATGCCGTTCCAGAGATTGACTGACATTCCCAGCGTCGGCAGGGCCTGTGTTGTGCAAATTGCCCCTGCAGATGTGGCTGTACAACCCGCACCGCTTTCCCGCCCAAGTACCAAAAGGACCCAATGAACTTCACTCTAGTTGCTACCCCAACTCTATTTGCTGCTCCGACTCTGACTGCCACCCTTCTGACCCTGCTGCTGGCCGCCCCACACGCCGAGGCCCGCACCCTCTCTCAAATCAAAGCTTCCGGCGTACTGCGTGTGGCGACTCCCGCCGACGTGCCGCCCTTTTCGCTGGTCAATGCTGGCAAACATTTCGGCTTTGAAGTGGAACTGCTAGAAGCGCTGGCTGCCGATCTAGGCGTCAAGATAGCCTACGAAACGGCACGCATCGACCAACTGACCACCCTGCTGCAAGATGACAAGGTGGATGTAGCCTTCAGTGCGCTGGGGATTACCAGCACCCGCGAAAATAAGGTGGATTTTACGGCACCTACCGCCTGCGTGGGCGTTTCGGTGGTGTCACTCGACCCCAAAATCAATCTGCACACCGACCTGAAAGACAAGACCATCGGCGTGATCGCGGGTTCCATCATGACCTCGTATGTGCAGAAACTGCCCTTCAATAAGAAAGTGAACGTGTATCCCAGCAACAACGACGTGGTACTGGCGGTGTTTTCCAGGGCGGTAGACGCGACGGTGGCCTACAGCGTGGCCGAGGGCATGGTGAAGAAGCTGTACCCCAAAGCCAACGTTCACTTTGGCCCCGAACTGTGGAGCGTGCCCATCGGCATGATGCTGCGTGAAGACAACGACGGCACCCGCCTCGCGCTCAATTTCAGCCTGATTAAAATGCAGCGCACCAGCGCCTACGCGGCCCTGAGTACCAAATACTTTGGCAAAGACCTGCGCTGTAAGAGTTGAAAGAGTTGAGTGGCGATTCCGGTGGTCTGGGGATCAAGGTCCAAGGAAGGTCAAGAACCATATACGCGCTTACTTCTCCCCGCCTACAACCCTGCCAACTGAATCAGCGCCCCAGTCACACCAAGGGCGCTGATTTCAGCGCTGAAATCAACGGTTGCCTGCTGTTAGCGTTTGCTGCTGATGGCGATCAGGGTTTCCCAATCGTCAGGCTGAGCCGGGTCGTCCAGTGCGGCGCGGTTGCGGCCCACGAAGCCGCATTTCCGACACTCATGCACGATGACCCAGCCTTTTTTGCCGCTCTGCTCTACGCCCACTGGGGCCATCAGGCCATGACAGGTGCTGGCACGGTCTCCGGGCAGGATGTCCACGTGTTTGCTGTGCAGGCAGTGGGGACAATGGTTGCGCACGCTGCCGTTTTTCAGGGGCAAGACTTCCTGCTCGCAGTGGCCGCACACGAACGGGTTGTTGGTGCCCTGAACAGTAAAACGGCGCGTGCCGGTTTCGCTGGGCTGGCTCATGGGCGGCCTGCCTCTCTGGCGGCCTGTCTGCCTGCCGACGTGCGTGACAGCCAGCGGGCATCCAGGAAGGCCCGGATGGCGGGCGTGGCGACCAGGGCCGTACCCAGCAGCAAAAACGCAATTCCGGCTATGCTGATGACCCAGCCCTGCCAACTGACGCTTCCGGCCAACATGCCCACAATAAAGACCAGCAGGCCCGCCGCCATGCACAGGCTGAGCGTGATTCTCCACGCCCATACGCTGCCGCGCCAGACTTGCCCCAACAGCACCGCTGTCGCACAGGCGTACAGGATATTGCGGGCCAGATTTGCCGTCTGGCCCTGTATCAGCCCACCCAGAAACGGCGTGACCGTGAGCATGAAGATGCACAGCAGCACCGCCAGTGTCGGCACACGCCCGCGCTCGGCCAGCGTCGGCAGGGAGGAAGATGGAGTGGGGCGGCGGGTCTGACTCACCGCTCTATTTCATCACAGGCGGGGCGGGCAAACCGGGGCAGAGGTTACGGGTGATCTGCGTGAGCAGGGATCTACACAGGTCTGGGTGCCCAAGCCCATCGGCTGCGTCCGTCTCCATTACCCTGAGTCATGCCCGCACCCGCTCTTCAGCTTCTCAGCGTGAATATCGGCCAGCCTACGGCCCTCACCATCGGCCTAGACAGCGCCGCCCCGCGCACTGAAATCACGGGGATCCGTAAGCAGGCCGCAGCGGGCCGGGTGCGTATAGGAGGGCTGGGGCTGGAAGGCGACCACGTGATGGACACCAAACACCACGGCGGCCCCGGTCAGGCGGTGTACGTGTATACGCAGGAAGACTACGACTACTGGGCCGAAGAATTGGGAGAGTCGCTTGATCCCGGCACCTTTGGCGAGAATCTGCTCATGGCGGGTCTGGAATCGGCAACAGTGCGCGTGGGCGAACGATTCTGGGTGGGCAGCACTGTGCTAGAGGCCAGCGCCGCCCGCATTCCCTGCATGGTACTGGCCGCCCGCATGAACGATCTGGGCTTTGTAAAGCGCTTTGCGCGGGTGCGCCGCCCCGGTTTTTATGCTCGGGTGATTCAGGAAGGTGACGTGGGACAGGGCGACCCCGTTCGCCGCGAGGCCGCCCCGGACGGCGCACCCAGCATCGTGGAGACCTTCGACCTGTGGTTCAGCCAGTCGCGTGACCCGGATAAGATGCGCCGCTATCTGAACTATCCGCTGGCCGAACGGCTGCGGACGGATATTGAGGAGTGGCTGGGAGAGGTTGTGGCGTAACGCGTACCCCCCATTGCTCTGCAATGCCCCTCTCAGAGGGAAGGGAACCGCTGTGCCCACCGTCCAGCTTACGCCCGCAGTTTCTCGCCGTAATACTTGCGGAGCTTCGCCACTTTGGGCGCAATGACGGCCATGCAGTACGGCTGCCGCGCATTGTTGGCGTAATAGTCCTGATGGTACGCCTCGGCCACATGGAAGGTGGTGGCGGGTTCGATGGTTGTGACGATAGGGCGGTCAAACACGGCCTGAGCGGTCAGGTCGGCAATGACCTCACGGGTTTCTTGCTCCTGCTGCGGATTCAGGGGGAACACGGCGCTGCGGTACTGCGTGCCTGCGTCGCCCCCCTGACGGTTGAGCGTGGTGGGATCATGGGTAGCAAAAAACAGCCCCAGCAAGTCGCGGAAGCTGACCTGTGCCGGGTCGAAGGTGACGCGAATGGCCTCGGCGTGCCCGGTGGTGCCGCTGCATACACTGTCGTAATCGGGCCTGGGCGTGTGACCGCCGATGTAGCCACTTTCTACTTGTTGCACGCCGCGCACGTCGGTCATCACGGCTTCGGTACACCAGAAACAGCCACCCGCGAGGATGGCCTGCTGCAAGTTGGGGGTGAGAGGAGACTGAGTCATGCTCCCATTCTGCCGCCATACCGTCCATCTGAAGGCGCGGGAAGGCACGGTTGGGCTTTCCTGTTCTCAGCAGCTACGCCTCATCATCGGCGGGCAAGGGCGCTTCGGTGGGGTCGGCCCGCTCCAGGGAATCGTTGCCCAGGGAGACTTCGGTGTAGGCGTTTCCTCGCTCCTGAGCCGGAATCTGCGCGTCCGGGGCCGGATGGCGGATGGTGACCTGCGGCGCGGGGGCGTCGGGCGTGTGCTGGTCTGGGTGGGTCATGGCTACAGTGTGCGCGGGCCGGATGCCGGGTGGGTCAGGCGGGATTAGGAATGGTCTAAGGGTTTGAGGGACCAAGAAAGGCAAGGGCTGAGGCTCACTCCCAGCACACGCCCTCAGCTGAACAGCAATCTTGCCGCCACCAGCAACACGATGCCGCCGTACATCCATTTTACAAAGGCGCTGCCCCGCAGCATGGCCATGCGTGCGCCCAGGAAAGCTCCGGCGGCGTTGGCCATGCCCATCGGCAGGCCGATCCACCAGACCATGTGGCCGCCGATCAGAAAAAACAGGAACGCGCCCAGGTTGGTGGCAAAGTTGATGGTGCGGGCATTGCCGCTGGCCCGCACGAGGTTAAAGCCGACGAGGGCAAACAGGAACATCAGAAAGGTGCCGGTACCGGGGCCGAGGAAGCCGTCGTAGAGGCCAATCATGAGCGCACCGGGCAACGTGAGGGCCAGTGTGCGTGCTGTCAGGCCCGGATAAGTGTCTTCCAAGCCAAAGCGTTTGTTGGCCAGGACCAGCGCCCCCACACCCAAAATAACCACGCCGACGAGGGTGCGGAAGGTATTGGGGTCAATGAAGCGCACCAGAAAAGCGCCCAACGCACTGCCGATCAGGGCCAGCGGAATCAGCCGCAGCACCAGCGCCCGGTCTACGTGCCCCTTGCGCCAGTACTGCACCGTGGCGCTGCCCGATCCAAAAATAGCCATCAGTTTGTTGGTGGCCACTGCCTGCGCCGGGCTGAGGCCCATAAAAAAGAGGGTGGGCAGCGTGATGGTGCCGCCGCCACCCGCCACAGCGTCGATAAACCCTGCCAGAAACGCGAGGGGCAGGCCGTACAGGAGAACTTCAGGGCCGGGAGTAAACAGTTCGGGCACGGGGGGCAGGATAGGGGAAATGGGCCGGGACGGTGGGTGGGCGGTCAAACGTCCAGGGGCCTGAGGATCTGAGAATAGATCAAAAGCAAGCGTCGGGCCTCATTCACCCCCACCCCGAATCTCTCCGCTCCTCTCCATGTGAGGCCCCAGGGTGCGTGCAGTGCGCGGGCCAATCCCAGCTCAAAGACGACAGGCGATTCCACTTCAGCAGAAGGGTTCAGGCGAGTAAAAATGCAGCAAGATGAATCCTGTGTAGGGGCCTGGGGCTGAGGAATTCCATGTGGGAGCCACCCCGAATACGGCCCAGCCTGAATGCCAACAGCCAACCCCACACATCCCGACAAGCCCCACGCCCCTCTCGCCCATTCCTGCTAGCCTCGCCCCCATGACCACGCCCGCCGACCTGTCCGCCGATCCTGCCACCCTGCCGCCCCCACTGTTCGATACGGCTGTCGTGGCAGGCGTCGGACTGATTGGCGGCAGCGTGGCACTGGGCCTGCGCCAACGCTTTCTGGCCCGGCGGGTCATTGGCTACGACGCCAACCCAGACGTGTTGCGCGAAGCCGAAGCTCTGGGCGTGGTGGACGAAGTGCGGGCCATGCCGGGCGAATGGCTGCGCGGGGCTGATCTGGTGGTACTGGCCGCGCCGATGCGGGCACTGACGCCGCTGGCCCGTGACCTCGCGCCTTACCTGAACCCGGCAGCCCTCGTAACTGACGTAGGCAGCGTGAAGGCCGGAATTGCCGCCGAGATGGAAGCTTTGGGCGTGCGGAACTTTGTGCCCGGACACCCGATGGCAGGCAGCGAACGCGGCGGCGTGACCCATGCGCGGGCGGCCCTCCTGGAAAACGCCGTGTGGGTGCTGACCCCCACCGACCACACGCCCCTGAGCGCCCTGAGCCGCGCCAGAGTGCTGGTGGAACATCTGGGCGCGGCCCCGGTGGTCATGCCGCCCGAGGCCCACGACGCGCTGGTGGCCACCGTCAGCCACCTGCCGTACCTCGCCAGTCTGGCCCTCACGCACATGGTGGCGCGGGATGAACGCCTGAGCCTGCTGGCTGCCGGGGGCTTCCGTGACCTGACCCGCGTGGCGAGCGGCGACCCGCGCATGAGCCGCGACATGGTGGTGGAAAACAAGGTGGCGCTGCGGGAAGCCCTGACCCGTTTCCGGCGGCAGCTGGAGCGCCTGGAAGCCGATCTGGACGAACCCGAAGAACTGTTGGCCGCCGCGACCGAGGGCAAGCGCACCCGCGACAGCCTCCCGGTGGTGCGCCGCAGCCTGCTGCCGCCCAAGCACGATCTGGTGGTGGCCGTGCCCGACAAACCCAACCAGATCGGCGCGGTTACTCAGGCACTTGGCGCAGCGGGCGTGAACATCAAAGATATAGAGGTGCTGGCGATCCGCGAGGAAGGCGGCGCAATGCGGCTGGGGCTGGAAACGCTGGAAGATGTGGCCCACGCCAGCCAGATTCTGCGTGAAGCAGGTTTCGAGGTACGCGGGCGAAGCTGATCGCCCGCGCAGGCCCTCTGTGGGCTGATTCTGCCGCCGGGTTGGCCTTTTTCTCATGATGGACAGCCCCAAGTGGCGTGCCCGCTTTTCCCGCTACAGTAAATCACCCAATGACGGCGCTTCCCCCACCCCTCTCCTCTTCGCCGCCCGCCAGCGGCTCCGCCGTCCGCACTCCGGCCCGCCTGACGCCCATCGACACCTTCCGGGGCCTCACCATTCTGGAAGTGGTGGCGCACCATGCCAGCGGTATGGCCCTGCGCCAAACCGAAGCCGGATCACTGACCTACGAACTGCTGTTGATTCTGAACCGGACGCTGCATTTTGCCGTGCCGGCCTTCGTCTTTCTGTCGGCAGTGGTCCTGACCCGTAGCCTGCTGAAACGCTTTGATCCGGGGCGGTACTTCTGGCGGCGGCTGACGCGGGGAGCGTGGCCCTACCTGCTCTGGAGTGCCCTGTATATCGGCTGGTACGTGTGGACAGGCCAGCGCACGCCCGATACCCTCACCGATCCGGCCCGCTGGCGCGACTGGCTGCTGTACGGAAAGGCCAGTTTTCATCTGTATTTTTTGCTGGTGGCGCTGGAAGTCTACGTGGTGCTGCCCTTCCTGTTGCCGCTGGCCCGCCGCAAACCCAGCATCACGGCGGCCCTGCTGATCGGGCTGGCGGTGCAATTGGGCCTGTACCTGCTGAACCGCGAAGTGTTGCGGCTGCCTTTTCCGGCCAGTACGGTGCTGTGGTACGCGCTGCCCATCGTGCTGGGTGTGGCCGTCGGCTCGCGGCTAGAAGAATTTCAGGCGTGGTGGCGCAAGCGGCGTTGGGTCTTGCTGCCGCTGCTGGTGGCCGCCTACTCTCTGTATTTGCCTGTAGCCCTCGCCTATGCTGGCGGCACGCCCGTAACTCCGGTGGTCTACAGCGGCCTCAGCTGGACATACACCGCGCTGGTGGCCCTGACATTGTTGGGCCTCGCCTACCGCCTGGAGCGCGGCCCCGACTGGTTGCGGCGTGGTGTGGCAACGATTGGGACAGTCAGCCTGCAGATTTACCTGATTCACCCCGCCGTTTTGCAATTACTGGAGCGGCGCGGGTTCCCCGACGGGCGGCCCATCGGCTTGCTGCTGACCACCGTGCTGTACGCGTTGATCGCGCTGGCGTTGCCTGCTGTGTTGGGGCGGTTGCTGCTGGGCACGCGGGTGGGCACGTTCTTGTTTGGCCGCTGAAGCTGAGCTGCTGAAATGTCGCTCTCCGTCAGGATGCCGTCATTCCCGCTGCGCTAGGATGCGCCCCGTTCTATGCGCCCACTTCTGACTCTCTCCCTTTCGTTGCTGGCCGCTGCGTTCCTGCCCCATGCGCAGGCCGCCACACCCCAAAACGTCCCGGCCTTGCCCACGCCTGCGCCCATTCAGACACCTGCCGGAACTCCTCAGACGGCTCCCCTCTCCGCAGAAACAATCACCCTCAACCGCCTGAGCGGGCCGTCGTTTCTGCGGATTCCCAATACCTGCCGGGTGCAGAAGTGTGCCTTGGTGGTGGTGGCCCACCCACGCGGCCAGAGTGCCGAGCGCCTGTACAACAGCCCGCAAGTGAATGTGCTGGTTCAGGCCCTGCTGGACGCCTCTTTTGCCGTACTGCTCAGCGATGATGGCGGCGAAAATACCTGGGGCAGCCCCGCCGCGCTGGATCAGGTGGCCGGACTGCACGCCGACGCCGTGACACAGTTTGAGTGGAGTGGCCGCACCTACGCGCTGGGCCTAAGCATGGGCGGCCTGCTGGCCCTGCGTTCGGCGCTTCCCGGCAGCCCCTATGCGGTCAGTGGCGTGGCCCTGATCGACGGCTGGGCCGACTTGCGGGCCGCGTGGGGCGGCTCTATGTCTCGCCGCACCGAAATTGCCGACGCTTACGGCCTCGGCACGGCCCCGCCCGATCCGGCGCTGAATCCAATGGCCGAGCTGATGAACCACGCTCCCCTGCCCCTGTTTGTGGCCGCCAGCCCGGACGACGGCGTGGTGTCTATGAAGGCCAACGCAGACGTGCTGTACAGCAAAGCCGAAGCTGGCGTCAGCGACTGGGTAATTCTCACCGGGCCACACTTGG
>QQTW01004129.1_pt1 | contig 10845 bp, 6 predicted proteins | sample 1904831 | NCBI WGS metagenome assembly QQTW01 (sample SAMN09435610, study PRJNA476489) | Subsurface metagenome, whole genome shotgun sequencing project.
CAGCCTCCTTGGGGAATGAGGTTAACTCCATGTCTTGTCGTATCGACTCTCTCCATGATGCAAGCATGGACTCACGCTTCTGTGTGGTTACGGCTACAGAGAACGACTGCGGAAGATGTGCGTCAAGATTGTTCGTCGGCGCCGACCTCGTTTCCGGAAGTAGCATTCCCGGTTGCCGTTGCATGAGAGCTTTTCGCTGCGATAGCGGCATGTCCTCGCCCTTGACATTCGATAGACTTAAACCACTGGCAGAACGTAGAGGCCCTAGCACTTCCACGTGATCTGAATCGCTTAGTCGACTGACGGATCGTGGTCCGGCTTCTTCTGTCCAGCTGAGGCGGGAGGAGGATCGGAAAGGTGGCTGCGCATGCGACATATCGGCGGGCGAGGCTGTGCTCTTCGTCATGAATGGGTACTGTTTATTCCGTAAAAGACTGTCTCGCTGTGCCAGCAGAGTCGAGCCAGTAAGGGGTGCCGGCGAGACACAGGATGCTGGAGGCTGAAACTCAGCCTCTACGTTTTCATCAATAGGCGAAGTCTTCAGGTTGTGACCTGGCATAGGAGCCGAGCTATTTCGGAGAGCACGTGTCCCAAGCGGCGGAAGTAGAGAGGTGGCAGAGGCAGACCTCGTGACTCCTGCTACAGATTCGTTTCCTTGCCTCGATTGCGAGCCCGATATCTGGAAGCCGTCTGGCTGAACCGGGCTCTCCAAAGACGAACGGCTTGACGGTAAGTTTGAGCTTGATGTATTAGATTTACCTGAAGCTCTGGGATTGAGCTTGGGCAGTGGTGGAGTGCAAGATGGATCTTCCGCAACTATCGGAAGAGTGATACTGGTCTTTGCGGTCTGTTGCGATTTTTTAGCGTGAACCGGCGCAGGTTCTTCGACCAGGTGCGCAGGAATTTCAGCAGCTACCTCCCCGGTACTAACTTCTAGTTTGTCGAATTCAGGCTCATCCGCTGTGGAAATATGTTTTGCCCATTCGTTGGTACGGTACGACAACACGACATGTGAAAGTTGACTGGGAACTTTATCCAGAGCCACTTTTGTCAGAGAATCTATGCTCGAGACCTCGTCAGGTGACAGTCCTTCGTTTGACTTTGGTGTGATATCTTGCGCTTGAATGTCGCCTTTTTGTGACTCTGGCAGGCTCGAACGCAAATGGGAAGACGCTGTGGCTTGTTTGAACCTGACATCATCACGTTTCGAGGGAAAGGAAGCTTTGTCGGGTTGTGGCTCAAGTGCTACAACGGCAGGACGTTGAAACTCTTCAGGATCAGTATCATCTGCTGTTGATCTGGGATGGTGAGCTAGACTAGCTTTTACATCATCGAGAGGCTGCAACAAATCAGAGTATGGTGTGATCACAGCGTCAGGCAGTACATCTAGCTTCGCTGGGTTTTTCTCCCCGAGGGGACTGGCATGTTCCTGGTTACAGCTCAGGGAGATCAGTTCTTCCCGTTCCTCATCAATTGTTGCGGCCAATGATGAATCTTTGCTATAAAAGCCACCAGCGTTCATGCTGTGTTCATCGCATTGAGAAGTGAGCACAAGATCTTCATTGTCACCAGAAATCTTGTCCACGCGCAAGTGGGCTCCAGGCTTCCCAGCCGAAGAGACGGTAAAAGGCTGTTGCTGTATAGGTGAAAGTGGCGTGTGCGATGGTTCAGATTTCGGTTTGTTGACTGCGTTCGGAGCAGTAGTGCTGTCATCAGGAGAATCGCCGTCATGCTGAGAATAATCGGGTTCAGGTTGAGAACTTGACGACGTTTCCTCATAACCAACAAAAGGAGTTTTTGCTGTGTCATCCATGATATCCCTATCGGTCGTGCTGGCCTTCTCATAACCTTCGTTTGGTCGCTTACTGTCGTTACCGCTGACCTCTCTTTCGTTTACAATCTCTGCCGGGTTACTGGGACTTTCAACTTTTCGCACGCTCTCAGAGGTCTTCCGCAGACTGTTATCCTCCTCGGTTCCCAAGCCGGAATCGATGACAGTGGTACGCTTGCTAGCTTCCTGGTCCCCGTACACGGCTTCCCATTGTAACCTTTCTCTTTCATTCCCTTCTTCTAAACGACGTCCAATCGCTTCTTCCATCTGGTTTCGTTCTCTTTCATTTTCCAAACGGTCTGCGTTCCTTTTCTCTCGCCTATCTTTTACAACTCTCCATAGCTTGAGTTGCGATATCACTCCTAGGACACAGATCAAAACTGTAAACGCAAGTTCCACCCTCATGCCACGGGTCATAGGATAAGTGTTGGTATTGAGTGGAAACAGATTGTCGTTGAGATTCCAGATGTAAAGCCAAAACTCCTTCAAGCCAGCCTTGCTGAAGCAATCAAAGCCTAGGACAGTCGCAGTTGCACCAGCAAAGGAGGTGGCACCGATCAAGCCATACGGACGAGTGTAATGACTAAAAGACATGGCGTAGACGGTGGTGGTGAATGCCGCGATCAAAATCACCTTGCCTTCGGTGGAAGAGAGGGTGCCCCCAGGCCTCAATGCGAGAAGCCACATGCTGAAGCAGAAGCCTCCCAAAAGACATCCCAGACCTTCTGTAACTTCCTTGAAAATCAGGGAGCCAGCGCCGAAGATCAAACCTGTCATGAATGCTGCCACGAGATAGGCTCCTTGAACAGCCATCCGTACGGGCGGATTCATGACATAGACCACTAGTACCAACACTGACAAGCTCGTCAGGAACGCAGAGGACAAGAATATCTGTATCCATGTATTCTTTATGCCAATCAAGGTGTATGTGAATCCAGCGAGGATGAGGAAGACGCCAGCAACTGAGAGGACAGGAGTGATTTTCGGCGGCAGCGGGAGTCCATCTGGATGCTCCTCTTCTGCAAGGTTCGTGACACTCGAAGATGTCTGAATTGGTTCGTCGCCCGTAGGGGTGGCCGAAGGTACCGCATTAGTGCTTGCTATTGATGAAAGGGATGATGCGGCATCGCCAGTATCGATCGCGGATGTCGCAGCTCCTGTACCGGTCGAAGACCGAGACCCTGACGTAGATGCTTCTTGAGTCTCCGATAGCTCGCTCGGGGTAGAAGAAGATGGGCTGCTTCCTGAAGTTGTTGCATCAACTCCCTGCCGACGAGCAATCGCATCTGGAGCGACTTCTATGGTACATGCGCAGAGTATTATAAATGCACAGGGCCATATCAGGGCTGTTGGAATGCGCATGTTATGGTAAGGCGGCTCAAGCCCAGAATATCAACCTTTGCCGGCTAGAATGGGTATTGGACAGTGACATGGACACACTCAGAACGATTGAGAACAACTTGATCCCACAACGAAGGGCTGCAACGTAGGAGTGACGCATGGAATAAAGCACGAGATACATGGACGAGGGAAATCTGCAGCATGGATTGTATGCGCAATTGTGGAACCCAGTGAAGTCGACCACCTTCTCCGGGACCCAAACCCGCCACAAGAAAGCTAGAATCAGAAGGGTTACTATTGAAAGGCACAGACAGAAAGGATACGCGCGTATCAGGGTAGAACGCATGGCCCTTAAGTGGTACTAGCCAGCGAGTTAAACTTAAAAGTAATGACAATTGTCTATTCATCATACCAATAGAGCAGAGTGGGTGAGCTGCCGACCACAGATATCCCGTTGTCAAGCAATAGCTCGGCCAAGGAGAAACTAACGAAGCCATGTTTGACCGACATCTCGTGTCGACCCAACATATTGGGGAGACCGAAGACGGGTTTGGATCGAAGATCGTAGGATAAGAAGCCTCGAAGCGACCGGGACCTTTATCACGTATGTAGCTGTAGACCCTGTGCATTCTGTGGACATATGAAGAATCAGTGGCCGTCCATGACAGACGACAGGCTGGCCACTGGCCAGAGCAGCCTTTGTGCGTGCCGTAGCAGTCAGTAGTGAGTTCCACGACTGCGAGGACTCAAGAGTCTCTCTGGCCCAATCGGTACTTGCATGTCAAGCTAGAAAAGCAATGATTGATTGAACCTGGCAAATTGCATGACGAAAGAAGAACGAAGCTCGGGTAGCTAGGGGAAATATCAAACCTTGTCTGCAGAAGGTATTGGATTAATAAGCCTGCAATTCTGTGACAGGGCTGGCTGGATTGACCAATGACCTGGACCCACAAGCGTCTCGGGCCTTTTTCTCCCTTGTGGGTCGATTCCGCCAGAGACCATCAGAGAAGGCTTAACAATGCGACTGTACTATGGTGACGCGTACGATAGTCCCTCGGGCCTTTGATTGTATACCAAGGTTAAATGGTGAGCGGACGGCGAACAGCGAGCAGCGAGTGGACAGTGAATGGACAGTGAGTGGACGGTGAATGATAGGGAGGTGTGAAATGTGAAACATGAAACAAGTCTAGACATGCCAAGCCGCTACTCCACATTCAGATAGCACTAAATATTCAACGCCACATGCCCCATAATCGGTGAGCACCAGAAATCTGCCTTTCCCATGTACGATATCGAATTCCTGTCTTCACCTACTGTACTAGTCTTCTAACAAGATTCGGTGGACAAGCCATTTACCAGTTGTTTACCCTCTCTGCTCAGCGTGGAGGAGGGTCATGGCTCCACAAAAGTTGATCGTCTACAGCATGCGAACATGATATGCAGATGATTCGGCAGCGCTTCCTGAGCATATGTCATTAACCAGAAGCGAGCTGCTCTGTTCTTCGCTGCAGAATGAAGTAGCCGCTACGTACGAGTAGGACAGTACTAGCAATAGACTCTCTCCCTGTCTTTCGGGTAGGATTCATGAACTGTCCCGTCTCACCCCCCGCAGGGAAGAGGAGCGACTAAGACGCGAAGGATGAAACACTGCGCGATCTGCAAATGATCGCATGATGCGATTCACTTTTGGATTCCTGCCAATTGCAGGCTCGTTTGAGGTCAAGACTACTTTACTTAGACAGGTGGGATTGATGCAAAGGCATGGGACATGGCAGGATATCGCGCAAGCGAAGGAAGGTGACGGAAGGTCGTTTCGGTCTTCGAAGACATGTCGTGGGAATTCAATCCCCAGTTTCCCTCATTGAATCTAGGACGACACTTGATGGCTTTCCTGGGTCTTCTGAGAAGATGACAACGATGATAATGAGCACTGTGCATCAGGTAGATAGAATAGTTGACACAGTAATTGTGCTTTACCCGCTAGGTTCATGTACTTGGACCGAAAGAGCCGCAGATGCAACAATGAGTCCGTGACGTAGATCTTCCACACCAAAACCCACCTCCCTCCACACCGAGTGTCTTGCGCAACCATAGAATTTCCTGCCTGCAGAAAGACAACACTACGGACCCAGTATTGAAGCCCCTACCGAGTCAGTGATCATGTCAGGTAAAATCGCAAAGACCATTGCCAGGCAAAAAGAGAAGTAAGTCAAATCCACTCCTCCCACAGACCAAGCCTAATGACTAACACCTACCCTTTTTTTTTCAGAATCACCGAAGGGAACTTCTACGAAGCTCACCAACAGCTACGGGTCGTGGCCTCGCGCTACGTCAAAGCCGGCGACCACCAAAATGCAGCCGACATCCTCTCGAATGGCGCGGTGCTGCTGCTCAACGCCGGACAAGGCGGCTCGGGAGGCGACCTGAGCATGATGCTCTTGAACGACGTCTACAACAAGGGAGAGTGGGAATGTAATCAAGGGAACAAGGAGAGGCTGATTGGGATCCTCAGAGCGTTTCCGCGAGAGGAGCCAACGCGCAAGCGCTTCGTACAGGACATGATCGGCTGGAGTGTCAAGTTCGGAGAGCTGGAAAGAGGAGACCCGGATTTACACCACGCGGCTGGCGCGGTGTATGCAGAAGAGGGAGAAGCATACGAGGCGGAGCGACATCTACTGCTAGGCACAGCTGCTTCGGTGTCAATTCTGATCGATCTCCATTACACCTGGTACGCAGCAGACTCACCCCATTTAGCTGCGACCTACGCCTCCCGCTCCGTCTTCCCGTATCTCGTTCTCGGCAACCTGGCATCTGCATCTACGGCCTTCCAACTCTTCGCCTCACGTCTCACTTCAACCAACCCGCACCTCTTCACCCAGTCGATAGAGTCCTCCAAGTCCGAAACTCGAGTCTTTCCCTCACTACCACTCCTCAATTTCATATCACTCCTGCTTCTAGCGTGCCAGAAGGGAGACTCAAGCCTCTTCAAACAGCTCGCCAAGCACTTTGCCGTGCACCTAAAGGAAACGCAGGACTTGTGGGGCGAAGCACTTGCGAACATTGGCGAGATATGGTTTGGAATACGGATACCAAAAGGTGGGAATCCGCTGTTCGATATGATGGGTAGCATGTTCTTTGGTGGTGGTGGTGGAGCTCCCAAGCCGAGCACGCCACGGTCATCAACACCGAAGCCAAAGCCAGAGGTCAAAAAGGTGGAGGAGCCTGCACCACCGCCGACCATGGACCTCGACTGAGCTTCCTTATCAGTATTGTCTCGTCTGTAGTACGGCAAGCGCAATACCGCAGTAAATATCGATAGATCGTATATTCGTCCATCAATTTTGATTTCAACCCTCATCTGAAACCGTAACAGCTCTCTTTCCCCGTCTCCCCTTCAAACATCCACCTATCCTCCTCCAAACTCGCTGCCTTCTTCCTCAGACTTGCTTGTACCAGCGCTAGGAGTTCTTCATTCTCTTGCCCCAATCCCTTAGCACCACCACCACCTCCTCCTCCTCCCACTCCGCCATGCCCATGATGTCCATTTCCTCGCATCCGACTCCGATACATCATATCAACCAAACTCTTCTCGATCCGCTCCTGGTCCTCCTTCTCCCTCATCGCGCTCTCCAACTCCATCCCTTCTACGTCGTCCATGTCCATACCCTCTTCGTTAGCGGGGTGGTTAGCGTCGTCCCCACCTCCACTGCCGCGATGCTCGGAGCTCGAAAGGCGAAGGTGGGGGGGTAGGAGCGGGATTTCAGGCAGGTCGGGCCGGCCGCTTCGGTCACGGGTCACGATGTCTGAATTGGTGTTGTTGGAGTTGCTGAGATCGGTGTTACTGCGGGAGTGGCGGTTGGTGGCAGCGAGAGGATTGTTGAGGGAGTCGTTGGATTGGGTGCGAGAGGTTGGGCGGCGGACAGGGGGTGCGTTGCTCAGGTTCGAGAGGGAGTGGGTGGAGGAGTTGGCGCTGGGGTTGCGGCTGGGTTCGGAGGGCGGATTGGAGGTTGCTGGGTCGGGTCGACGGTGGGAGAGATGATTTGTGAACAGGTTGCGGCGTACGGAGAAGGTGGAAGCCGTGCTAGGAGCTTGACTGTTGGAAGCGGGTGCCATCTAGCAGAACGTGGTGGTTCTTATGAGTTGGAAAGAGTACTATGGTCGCCGCATGAGAGAGGAATCTATCGTCAACAGAAGAAGGATTCAGAGTACGGAATGCGAATCTCCGTCTCAGCAATACAGCGAGGCTATTGGTGTGTTCCCTTTATGTAGACATGCGTGTCGGGACCTGTAGAGTAATCATGCTGAAATGATAGAATGAAAGTCCCTCCCGACTTCGATGAAAAACCAACCCGGGAGAGAGCTCTCAGTACAAAGCTGATGACTACGAACAGGCATCTAGCATATGCGAAAAATAACACAACCTGGCAAAATATTGCCTAGGCTTTCGAAGGCCGCAATAGAATAGTGTGATCCCGTGGACCTGAAAGAGGAACAGCATCGAGGTCGACGATCCTGTCGCGCTCCTGTTTATTGACATAAAGCACTACTCAACAGAAAGTCACTGTGTATACCATTCAGCGATAGTGGCACCCATTGCTCAAAAGTCTACTTACATTATGCGATGCCCTCCGCCAACAAAGTGGCAACGACCATGACCATGACCAATACCGAACGATCATGTATTCTTCTCAACCATTCATCACCTCCTCACCTGGCGCGGCAGGACCACGAAAGAAGTCCAAGTTTACCTTCAAGCACCTGACACTCCTAAGCCAGTCTTCTGTATCCTGTCCTCTCCGAGTAATCGCACATATCGACCTCGATGCCTTCTATGCGCAATGTGAGATGGTCCGGCTGGGGGTGGCGGAAGACCAGCCACTGGCCGTCCAACAATGGCAGGGATTGATCGCAGTCAATTATCCTGCTCGGGCATGTGGACTCAGTCGCTTTATCGTGATCCCAGAAGCAAAGAAGTTGTGTCCGCAGCTGATCATGCAACATGTAGCTACGTGGAGGGAGGGAGATGATAAATGGGCCTACAGGCCGGACAGCTCGCAGAGTATCAATACAGACAAAGTGTCTCTAGATCCGTATCGCCTGCAATCAAGGCGGATCCTGGCAACCATCAAGGAGACACTTCCTCCTGCCCCACTTCAGAAGGTAGAGAAAGCAAGCATAGATGAGGTGTTTCTTGACCTATCAGCGCACATTCATTTCGTACTGCTGGAACGGTATCCCGAGCTCGCTGGTCCTCCTCCATATGATGATCCTTTGGAGAACTTGCCACAGCCCCCCTCAACGGTCTTAGACTGGCAAGCTGATGCTTTGGTCGACCTTGACTCCTCGCAAACAGAAGACGACGACCCCGATTGGGATGATATCGTGATGCTGATTGGCTCGGAAATCGTACGCGATGTACGCAAAGCCATTCGGGAGAAGCTGAAATATACCTGTTCAGCCGGTATCGCTAGAAATAAGATGATGGCAAAACTTGGTAGTGGTTACAAAAAGCCAAACTCGCAAACTATCGTGCGCAATAGAGCTATTCAGCACTTTCTCTCTGATTTCAAATTCACCAAGATTCGCAATCTTGGCGGTAAGCTCGGCGAGCAGGTGGTCTCTGCTTTCGGAACGGATCAGCTGACGGAACTGCTGACGGTGCCCCTGGATCAGCTAAAAGCAAAGGTAGGGGATGATACCGGAACATGGCTGCACGGGGTTATACGTGGGGAAGACACGAGCGAGGTCAACTCTCGCACTCAGATCAAATCAATGCTATCCGCAAAATCGTTTCGACCAAGTATCAACTCAATCGATCAGGCTGAAAAGTGGCTGCGTATCTTTGTCGCAGATATCTACGCCCGTCTGGTCGAGGAGGGTGTTGTAGAGAACAAACGACGACCAAAAACAATGAACCTCCACCACAGGCAAGGAGGGCAAACGAGATCGAAGCAATTACCCATTTCATCAGGTCGAAGGATTGATGAAGGGTCGTTGTTGGAGCTGGCAAAGACACTGCTTGGGCAAGTGATAGTCGACGGCCGTGCATGGCCTTGCGCGAATTTATCCTTGAGTGTCGGAGGCTTCGAAGACGGTGTCACTGGCAATCGAGGCATTGGCGGCTTTCTTGTCCGCGGCGACGAAGCCAAGACAGTCAACTCTGCACAGCGCTTGCAGAATGGCCATGATTCTACTGACGAAGAGTTTCGATGGGGCAAAAGGCGCAAGGTTGTAGACGAGACAAACATTCAACGTTTTTTCAACAAGTCTGAAAGCACAGGAGAATATGACGAAGACTTTGGCGCGGACAGCGGCTTCCAGACCCCCGAGCATAATGATGCGACAGATCCTGGACATCAGCAGTCGTCAAACACTGAGCAAGACGATCAATCCAAAGAACAGAAGCTTCACGAACAACAACCAGAAAGATACTTCTGCAAAGCCTGTCACAAGTCTATACCTAGAACCGAAGAAGCGGAGCATCAGGATTGGCACTTTGCCAAAGACCTCGAGAACGAAGATCGACATCAAACAGGTACTGACATGATTGGTCATCCATATAGCAACAGTGTTGTCAAGCCGAAGCGCGGTGGCAGCAGCACAACACGGCCAGGGCGAGGAGGAAAGACGCAGAAAGGTCAGAAGAAGCTGGCCTTTGGCTGACCAGGTCTTGTTTCTTTGTATATTTTCGAGCGTTCTAGCGATGTGCATCTTGGCGCCATCTGTACTTTGCGTATCATCGAGGAGCCAAGTGGAAAGGACGTTGACTGCTAGCGAAACGACTTCTCTGGCTTGAGCATTTCAAGTCATATGGCCTGCCCAGCGTACTCTTTGTTGAACGCCCGGCCTATGACCATTCTCCGGACCTCGCTAGTCCCTGCACCAATTTCGTACAATTTCGCATCTCTGAGGAGTCGTCCAGCCGGGATGTCATTGACGTAGCCGTAGCCACCCAGCAATTGCACTGCGGCAAGGCCACACTCGGTTGCACGCTCAGCAGCATATAATATTGCACCAGCACAATCTTGTGTTCTGATCTTCCCCTCCTCGTCCACCATCTTCGCCGTGGCGTACGTGTACGCTTTTGCTGCTTGCAACTTGGTGTACATGTCTGCCAGCTTCCCTTGCACCAGTTGGTTGTGTGCGATTGGGATCTCGAATTGTTTGCGGGTGTGGGTGTATGGCAGGACCAGGTCGAGGCACGCCTGCATGATGCCCAGGGGGCCAGCACTGAGCACGAGTCTCTCGAGGTCGAGACCCTCCATCAGAACGGTGACGCCCTTGTTCAGCTCTCCTAGCACATTCTCTTGAGGCACGAAAACATCTTCAAATATCAGCTCTCCTGTGTTGGAGCCCCTCATTCCTAATTTGTCAAGTTTTCTGGCGCACGAGAAGCCCTTGAACGACTTCTCCACAAGGAATGCTGTGATACCGCGTGACTTCTTTACTGGATCTGTTTTCGCGTACACAACAATGTAATCGGCGTCTGGTCCGTTGGTAATCCACATCTTCGTCCCGTTCAATACCCAACCACCATCGGCCTCTTTTGCCGTTGTCTTCATGCTCACAACATCACTCCCGGCCGAATGCTCTGACATGGCCAACGCCCCAACCTTATCTCCCGATACAAGGCCTGGCAGTATTCTTCCCTTCTGCTCCTCCGACCCGTTCAA
>QQTW01004130.1_pt1 | contig 10843 bp, 9 predicted proteins | sample 1904831 | NCBI WGS metagenome assembly QQTW01 (sample SAMN09435610, study PRJNA476489) | Subsurface metagenome, whole genome shotgun sequencing project.
ATATTTTTAACAAATTAAACATACAGTTAAATACGTAATTTTTCCACCCATCAAAGTTTGTGTGACAGACTACTAGTACTCTGTCACAGCATCTTTGATGGGTAGTGCGAGCATCTTGCTCGCGTACTATATAAAGCGAGCAAGATGCTCGCACTACCAAATCTTTTTTTACCCATCAAAACTTTTGATATGAACTATTAGTAGTCCATATCATTAATTTTGATGGGTAATCTCTCGGTAAAACTCTTCCTTTGTGCCCTTTGTGTCCTTTGTGGTTAATTTCTTAACCCATCAGAACTTACGACACAGACCATTAGTAGTTCATGTTATTAATTTTGACGCTTTCGCTCTTGTCCAGATCCCCGACAACTTCTGCGAAGTCGGGGATCTAGCAACCCCTGAGAACTTTCGGCTTAATTTTAGCAGGAGTTAGACCGCTCATCTGCGCCAAAATACCCCGTAGGGCACGATGTATCGTGCCCCTACAATGTCCATTTTTAAATACTTAAATATTAGATAATAAACTTAATATTGCAGCCACCAAAATCGAGCAAAGTTCCAGGTGAAGTTTACAAAAATTAATTTCATCGATTCCTTTAATAGTTTCCGCTACAATTTTCTTAATTTTTATTAATTGAAATCACTAGATATAGATTAAGACTAATAACTTAGATAACAATTATTAAACTTAATAGGAGAAAATTTTAGAGTATACTCAAAAGTAAGCAGATAGACATATATAGCAACAAATAAGTAACAGATTGTAAATAGTACTTTGCTTTAAAAGCACTTGATGCATCGGTTATTTGTAAGCTTCTATCTACTCCAAAATCTAAATAAAATAACCTCTATTGCGTAAGTAAACGTAAAAATTTTAACTTAGCAAATAATATTCAAGTTGAAAAATCTTACTTTATTTTCCGCAAAAGTACCAGTTAAATAGCTTGGTTTTATCTGTAAAAAGTTAAGCTATTCCAAGCAAAAGAACAATTACCACCCAAACCCGAACGCGAAGAAATAAGAGATGATAAATAAAATTTTGCTGGCTGTCTCCGGATTGGGACACGCAGAAGAAATGCTCAAAACTTTCGCCGATTTGCCATCCGTTCAAAGGGCAAAAGTTACTGTTTTACACGTTGTACCCCCACAAACAACCGCAGAGGGAATGACTGCCAAGTGGGAGAATGGTGGCAAAATCTTAGCAAATGCGATTCAATATTTGAACTTAGACCCAAGTCGCGTTTCTTCGATTTTACGGCAAGGGGAACCGAAGGATGTTGTTTGCCAAGTTGCGGATGAAGTCGATGCGGACTTGATTATCATGGGTTCAAGAGGACTCAAGCGACTGCAATCGATTTTAGCTAACTCGGTTAGTCAATATGTTTTTCAGTTGTCTTCACGTCCCATGCTGCTCGTGAAAGATGATATTTATGTTAAACATATAAAGCGAGTTATGGTAGCAATGGATGGTTCGGATACAGCTAAACATTGCTTAAGACTAGCATTGTTCCTCCTGCAAGATTTGAACGGTGCGGAGTTAATTCTTGCAAATGTGAATACCGATTGGGTAGCTAGGACGGGTAAAACCGAAGTCAAGCCCGAAGAAAATCCGATTTTGGCGGCAGGTGCGGCAGAAGCTCGAAAATATGGTATCCAAACTCGCTGTATAATCAGTGGCGGTCAAGCTGGTCAGGAAGGAAATATTACGAGTAGCGGTCGAGCGGGACAAGAAATTTGTCGCTTGGCTGATGAATATAGTGTAGACCTGTTATTAATAGGTTCACCCGACCGTCGTCCAACGATAGCCAAAAGCTTTGTCGATTTAGACCGACTTTTGGGTGCTTCACTGTCAGATTATGTTCGCGTTAACGCATCCTGTCCTGTTTTGCTAGCGCGTACTGATGCAGCTTAGTAGTCGGTAAGAAGGGGAAAGGGGAAAGGGGAAAGCGAAAGGGGTAAGGGGTAAAGGAAAATTCTTCATTCCTAACTCTTAACTTCTAACTCTTAACTCCTAACTCCTAACTCCTAACTAAACTCCTAAGAATCTTTTCCACCTTCGCGGCTGGCAGTGAGAGTGTAAAGAATGATTAAAAAAACGGCAGGGACTAGTACGAACAAAAGGCTCGCTACGAATCCCAAGTCATTAGTTTGCATAGCAAGAAGTCTCTCTATGATTTGCAGTCAACAACTTTAGGATACCATCAAGTTCAAGGTAGAAGCTAGAAGATAATAAATCAAAGTAGAGACTTTACATGTAACGGAGCCACAAGAAGTGCGGGGTTCCCCCCGCCCGAAGCGATGTGGCGTTCTCTACTCCTATAAAGAAGAAAGCGATCGCTCTTAAGCTTCATTTAGGCTTCGTAACGACGCTAACTGCACCGTAAACCAAGGTTTGACATGCAAGACGGTAATTTCCTGGTTTTTTCTTCAGAATGCTATTTTCTGCGTCGGTACGTGGTGAGAGATTTTCCAAACCTTCAGTGATTTCGACAATACAAGTTCCACAGCCACCAGCACCACCGCAATTAGTCATTTTTCCCCAAAATTTATAGACATCAATACCATTTTGCATAGCCTGAAGTCGTAGATTCGCTCCATTCGCTGCGACGATTTCCTTGTTTTCTTTAATAAAGTTGATATTACCCATAAAATTCTACCTCATGAATGCGATCGCCTGTATGAAAGGTGCTGAACGCACCCGAAGCGTAAGCGAACCGTAGGTTTATCGCGCTTCTTAGACTCCATGCAGGAAGTATCACTTATTTTTTAAGTTGCATTAAGTATTATATGGTTTTGTTAACAAATATTAAAAAAAATACTTTACCTAAAGACAAGTCAACAAAAAAGAAGACAGGTAATTTACCTGTCTGTAAAAAGTAATTAGTAAATTAATCTGAGATTAACTTATCTGAAGCCTACAGCTGCTTGCCAAACAAAAGCTAACAGCAGGAAAAATACGGGGATGATTGGCAGAACGTCTACCAATGGGTCGAAGATTTGATATGCTTCGGGCAATTTTGCTAACAACAATGCTGCTTCCATGTTCCTAAATCCACCTATCCAAACACAGCTTTCATATTTGAAATGTATCTTAACACGCCAAGAGTGTTAAGTGTTGAGTTTACAAAAGTTAAGAATGAGGGGAGAAAGGGTAAGGGGAAAGAGGGAAGAGGGGGAGTCGAGAGCAACTCACTCCTAAAATAGATATTTTAGGGCAGCATTAGGATTCTTCTGCATACCACTTGTCGAGCAGATATTGTTTATGAATTCATTTGGTAATGAATTATTGCGAGAAACACTGCGTTCTTCGAGAATGGCAACAGAAGATGTGAGAAAACTTTTTCATCAATTGTGAGCATTTAATTGAAGAAGGAGTAAAGCCAGAATATCTCAACGACGATAAACTTGAATTTTTTATTTCTCATAACTGGACTATTTAGCTTTATTAATAGTTCGGAAGCATCATGCTTTTTTTCTACTTTTATGCCTTGGTATATAAGCTCTGATTGGACGTGCAGTAAATATACAGGACTACCCCTGCATATTTTTGAAAAGATACGTAGGGTGTGTTAGCGACAGCGTAACGCACCAAACCTTTAAGAATGGTGCGTTAGACAAAGCCGTAACGCACCCTACAATACTCAAAACCTCCTTCTTCCTTCTTCCTTTATTCAATGAGAATAGATCCTTATGGCTTTTACTTTTTAAAATGTCTTTCTCTCGTTACTTGATGTAGCTTTTTATTTGATATCCATGTATTTACTTCAGTAATAACCGATTGTGCCAGTAAAGGGTGCAGAATATAGATTTAATACTACATAGTGCTTTAGCGATAGAACCTCAGAAAGGTCAATCGATACGTCTGTTGTGGCAAAATCTTTGGAATCGAGAACCGAAACAGAAGCTAGCAAAAGATCGAACCCCAACACAAAAGAAAAAAACGGCAAGCAGCAGACCGAAAATGCCCTTTTGAACAGAAAGAATCTTATAGGTGGTGGAGGCACTTACCACTATAGAAAGCCTTGTAAGTAAACATTAAGAAAATATTTTCTTAATTTTAACTATCCTTATTTATTCGTTAATGTCCTCATAGGAAATTTGAGCATATAACTAAATTTCGTAGTGGAGAAAACACCAAGCCCGGTAACTATTACGAAACCGGGCTTCTTCGGCTTTCAATCTATTGCAACTAACCTGATTAGCCTAAATCTACTATTGAGTGAATCTAATAAAATGCAATTTTGAACGTTTTGTAAAGTTACCATGAAGTAAAAATCAGAATAACCGGAAAAATTGTATCTAGATTTACTGTTCGCTTGAAGTAAAGCTTTGAGCCGAAAAAAGTGCTTATCGGATGAAGCTTTGCTTTAATGTCCTAAAGTCATAGCCAATCAGGTTTCTAGTTAACTATCCTCAAGATACTTAATCGGTGCAAGTTCATGAAATTCTTTCATATATTTGTAAAGCTTTTATGAAGATGAGCAAATAAATTATTTTAAAAACATCGGTAAGAGGTACTATCAAATTGTTGTCAGTCGAGCTTAAGTCCGCAAAAAAAATCGGGAATGTTAAGGCTTTGCTCTATTGTATTGGAGAAAAAGCTGTCAGCATTATCGCTCGGCTAGCTTCCATGCGCTTAATGAGTGCATGTTAATTTCATTCTTTCAATTACTACTTGAAAGGATGGACAGGTATCGATTCATTACGTATGTTTTGCACGTCATTGTTGGGACAAATGAAGATTCAATTATGAATCTGTTATTTGCCTCCAATTGATAGTGCAAAATGTTTGAAGATTCATAACACAAATCAGGGAGAAAACTTCTCATGGCAGACTTTTTTGTAAGTAGTTTCGACGATTCGTTCGATGATGTTACAACTCTGCGCGGAGCGATTAACGCTGCTAACTTTTCAGAAGGAGCAGACTCAATTTTCTTTGACCTTGGAGAAGGTACAATCGGGCTTAATCTCGGAGTAATTGATATCTTCGACGAACTAAATATCTTTGGAACTGGAAGCATAGCTATCAGCGGCAGTGGCTCCACCATCTTCGCTATCAACAACACGAATATTGCTATTGATGCATTGACTTTTACCAACGGTCAAGACGGGCTTGTTGTTGGTAGTGGCAGTAACGTGACAGTAACGAACAGTTTCTTCGTCAACAATGCAGAAGATGGTTTAGATGTACAAGGCGATGGCAGCACCGTTAACGTCAGCAATTCATTTTTCAGCACCAACGGCGACGATGGCTTCGACATCGGCGGCAATGGCAACACCGTCTTCTGGGATTCTGTAACTACTACTGGTAACGCTGAAGAAGGCTTCGAGATCGATGGTAGCAACAACTTAGTCTCCATCAATAACAGTAACGTGAGCGGCAACGGCGACGATGGCTTTGACATCGATGGCACCGGCACTGGTAACATTGTTAGCGTTAGCAATACAACCCTCAGCGGCAACAACGCTGATGGCTTCGACATCCTCGGCGTTGGTAACAGCATCTTCTGGGATGGCGTAACTTCTACTGGCAACGGTCAAGAAGGCTTCGAGATTGATGGTAGCAACAACTTCGTTTCCATCAGTAACAGTAGCCTGTCAGGCAACAACGACGATGGCCTTGACTTCGATGCCACCGCTACTGGTAACACTGTTAGTGTTAGCAATTCATTTTTCATCGGCAACAGCGCTGATGGCTTCGACATCCTTGGCACTGGCAACAACGTCTTCTGGAATGGCGTAACTACTTCTGGCAACGGTCAAGAAGGCTTCGAGATTGATGGTAGCAACAACTTCGTTTCCATCAGTGACAGTAACCTGTCAGGCAACTTCGACGATGGCTTTGACTTCGATGCCACCGCTACTGGTAACACTGTTAATGTTAGCAATTCAATTTTGACCGGCAACGGCGCTGATGGCTTCGACATCCTTGGTGTTGGCAACAGCGTCACCTTTGATAATGTGATATCCATCAACAACAATGGAAGGGGCGAGATCAATCAAGATGGCTTCGAGATTGATGGTGGTTTCAACGACGTTTCAATCTTTGGTGGCTTCACCGATACCTTCAGGTTCGATGTATCTTCCTTTAACAACAACCTTACCTATACCGATGGTTCAATTGGCGAGGTAGTTGTTGGAGGCACAGATAATACTGTGACTGTAATCTAGGTCTAAGGAAGTCCACCTTATAGACAGAGAATTATAGAATCCGCGATCGCCTACTTCCCAAAGGGATGGAAGCGATCGCGGATTCTGGCTTTCGGATTGGGTGTTCAACGATAAACGACCCTATTCACTATTCCCTACTCCCTCAATCATAAACTCGGCGCTTGTTGCAACCAATAAGCGAATTCCGTAGCGAAAGTAGCATTTATAATTGCATTGCGGATTTTTTGGGTAAAACGGATTAGCTCGGTGATATTGTGAATCGAGAGAAGAGTGTAAGCTAGAATTTCTTGCGATCGCACTAGATGCGAAATATAAGCACGGCTGAAATTCTGACAGCTATAACAAGGACAAGTTGCATCCAATGGCGTAAAATCTTCACGAAACTTTGCATTCTTCAAATTCCAACGCTCCCCCTGTACCATAGCAGTACCGTGACGCGCCCAACGAGTCGGAATCACGCAATCAAATAAGTCTACACCCGATGCGATCGCAATTGCCATTTCCCGGTACGTACCGACACCCATCAAGTAACGCGGTTTATGGTACGGTAACAACGGTGCAGTAGTTTCAACAATTTGAGCAATCAATTCCACTGGTTCACCAACACTCACACCACCGATAGCGTAACCAGGCAAATCGAACTGCGATAAATCATTTGCCGCAGCAGCACGCAAATCCAAATATACCCCACCCTGAACTATCCCAAACAATGCTTGGTCGGAACGTTGGTGCGCTGCAATACATCGTTCTAACCAGCGATATGTACGTGCTGTGGCAGCTTCGACCTCTTGACGAGTCGCTGGGTAAGGGGGACATTCATCGAATGCCATAATGACATCCGCACCTAAAGTATTTTGAATTTGAATCGAACGTTCGGGAGTTAAATTAATAATTTGTCCATCATGAGGCGAGCGAAACTTTACACCTTCCTCAGTAATTTTTCGCATCTCGCTTAAGCTAAAAACCTGAAACCCGCCCGAATCTGTGAGCATCGGACCGTTCCAACCCATGAACTTATGCAATCCTCCACCCCCTGCGACAATTGCTTCACCGGGTTGAAGGTGCAAATGGTAGGTATTTGATAGCACCATTTGCGCTCCAGTATCCTGAAGTTGTGCTGGAGTCATAGTTTTGACATTTGCCAGAGTTCCAACTGGCATAAATCGAGGTGTTTCAACAACACCATGCGGGGTATGGAAAATACCTGCTCGTGCTTTTGTATGTAAGCAACAAGCAACGCACTCAAAAGAAAAGTTTGCAGTCAAGATAGAAGTAACCAGGGGAAGTAAAGTTTAAAGTGTCAAATAACTAGTATTTTAGCTTCTTCCTTCTCCTCTAGAGACGCGAATCTCCTCCAGAGACACGAAATTACCCTGCGGGAACCCCTTACGGGGAACGCGTCTCTACATGGACGCACCTCCTAACTTCTAACTCCTAACTCCTAACTCCTAACTCCTACCTAAAACGAATCCGAGCAATCATCATCAAATTCTGCATCCCAACGTGCCGAAAGCACTTGATCCATCATCGCTTCAATCGCAGTCACATTGATATTGCGATCGCGTCGCTCTTGGATTGGGGTTGAAAGGGGAATTAGTTTCAAACACCATCCTTCTTGAACTAAGTCGAAGTGAGTTTGTTTTTCGGGAGTTTGCTTTAATTCGAGATAGTCGAAGCTACAAACATTCAAGTATAGCGTGTGATTGGCAACTAAAGTCGAGCGTTGCGGATTGGCAAATACTTCCATCACATCACCATCTCCCTCGCTCTGCACTTTTTCAGACATAGTGTATATATAATGGACGCGACCCAAATCGCTCAACAACCGCCGCATATCCAACTTACTAACAATTACACCTGTATTGATGATGCATGGAGCTGGTATCTTTGTATCGGGTAGATGGTGACTCATAATTGAATTGTTGTCTTCACGACTATAAATTACAACACAGCCAAATATTTAATAATGTACAGCTTTGTTGACCCCATACATTTAAAGAATTATCAATTTAATATATGAATGTAAAGTCTTCACCTAACAAGTTGTAATTATTAGTTGAAAACCGTATAGCAAAACTGTTGGTGATTCAATTATAACAAAGAATAAGGTTTTCGTTTATACTTTGATTGAATTGATTGCTGATAGTACAAGCATAACAAAATTTTCTTCATGAGTTGCAATCGACCAGTCAATCTTATTAAAAGCTTTAAAAATAATGTTGTTACGAATGCATAAATAAAGGAATGAATGACTGCTTAGTAAAAGATTGTTACCAGTATACTGTACTTAATATGACAATTAGTTGGTTGAAACAGTTGCTGTTAAATTTGGCAGCAAGTATCTTATTTTATACTTCTATCCCATTACCATATTTAGAGGAGTTAGATTTTACAGAAGTAGCGCGGTTTGCTCCGACAGTTGGGTTGATAATAGGGGGAATATTGGCATTATGCGATATGACAGCGCAGTGGTTGGGTATACCCGTATTAACACGCAGCGTATTAATTGTATGTATTTGGATTAGCATTACCGGGGGATTGCATTTAGATGGGGTAATGGATACAGCAGATGGGTTAGCAGTGGGAGACCCCGAACGACGATTGGAAGTAATGGTAGATAGTGCGACAGGAGCATTTGGGGCAATGGCTGCTGTTGCAATTTTACTCCTGAAAGCAGCAGCATTAACCGACATCGAGCAAAACCGCGCTTTGGTATTAATGGCAGCTTGCGGTTGGGGAAGATGGGGACAAGTAGTTGCGATCGCACTTTATCCTTACCTTAAACCCACAGGTAAAGGTGCATTTCACAAACAAGCAATTCGTTCGTATAAAGATTTATTGCCGGGATTGTTATTAATGATTGGGTTGAGTGGGTTGCAAATATTGATTAACCACAAACAAATAATATTTAGTTTAGCTCTAGCAGTTGCAGGGAGTGCTGGAGCATTTCTAACAGGTGCATGGTTTAACCGCAAACTCGGAGGACACACAGGTGATACATACGGTGCAGTCGTCGAGTGGACGGAAGCATTATTGTTGTGCGTAATGACCGCAATTTAGGGGAGGAGGGAGTAGGGAGTAGGGTTGGGGGGAGTGGAAAAAATATATTAATAACTCTGAACTCCTAACTCTAAACTCCGCTCCTCCCTACTCCCCACTCCCTACTCCCTACTCCCTACTCCCTCATTTCACTGGTTGAAGTCGCGTCACCTTGAGTTTAAACCCACCAACTCCAGTTTCACCAAACGAACGAACGCGAACAACATAACTTCCCGTTTCGTTAATGCGCGTAAATAGTAGAGAATTGCTGCTACCATCGGGACCATCGTCATTTTCTGCCACTGTTGAGCCATTAGGACCAAGCAAGGCTTAGAAAAACTATAATTGACCAAATTACGCAATTTCGTGGGAAGAGTCGCTCGGATGATTAGTAAAGCTTTTGCGGTGGGTTTACGGCAGTTGACTATCATTCCTGCCGCTTTATTGGTAATTGGTGCAAGTACAACCGCAAGTTTTGCTCAGGTAGGCAAGATGTATAATCCATTGCCTTTGCCATCGACTTACGAAGTTAATGATTCGCTGACGGATAGAGATATTCCCACAGGTCAAGGCGGCTTTGCTCGTGATTATATGGTGAAATTGAGTAAGGGGGAAAATCTAGCTATAGACCTTTCTTCCGATAGTTTTGATAGTATTATTACCCTGCTTGGTCCTAATGGCTCAACAGTGGCAGAAAATGACGATGGTCCCGATGGTAGCAGCAATTCTCTACTATTTACACGCATTAATGAAACGGGAAGTTATGTTGTTCGCGTTCGTTCGTTTGGTGAAACTGGAGTAGGTGTGTTTAAACTCAAGGTGACGCGACTTCAACCAGTGAAATGAGGAGAAGGGGAGAGGGGGAGAGGGGGAGAAGGGGGGAAGGGGAGAAGGGGAGAAGAGGAGAAGGGGAGAAGGGGAAAGGAAATATTAGCAAAGTATTATGTTATTCTTCTGACTCCCTCCATCTCCCCATCTCCCCACCTCCCCACCTCCCTCCTCCCTTAAATTGCCGTCATTACGCACAAAACCAAAGCTTCCGTCCATTCGACGACTGCACCGTATGTATCACCCGTGTGTCCTCCGAGTTTGTGGTTAAACCATGCACCTGTTAGAAATGCTCCTGCACTCCCTGCAACTGCTAGAGCTAAACTAAATATTATTTGTTTATGGTTAATAAATATTTGTAACCCACTCAACCCAATCATTAATAACAATCCCGGTAAGAAATCTTTATACGAACGAATTGCTTGTTTGTGAAATGCACCTTTACCTGTAGGTTTAAGGTAAGGATAAAGCGCGATCGCAACTACTTGCCCCCATCTTCCCCACCCGCAAGCTGCTATTAATACCAAAGTGCGGTTTTGATCGATGTCGGTTAATGCTGCCGCTTTCAGGAGTAAAATTGCGACAGCAGCCATTGCCCCAAATGCTCCTGTCGCACTATCTACCATTACTTCCAATCGTCGTTCGGGGTCTCCTACTGCTAACCCATCTGCTGTATCCATTACCCCATCTAAATGCAATCCCCCGGTAATGCTAATCCAAATACATATAATTAATACGCTGCGTGTTAATACGGGTATACCCAACCACTGCCCTGTCGTATCGCATAATGCCAATATTCCCCCAT
>QQTW01004131.1_pt1 | contig 10842 bp, 10 predicted proteins | sample 1904831 | NCBI WGS metagenome assembly QQTW01 (sample SAMN09435610, study PRJNA476489) | Subsurface metagenome, whole genome shotgun sequencing project.
CCCCGAAATACGCTGTTTAGCATAGTTTGACGGTCGATACCGTAAGCTACTGCTTGTCTAAAAGCTACTGTATTGAACCAACGCGACTTAATTGGATCTACTAATGGTTTGCCTTTTCTACTACCTTTATTGAGATTAAAGGTAATAAAATTAGTACCAAAGTCAGGACCACCATTGTAAATTGTAAACTTGCCGCGATTTTCTTCTTTTTTGAGTAGCTGAAAAGTTGCTGGACCAATTTCTAAAATATCTAAGCCACCAGAACGAAACTGAATTAAGGCTGTATCGGGTGAGTCGACAATTTGCCAAATCAATCGTTCAATGTATGGTAAAGCATTTCCTTGGGCATCTTTACGCCAGTAGTAGGGATTGCGCCGAAATACCACCCGTTGAGTTGTAGTGTAGCTCTCTAGTTTGTAAGGTCCATTCCCAACAACTGTTTTGGGTGCTGCGTCCGTACTCCAGGTTGATAAAAATTGAGGTTTACCTTCGCTATTATTCGTAGTTATAGCTTTTTGCAAAGAGTGCTTGGGTAAAATTGCCACTCCACCAACTGTTCTTAAAAATGGTGCAAAAGGTTCTGGAACAGTAAATTCTACTCTACGGCTATCTAATTTGCGGACTTTTGGCAAAGCGCCACTTTCGCCAATGCGCAGTACATCTCGAAAATCTGTCGGAATGCGCTCGTTTAAGTAGATATCGTTGTAAGTAAAGACAACATCATCAACGGTTAAAGGTTCTCCATCCGACCACTTTAAACCTTCTCGGAGGGTAAAGACAATCTGTTTGCCATCTGCTGAAGTTTCCCAAGATTGAGCAATTCCTGGCTCTATTTCTCCAGTTTTACCGTTTTCTACGGTCATTCCTTCATAAATGAAGCCAAAAACGTTAGGAGATGATTGGTTTAAGGCATAATTAAAGCTCTGCGGATCGCCTGGAGTACGAGCAACTATTTGGGTTACTTGGGCGGCTTGGGATTTGAAGTTAGCAGGATTGCAGCTACTAAGTGCGATCGCAACTACAAGCGTTAACAATCCTACAAACCACCGTCTAATCAAGGGAAAAATCGATAACATCTGGCAATAGTTATTAAGTCTCTTTGCATCATAGTCTACAAGTTTTTCACAAGGAGCATCTACTCGTCTACCTTAAGTTCGTAGATATTCCAAAATGCGCCTAATGCTGAGAATTTTACGCCTTGGATGCGATCGCGGATTGCTGCCATAGATAATGGATTAACTAGGTATATATAAGGCAAATACTCTTGAGTAATGCGCTGCGTTTCATCGTAAATTGCTTTACGTTTGGCTTCGTCAAACTCCTGCGCGCCTTTTATATACAAATTAGCGATTTCTTGCTCCCAATCGGATACTACACGCCCTTCTATAGGTTCTTCTCCTGCTTGGGCGCTTTGATTAAAGCTATGCAACCCGCCTTCTGTTAGCCAGACATTTGCGCCGTCATTGGGATCGACTCCCGAACCAATTAATCCACCAAAATAACATTCCCAATCAAGGGTATTATGCAGTTTCTCGCCTAGTACGGTAAATGCGATCGCATTTAAGTCTACTTGAATGCCGATTTTGCTCAAGTTTTGCTTAATTTGCGCGCCCATTACTTCGCCAGTCCTCCCGCCCGCACTTGTTAGCAATGTAAAACGGACGCGGTTGTTATCTGCATCTAGCAATTGATTGTTGTTGTATTTGAATCCTGCTTTTAAGAGTAGTTCTTTAGCTTTCTCTGGATTATAGTCATAAACTTTCAACCCATCTTGGGGAGAAAGATAATATTTACTTTGGACATCAATAGGTGAATTTTGAGGCTCTCCTAAGCCGCGAAAGATGTTATTAATTATACTTTGACGGTCAATAGCGTAGGATACCGCTTGTCTAAACTCTACAGTATTAAACCAGCGTGATTTAATTGGATCTACTAGAGGTTTACCATTTCTCCTTCCTTGATTGAGATTAAAGGTGATAAAAGATTGTCCGTAAGCAGGACCACCGTTATAAATAGTAAACTTACCTCTATTTTCTTCTTTTTTGAGTAGGGAAAAGTTGACGGGAGAAGCACCAACTATATCCAAACCTCCCGAACGAAACTGAAGTAAAGATGTATCTGTAGATTCGACAATTTGCCAAATAACTTTTTCTATGTATGGTTGAGAATTGCCTTGCTTATCTTTTCTCCAGTAATTAGAATTTTTGCGAAATACTAAACGTTGACTAGGGATATAACTTTCTATCGTATAAGGTCCATTAGTGATAATTTTTTTAGGATCGGTATCTGTTCCCCAAGTAGACATAAAGCGGGGATTTCCTTTTGGATCTTTAGCTTTTACTGATGCTTCCAGGGCGTGTTTTGGTAAAATAGCGATCGCGCTAGTAGAATCTCCAGTAGTGGTACTAAAAAAAGGCGAAAACGGTTCAGGTAAGATAAATTCAACTTGGCGATCGTTTATCTTTTGGACTTTAGGTAAAGCACCGCTTACGCCTACTTTTAAATAATCTCTAATATCTGTAGATATTTCTTTGTTAAAAGCTATATCGTTATAAGTAAAAACAACATCATCTGAAGTTAGCGGTTTGCCATCCGACCATTGCAAACCTGGTCTTAGGTTAAATACAATCCGTTTTTTATCTGCTGATATTGTCCAAGATTCAGCTAATTCTGGCTCAATTTCACCTTTACCGTTGATTGTTGTCAATCCTTTAAATGTTAAACCAAAAACATTTGGCAATTGTTGACTCAAGGCATAGTTAAATGTCTGCGGATCGCTGAGGACGCTAATTACTAATTGAGATGTCTGCGCTGCTTGCGATTTAAAGTTAGCAGGGTTACAGGCGGAAAATGCGATCGCAACTACAAACGTTAGTATAAATGCTACCCACTTACGCCCCCGATTATAAAAAGTCATAACTTAGTTAATATATTTATCTGATTAATCTAACTGAGAATTTGTTCAGCCGAGAAAGATTTTAAAAAGAAAATACATTATTAATTTGCTGGCTGCGATTTTGGCTTGACTTCAAACTCTGAGATAGAACGATAGAAGCAAACGTCAAATTCTAGAAAAAAGTTAGTTTGACCGAGGATTAATGGCACATCTAAACTGCGTACCCACGCAAATACTAGTTCAGTTGATGCAAAATTTCCAATTTCAATTGTTGCAGAAAACGGCATTGCTGACTGATTGCTAAGATTACCCGCTAATTGGATGATGGCTTTGCGTTCGTCCCAAATAACGCCCAATTCAAGACCTAGTTCGTAAGGCAAAACGTTAACTGTAGCCCCGCTATCTATTAAACCAATAGCTTCAATACTGCGATCGCCTCGACGTAAAACCATTGGAATTCTAGGTAGACTATCAAACTCGTTTTGGTTTGGGCTAGTCGTTGAATACTTAAACCGCATAGACTTTAACGATCGCAATCAGTCTGCTTCAATGTTTCCATAAGAATTGCACCAGCCCCAAAACTGTTGTATGGAGTTGGTAGGTTGTAGGTTTTGAAGGGTTCCAAAGGAGAAATTTCCTCAGCGGTATCTAATTCTTCTGCTAAAAGGCGAATTAGCTTGAGTTTTTCAGGTGCAGACAACTGGCGCACCGCAGGGAGTAATTCAGATAGTGTCATACTTTTGAGTGTCCCTTGAAAAATATATACGTTTAGCTTAGTCGATTCCACCGCTATCAGGTGTAGAGAGCTAAACAAGCTTACTTATGCAGATTGACGGATTTTGGCGATCGCGCGTGCAAATTTCTTTTTTCCATCAATATCTTTATCGCCAGTAACGCTTACCTTTCCAGAAAACTCCTAAAATAATGCCAACTAGCTGTATTTGATTTATGTCTGTCAAAAGGGCGGATATAGGAATGTAATTTTTAATTATCAAGCCAATAACTAAACATAAAATTAAAGACCAAAGCACACTAGCATTAATAGAAATTCGTTTTTCTAATGTTTCTAGTAAAAATACAGCTAAAGCGCCAATTCCTGTACCGATCGCACCAACAGTTAATAGAGATAATGCAGGCGAATATAAAGTTGCACGTAATATATTGACAATTTGAAATTGCGTACCTTCATCTAACTGACTGAAAACTAGCGCCAGCAACAACTCTATCGCTATAACAATGACAAAAGTCATGCCAGCAATAATAAATAGCGATCGCCAAGGTAGATACTTGAATTGACGTAACGGGTTAGCCATAGGATTTAGAGCAATTAATTGTAAAAGCGATCGCATCCATCTTAACTAGCTACTAATAAAACTACAGCATGAGCAGCAATTCCTTCTTCTCGCCCTACTGGTCCTAATTTTTCGTTTGTAGTAGCTTTGATCCCAATACAATCGATAGGTACTTGCAGAACATTAGCTAGGCTAGAGCGCATTGCGGAAATATGTGGTTTCAATTTTGGACGTTCTGCTACTACTACTGAATCAATATTGCCAATTTGCCAACCGCGATCGCTAATTAGTTTATTTACCTTACTAAGTAACACTAAACTATCTGCCCCCGCCCACTGGGGATCGCTAGGGGGAAAATACAACCCAATATCACCCAAAGCCAAAGCACCCAACATCGCATCCATAATGGCATGAGTAAGTACATCCGCGTCGCTATGTCCTAATAAGCCTAGTTCGTGAGGAATTTCTACCCCACCTAAGATCAAACGGCGATTGACGCTCAATTGGTGGATATCGTAGCCGTTACCAATGCGAAGATTAAACATATATTAGCTTTTTGTGCAGTCATCTTTATTTTCCAGCAAGTCGGGGCGGCGATCGCGCGTTCTTTGTAATTGTTGCTGGTAGCGCCAAGATGCGATCGCTCCATGATTGCCAGATAGCAATACTTCTGGCACTTTCCAGCCGCGAAAATCAGCAGGACGCGTGTATTGAGGATAATCTAATAACCCTGTCTCAAAACTCTCAGCTTTTAAAGACTCAACTTTACCTACAGTTCCTGGTAATAGCCGCACTACACCATTAATTAGCGCTAAAGCCGGAATTTCCCCAGCCGTCAATACAAAATCGCCTAACGATACTTCACGGGTAACTAGATGCAATACTCGTTCATCTACTCCTTCATAGTGACCGCAAATAATTACTAATTGATCGTAATTGGTGCTAAATTTCTTTAACAAAGGCTGGTTCAAGGTTTGTCCTTGGGGTGTCATCAAAATAACTTCCCGCCGAGGTAAAACAGGTAGTGACTCTACAGCCGCAAAAATCGGTTCTGGTTTGAGTAGCATTCCCACACCGCCGCCGTAAGGTTCATCATCAACTTTGTGGTGCTTATCAGTTGTGAAGTCGCGCGGATTAACTAGATGCACTTGAGCAATCTGTTTTTCTAATGCTTTACCCATCAACCCTGAACTCAAGGTAGAGGAAAAGAAGTCGGGAAACAAGGTAACAATATCAAATCGCACTATTGATTTAACGGGTGGCTAGGGGAAGACGAGCGTGAGGAAAAGGTCATAAAAGTCTTATATATCATTACCTAGCAATCAATTTTGCTAAATCTATTTAGTAATTTTTACTTAGTTCCCCTTCCCAAAAGTTTTTCTAATTGATTAAATTATGTTTAAATATTGTGACATCTTACTAATTATTTACGCTCCAGGGTTAAATACTTCAACAACATTGAGCAAGCCTCAGCAAATTTGCTCATCTGAACAGTTCTTTCAGTGCATATAGCGTACAAATGAGTGAACTTAAGGAAGTTTTGCTAGGACAAAACAAGCAGATTAACCCAATTTTAGAGATCGTGGAGCATTGAATATTGCTGAGGCTATCGAGAGGAAGAACACCATGCTGCAACTAGAAGCTCAATCACTGGAAATGATTACACCCCAAGCAACGAAAACCGCTGTTATGGTTATTGGTGGGGCGGAAGATAAAGTTCACGGACGAGAAATTTTACACACTTTTTTTGCTCGTTCTGGTTCCACAGATGCTCACCTAGCGATTATTCCCTCAGCTTCGCGCGAACCAGGGATCATTGGCGCGCGATACACGAGCATTTTTGAGGAAATGGGCGCTAAGAAAATTGAAATATTAGATATTAGAGAGCGAGAACAGTGCGAAGATCCAGCATTTCAAGCTTGCTTAGAAACTTGCAGCGGAGTATTTTTGACGGGCGGCGATCAACTGCGGCTGTGTGGGGTATTGGCTGATACGTCAGTAATGGAGATTATTCGCCAGCGGGTGCAAAAAGGACAGTTGACTTTGGCAGGTACGAGCGCGGGAGCAGCAGTTATGGGACATCACATGATTGCTGGTGGCGGTAGTGGCGAGTCACCCAACCGATCGCTAGTGGATATGGCAACAGGCTTAGGAATTTTACCCAAGGTGATTGTAGACCAGCATTTTCAAAACCGCAACCGCATGGCAAGATTGATTAGCGCGATCGCTGCTCACCCCGATAGATTAGGTATTGGTATTGATGAAGATACCTGCGCGATGGTAGAAGGCGATGGCTGGCTGCAAGTTATGGGTAAAGGAACGGTAACAATTGTCGATCCAGGCGAAGCTTGCTATACCAACCAGTCAAATGTCGGCGCAACCGATCCTATTAGTTTGCACAATGTACGGTTGCATATTTTGAGTCATGGCGATCGCTATCACCTCCACCAAAGAAATGTTTTAGCTCATATGCATCAACTTCCTAGCTAATCCCTGTGAATTAGGTGATAATTACCTGCAAATCATAATTAAGTTTTCCTAGTATTTAATTGACAACTGAGGATACAAATGTTACTCAAAAACTGTTCGCTAAGAACAGTTTATTATTCCAACCCAGGTAGACACTAGAGAATTGGTGGCGAATAAATAAACGCATATTGACATGAGAATACAAAAAATTCAGACATTACGTGGTCCTAACTACTGGAGCATTCGACGCCACAAACTCATCGTCATGCGGCTCGATTTGGAAGAACTTGCCGAAAAGCCTTCAAATGAAATTCCTGGCTTTTATGAGGGATTAGTCAATGCATTGCCAAGTTTGGAAGAACACTTTTGTTCTCCAGGCTGTCGCGGTGGCTTTTTTAGCCGAGTCCGCGAAGGCACAATGATGGGGCATATAATCGAGCATGTAGCCTTAGAACTACAAGAACTAGCAGGAATGCAAGTAGGCTTTGGTCGTACCCGCGAGACGGCAACCCCAGGCGTTTATCAGGTAGTAATTGAGTATGTAGACGAACAAGCGGGACGCTACGCTGCTAGGGCAGCAGTACGATTGTGTCAGAGTATTGTGGCGCAAGGTAGCTATCCCCAGAAAGACTTAGAGCAAGATTTGCAAGACTTAGCAGAGTTATTCCGAGATGCATCGCTAGGTCCAAGTACAGAATCTATAGTCAAAGAAGCTGAAGCTAAAGGCATTCCTTGGATGTCTTTGGGTACTCGGTTTTTGATTCAAGTAGGCTATGGTATTCACCAAAAGCGATTGCAGGCAACAATGAGCGATCGCACGGGCATTTTAGGTGTAGAACTTGCCTGTGACAAAGAAGGCACAAAACGAATTTTAGCTAATGCCGGAGTGCCAGTACCTAGAGGTACAGTAATTAACTACTTTGACGAATTAACACAAGCAATTGAAGATGTCGGCGGCTACCCGATTGTGATTAAACCCTTAGACGGCAATCACGGTAGAGGGATCACAATCGATATCCGTTCTTGGCAAGAAGCAGAAGCCGCTTATGATGCTGCAAAAGAAGTATCTAAATCAGTAATTGTCGAACGCTACTATGTCGGACGCGATCATCGGGTATTAGTAGTAGATAGCAAAGTAGTAGCAGTTGCCGAAAGAGTCCCCGCCCACGTAATTGGAGATGGGGAAAATACTATTGAAAAGCTAATTGAAATCGTCAATCAAGACCCCCATCGCGGCGTAGGACACGATAACGTCCTCACACGCATTGAAGTAGATCGCACCAGCATAGCGCTCCTAGAAAGGCAGGGATATACGCTTTCATCAGTGCTACCCAAAGGCGAAATCTTCTACCTGCGGGCAACAGCCAACTTGAGTACAGGCGGAATTGCTGTAGATCGTACAGACGATATTCATCCCGAAAACGTTTGGCTAGCACAACGAGTAGCGAAAATTATTGGTTTAGATATTGCTGGCATCGATATTGTTACGCCAGATATCAGCAAACCTTTACGCGAAGTAGATGGCGTAATTGTCGAAGTGAATGCCGCACCAGGCTTTAGAATGCACGTTTGCCCTAGTAGAGGCATTCCCCGCAACGTCGCTGGAGCGGTATTAGATATGCTGTTTCCGCCAGAAAAACCTAGTCGCATTCCCATCTTGGCAGTAACGGGGACTAATGGCAAAACGACGACAACCCGCTTACTTGCTCATATCATGAAGCAAACAGGGCGCACGGTAGGTTTTACAACTACTGACGGCACTTATATCGGCGATTACTTGGTAGAACCAGGAGATAATACAGGTCCTCAGAGCGCTCAATTGATCTTGCAAGATCCCACTGTAGAAATAGCGGTATTAGAATCAGCGCGTGGAGGTATTCTCCGTTCTGGGCTGGCTTTTGATGCTGCTGATGTTGGTGTCGTTTTGAACGTTGCTGCCGATCACTTGGGTATTGGTGACATTGACACTGTAGAGCAAATGGCACACCTAAAAAGTGTAGTCGCCGAAGCAGTATTGCCCAAAGGTTACGCGGTGCTAAATGCTGACGATGAACTAGTTGCCGAAATGCGATCGCGCGTTAATTCCCAAATTGCCTATTTCTCCATGCGTTTAGACAATCCGCTAGTGCAAAAGCACATCCAGCAAGGCGGATTAGCTGCGGTATATGAAAATGGCTACTTATCGATTCTCAAAGGCGATTGGACGCTACGCATCGAGCAAGCCGTTAATGTACCTTTGACAATGGGCGGCAAAGCACCATTTATGATCGCTAATGCAATAGCTGCAAGTGTTGCAGCTTTTGCCCAAGGCGTAACAATCGAGCAAATTAGGGCAGGATTAACTACCTTCCGCGCCTCGGTTAGTCAAACACCAGGAAGGATGAATATGTTTGACTTGGGCAAGTATCACGCCTTGATCGATTATGCCCACAATCCCCACAGTTATGAGGCTTTGGGCGGGTTTATTCGCAATTGGACAGGAGAACGTATTGGGGTAATTGGCGGACCAGGCGATCGCCGCGATGAGGATTTTGTGACATTAGGTAAGCTATCGGCGCAAATCTTTGATCGCATTACGATTAAAGAAGATGACGATACGCGGGGAAGAGAACGGGGATCGGCAGCGGAATTAATCGCTAAAGGCATTACCCAAGTTAAACCAGATTGCCGTTATGAAGTGATATTGAATGAGGAAGAAGCTATCAATAAAGCTTTAAATGAAGCTCCTGACGGCGGCTTGGTGGTAATTTTGCCCGAAAGTGTCAACCGCGCCATTAGCCTGATTGAAGCGCGTCGCCCAGCAGTCCAAACAGGAGAGCCACCTACCAACTCTGCTGTTGTTGCAGACACTCCGCAAGGCGCTCTCAAGTCCTCTGTGGTGAATATAGTTTAATTACTGAATATAGTAGCCTGGGGTGGAAATCCCAGGCTTAATCTTTATCTTGCTCGGCGCTATCTTCACCTTCGCCTTTAAGTTCTTCCTTAAAGCCGCGCAAAGTTTTACCTAACGAGCTTCCGATTTCGGGAATCTTCTTTGGTCCAAAAATTAATACTCCTACTAAGGCGATTACACCTACTTCTAGCCATCCTAAACCAAACATATAAGTCTCCTGTAAAGTCTTCTGATATTAATTACGCTAATTTATTTTTAAGGTAGATTGACTGAGTAGGCAATATATTGGAGTTCTTGCCTAAGTTTGGGGCGAATGAAATTCGCGTCTACACAGACGAAGTCCGCCTGCGCGGACTAAGAGAATTGTTGAATAAATTAGTTTGGGTATTAGGCTTTTGTAGAAGAGTCTATGCATAAAAAGTTAAGTTTTGTAACCTGCGTAGGCAGGTTTTGTCTGTGTAGCCGCGAATTCCATTCGCCGAGGCTTCTTTGGTTCGTGCTTTTATAAATACTATTAACCCTTGATAATCGGCATTCCCAACCAATCGCTCAGTTCATTAGCAAGCCATTCAAGTTCTGGTTTGGTAAGAATATCATAATTAAATCCAGATTGGTTAGAGCGATCGCTATTGCCCAATTCATACTTGTGCGTACCTACCCAAATACTAATTCGAGGTTTAATCGCAACTATTGCGCCCTCAGAGTTATATTTGAAGGTTTTTTGTGCATATTCCAGCTTAGTAATATCTTCTCTGCGCGCTGGGCGAAGACGACTGTGCTTAAATCCAAACAAATTGTAAGTTAAAGAAATTTGCTGACGATTGAGACTGAGTTGGACTTGTCCAAATAAGCCCCAGAGAATAGCTTGGATCATCCCAATACCAGCAACCCAAAAAGGAAGTGAAAATAATACAAACGGTACGTTAATAGGAAAAGGTGCGAACATAACAGCACCAGTCCAAAAAAAGATAAATGAATTCCAGGCGATCGCAAAACCAAGCAAACCCAACATTTCTAATCTAAAGCCAGTTGCTGGAACAATAATTTCTAGGGAATCTGCATCTTTATTCAGTACGACTTTACTACCAAGAGGTTTCCCCACAACTAGCAATTCTTGTAATTGCGGTGGATTTTCCAAAACTTGCAATGCTTTTTGTGCAGAAGTAAAACGCCTATCTAAACTTGGTTGAATTGTCCGCTCTAACCAACTAGCAAAATTTCGACTAATATTGGGTAAGGATGCGCAGTATTGATGCTGTCGGTAATTTACCTTTAGGCGGTTACTGGTCTAA
>QQTW01004132.1_pt1 | contig 10841 bp, 17 predicted proteins | sample 1904831 | NCBI WGS metagenome assembly QQTW01 (sample SAMN09435610, study PRJNA476489) | Subsurface metagenome, whole genome shotgun sequencing project.
GCCATAGTGATTACCGTTTACCCCTTACTAGCCTTGCCAATGCCGCAGACTGCTTCCAAAAACGCGATTTGACCGGTTAAACAGGGGAAGTCAGTATCATCCACCGACTGATCTCAGGCACTTTCCCCCGTGCTAAACGTCCCACGTGCCCGTGGTGTGATGGCGCTCCCAGGCGGCTTTGGCGAGTTCTGCGGTGTCATATTGGGTGTCGTTTGTATCATCTTTCCAGCATCGCGCTTCCCACTAGATAACCCAAACGGGCGTTTCGCCATCCTGAAGGTAACGTCCGCTCTCCGCAACGAAATAGCGGCCTGAAAGCTCGGAGTATCCAGCTTCATCGAAATACTCGTCTATATCAAAGGCCCACTCAAGCCTCGGCCCCAGTGCCAGCAGCGCCGCTTCCGCGTCAAATGCTCCGCAATTGACCGCCTCAGCAGCATCCATTACGTCCGCCTCGGCATCGGTCAGAGAGGGAGCTTTGTCTTAGCTCATTGCCGCTATCAGAGTTCGCAGTAGATAAACTTGGCGTCTTCCGGGGATGCCGGCGGTATTGGCTTGATCGGCGTCGGGCTGTTGGGTGCGAGGGGAATCGGTAGGAACGGCTTGAGCAGCGGGCACGGTTCCTTGGCAAAGTAGTCACGGTTTTCCCAGCGCAGGACGTCCTGCTGCTGGCTGGCAATGACGCAGGCGCAGGGCAGGAGCACCGTGGTCAGGAGGGCGATGGTGCGGCGGTAGAGGGTGGTAGGCTTCATGCTGAATTATAGCACAGAACAACAGCGGCTAGCAGATGAACGTGGGGCGGTTGAGGGGCGTGGAACCGGGCCGCGTATTATCCCGCAGCCCGGTCCTTCGTTGTTTGTGTCCAAACGAACCGATGCCTGATTATAGCTTATAGCACGTCTGGTTGCGTGGGTGTCAAGGCGATGCAGGGGCGCACCGTACGAGTATACGGAGCTAGTCACTTCCACTTTCCCGTGGCGTGGTGCCGTTCGCAGGCGGCTTTTGCTGTGGCCTGACTTGCAAAAATGTGCGGGCAGTCCTCCCAAATGTCCTTCTCGAAAACACAATGGCGAACCACGAACACATCGTACAGACGGAGAAACCGAAGCCGCTTCTTATGGTCGATGAGGTAATCCATCACGTCGGGCATGTCGCTAAAGCCGGCTATTTGTCGGTAAAACCCCCAGCGTTTCCATGTCAGCGCCCCACCTAGCGCCAAAAGCGCCGCCTCCGCTTCTTCGTCATCCATCGCTTGGTCCCATTTTCCCGTAGCATAGTGGCGTTCGCAGGCGACTTTGGCGAGTTCTATAGTGCGGTATTCTTTATCGGCCTGGAATACGAATCTTTGCCGTGCTTGAAAAACGGACACTCTAGGATTACCGTTGAGGTAGCGTTTCAACTCACGAACTGTATAAGGCTGGGGGTCTGCGGTAGAACAAGGGAGCGCGCGACACGTTGGTAAAGATTGCGATTTGTGAGCCGTCGGGCCGCGTCTCTGTGCGAATCTTTAGCAGTGCGCCGAACGCGTTTTCCGAAACGGCAGACTTTTTGAGACCGTTGCGCCAGTTCATCCGCGCGGGGCGTACCGGATCGGGCGGCGTCTCCTGAGCAAGACCCGCCGTTATGGGGCAAAGAGCCAGCCCGACAACGGCAAGGAATGAGCATTTCAGTGTCATCGTTGATTCCTGTTTAGCGTTAGAAGTAGGGTAGATCGCTGACCTTCCACTTGGAGAGATGCCTGGTGCTACTTGCCCCCGTTGTTCAGCAGCATCAGCGACCGCTTCGGGTTTAACCCGCGTGACTGCTTCGATTGAGACGGGTAGGGAGCATTTGAGAAGATTACCCAGCACCGCGTTTTTTTGTGTTTGTCCGCGGTGTAGGTGGGAAGAAAAAGTCTGCAGGAATGTCCCGGCTTTATTTCGCGCATACTGAGACCCGTGCCGCAGCCGTCCCATCCTGTAGGGACCTAACGCCCTTTTTGCAACTCCTCGACAAAACCGCGGGGGGGAGTGGGACCATATCCTTCGTAATACAGGGAGGACGGCGAGACGTTTGTCACAATCGCTACCTGCCAGCCGTCAAGCCGTGTTTGATTGCGGATCTTCAGCCGTGAGCGAAACCCATTTTTCGATATATCCGTGCTTTTAAAGAAATTACGCCAGGTCGGTCGCGCGGGGGCGGGATTGTTCTTCGGCTTAACCTGAGCAAGACCAAGCGTGGGGCAAAGCGCTTGCCCCGCAACGAGAGTAGCAATAGCAATGACGAGGGAGGATAGTTTGAAGGGCACCGTTAACTCCTACGCAACTTTGAAAGTCTGGTAGGTTACTGACGCACAGCACAGGTGGTATTGTTCCGCTTGTTTGCCAGGCTTATGCTGACTCTCCCTATTCTGACCGCTTCGGAAACTGACCCAGAGGAAACCTCATGCCAGAAGCCGCAACATCAAGCCTGTTACAGTATCGCAACAGTTGGACTGTCCTGTCCGCGACCGACCTTCGCAAAACCCTTGCCTTCTATCGGGATGAACTTGGTCTGCCGTTCGACCTGGTTGTCACCGATGCGACCGGACAAATCACCTACATCGGCAGCCCGCTCAATCTTCACTTTACAACCGGCAAGCCTTATTTGTATATGGTCGTCGAAGGCATCGAAGCGCTTTACGACGATTACCAGAAGAAGGGCATCAACATTATTGACACGTTGAAGCGGAACCCGTACACCGGTATGGATGAATTCGCCATTCAGGATGACTATGGGAACATCACCCGCTTTGGCCGCGACATCCCCGAGTAAGAGAAACCTGCAGGGAAAATGCCGCTGTCGTCGCCTGCCCCTGCACCGCACGTCAAGCCTTACTTTCGCTCGACACGCTCCAGAATTAAGGTGTCGTTTCCTGCCTTGCTCGGCGTGTTCCAGTGAACGATCCATCCATGGGAAAAGCCGGGCACAACCTGGGTAAGCCGGAAGGTGATGTGGCGGCTGGGCGGTGCGTCCTCCCCACCCGCAGGATATAGTCCCACCACCTCAAGCGCCTGCTGCCAATCTTTGATCTGTTTTCGGGCAAACTGGAACTCGATGAAGCCGATACGGCTGTTGGGGTTTGGCTTGATGATGATCCGAACGAAACCCTTCGCTTTGTAATACCGCTCCCTCTGAGCTCCGATGTGCTGTGGCTTGCCGATGGTTTTTTCCACGTTGCGAACGAAGTCGTTCAGAATCGGGGCCATTGGCAGGCTTGGCTCCACCGAAGACGGACGACTTTCCCCCGGTATCGTCCAGAACCAGGCGTGCTCGTATGCCGGATCGTAGGCGAACGACGGCGGAACGCCGCGCCCTAATGCATCCTTTGTTTCCACGAAAGCGAAGGAAATGGGGAATTTGCCGGGGGGTGGCATCTCCGTATGACCGGGTTTTCCACCACCCCAGGCCGTCGCATCCGCGGACGCACGGAAGCGAGTCACAAGCCGGGCGGTGGTGTCAAGGGTAAAGTCGCCCGCGATCTTACCGTCGATGCCGATGCTGTCGTTTCCATTGCGGCATTCCCAGTTGCCGACAAAAGTGAAATGCGCGGGGTCCGCCGAGTCCACACGAGCATAGAAGGCGGCTTTCTTGACCTCGCTGACGCCGGTGAAGCGGTTAGTGCGACCTCCCAGATTATCCACCAGATGGAAACGCACCAGCCGTGCGACAAAACTTGACGGTAAGGCGAAGTCACCCTTCGCACCCCGCGCCCGCGACAGGATATCAGCAACCTCTTTCTGGTACACCCAGAGATAATCCCGGTCAGGCGAACTGTTCAAGTCGGACAAGGGGATATTGAGAATACGGCTGTACTGTCGGATTACGGATGTTGTCGGGTCGGGCAAGGCGATGTAATCGGCCCGCAGGTTGTCGTCGGTGAGATCCGCGACCCCTTCCGATACGACCGTGTGCTCCCGCGTCATCGCAAGGCCGCGATCCATGAACTTGATCATGGCGGCGGGATTCCAAATATCCCCATGCTCCGCATTGGACGGACCCTGCCGGAGTGGGCCATAGCCGTCCGCCGTGAGGATATAAAAGCCCTGGTAGTGCCCGCCCGGCTCCTTATGGGCATTGGCCGCGCGGGTGAACCAGCGCCCAGCCACAGACCGCGTGAACGACGGGTCGGTCATCGCGGAGATGACCGGGATGAAGTTCGCGCTGAGCTTTTGAATCACCTGGCGATTGTTTAACGTGAACCGACGGTTCCGATGACCATTAGCTCACGTATGACCCAGCGGGTTGCCGTTCATCTCGTACACCAGCATCGGTTTACCGGTGCGCAAAGACTCAGCCCGCGCCTCCATGACATTGAGCCGCCACGGAATTTGCAGAAACGCATCCTCTTCCGGGTTCGGCGCACATGTCTGGATTTTCTGATTCCAATCAATGCCGGACGACACGGCGGAATCCTTTACGGACGTTTGTGCGAAAGCCTACCCAACCAGAGGAGGAGCGGACGCCAAACTTAAAGCAAGACCAAGTAACAAACCCAAGCGGTGCGGTATCTTCAACGGGGTTCCCTCAACGATAGACAAGTTATCGGGACGATAGCAACTAACACGGCATTTTAACAAATTTTTAGTCGAGTGTTGTATTTTTCTTTGAGACAGTGGTGAAAGACTCCGCTATCAGATGGACTGCCGCTTCAACCGTTTCCGCCATGCGAACAGTGCTGCCGGAATAGGCGTCGCTGTCTACCGAGAAAGGACACATTCCACTCCATGATTCAAGCTGAATCGCGTTTTTTCTTTCTGGTAGATCGAACCACCAGATACCATCGTCATCGGCTGGAAAGACGTACTGCCATTGCGTCACGGCAAGAGTCGGAAATGTTTCCTGTAAAGCTGCAATGATGCTGTCAATGTCGCGGGTGGGGGCGTGGCGAAAACGCGGCGGTTGCCATGAAGGGATAGAGGAAATTTCCTCCGCAGAGTAGGTGACATAGTACTTCGCAAGGTATTGATCCGGCCAGACGCGCCACAGCGTTCCACAATCGGGACAGTACAGGCGAGACCGACGCACGGAAGAAACCCCTGGCGCGTGTTCCGGCTGCGCGGCGGCTGCGTTGAGTTGTGTGGGCGGAGCCGGTTCCCCGTGAGAATTCGTGTGTTCGCACCACCAGTTACCCGCATCATCAAGGGGGCTTGTCCAGTCGTTGGCTTCCATGAAGTGTGTCCGTGCGCAAAAGCGGCATCGCTTGCTGCTCTTGGTTGCTATCGCTTACTCGTTGTAGTAGCCCCACATTCCAACCGGCTCTAGAACGCCCCCGTGATCGTATTTGGCGTACTTACCGCTGGGGTGGTACGTAAAGTCATCGCCGAAGCTCCAGCGGTTTGGCTGGTACTCCTGGCGCACCCGCAGCCACAAACACCACTTCTCGGTACCGGCCCGCCGTCCCACGTCATAATGCCACCCACGACGCGACAAGCGCGGGGCGGCGGGAACGGCAGGAAGGTAGCGCGGCACCAGCGCCTGAAGGGTCGCGGGCGGGTGTTTTTCTGTCCGTGTATACGCTTCGATAGCACGAATCACAGGCGCACCGTCCCGCATGGCCTCTCGCAGTGCCGCAGGTCGAACCTCTCGTACACGCCTTGCATGCTGTCGTGTCGGAATCGTGAAGGTTAGTATGACCATCAGGATGGCGCAGGTGATAAGTAAGCCTATGCCGAGTAAGATTCCCCGTAAAATTTTGAGGTACGTTAACATTGTCTGGCTGCCTTCCTACGACACTGGCCCGCAGGCTGTATCGTCGTTGACACGGTTGGTGCCTTGTCGTTAGAACGGATAGCTCCGCCTCAGTTTCCCTCAGCCGTGATCTCCCAACCCCACCAGGTGTAGTGATACTCCCGCTCCTCCACACGAAACTCCGTGCCGCAAAGCGCGCATGTACAGGTGTAGGCATCTATCCACCCGCCTTCCAGATAGCTGGTAGCAAAAACGCGGACGTTCCCTTCCTTTTCCTCCTGCTTGGGGTCATACATCGAATAGTCGGGGTACAGTCTGCATAGGCAGCCCCTTTTATTCTTGTGATAATCCAGCTTACAAATCGCGAAGTTGAGGTGCTTGCTGTTGGGGAAGAACGCGCCGCTCAGGGCGATGCCGCGGGTTGTTTCTTGTATCTCGGACAGGTGAGACGACAGCATATCCAGCACGTGCGGGTCGCGGAGGTAGATAATCGCGCAGGAACTGGCCCAGATCTTGTGGGCATCGCCCGACGTGATGTCTTGCAGCAGCGTACTCATTTTGTTTCGTCCTGTCAGGCGGCTCTCGTTGTGATTGCGCGCCTTCAGTCCATCGTACCCTTTCCTACCAGCGCCGCCGAGGCGGAGAGTAGAAGGATGCAGACACTTCAAAACCCGACGCTTGCGACGCTTGTCAACGCGACCCGCCCTTACACGATGCAGGTGGAAGGCAGCGTGCTCTCTCCACGCTACCAGCCGGGACAGGTTGTCACCATTTCTCCCGCCGTCAATGCGGACCCCGCCACCATAGCACCCCGCTCTCTCGTGCTCGCCATAGCCGCCACCGACCCCGCGCAGCCGCGCCGTTTTTCCCGTCCGACGCTGTTTACCCTGAACGCAGACCGCGACTTAATCACGGCTGCGGGAACCAGAGCCTGCGGCAGCTACATCGTCCTTGGTATCGTACAGGAGGGAGCGCCGGTGAACCGAGTTTGTCCGAAATCAGGTGACAAGGCCGCCCAAACCGCCAAGAAACGCCGGACCGACAACAAAACCAAAAAACGATGAAAGAAGATTTAGCCGAGAATTAACCTCAGGCCATGACCCGCCGCGCTTCGGAGGAAGGGGACTGGTACGGGGTGCTCGCGTACTACGAAGCGGTTTATCAAAATCTCGACCGGAGCCGCTAACCACTCACAATCTAGCAGAGGCCGCGGAGGGGCAAGCTAACACCAGTTTGGTGGTGCTTTTGCGCCGCTGTCCTGTCGTTACGCGGTATGACGGCGCTTTTGCCAGGCGCGGGTACGCTTGATGATTTCCTCAATGCCTTTGGCAGCGAACAGCAATGCAACAAGCAACATGATCGTGGCGGCAACTTTGAGATAGGGATCGCTCTTGCGAATGCCTAACTCCAAGCCGTTCATTGCTACCGTACCAATCCCGGCAGCCGAAATAAAGCGGCCCACAATGCCATCGTTATAGAACGCTTTAATGTGGGGTCGGTAGCGGCATAAGACCAAAGCCAGCAGAAAAGCAACGGTAACCATTGTGCCCCAAATAGTTGGGTTCCAGAAGGCTTGAAGCGCATCGGAAGAGCGCGGATTCACTAAGAGAGTGACCAGCGGAGCGAGCACTGCCCAGAAGCTGAGCCAGTACAGCACAAAGCGGCGTTTGTCCGGTTGCATAATGCTTATAAGAATACCACAAACAGACAGGCTCACGAACAAAGCGCTTTCCTTTGCATTGAAAGTACGACGGGACATCGGGGAAGGGGCATCAAACGACTTTACCGGATGTCCTGCGTAATTCTAGCGGGGCGAAACGCTCCAAAAGCTTTGGGGCATTCATCGGAGCGTTCCTGTAGCGGAGGAAGGGAACCTCTTCGGCAACGTCCCAAATCTCGTACTCTGAACGGCTTTGGGGGTCGCTGTCCCGGAAGCCCCCGGCAATTATGCGTCCGGTTTCCACGTCACAGACCAGTGCCACGATTGTCCGTTCCTCCCGTTGTGCAGGAGCATCGTTTGGTGCGGCGACTCCTTCTAAGGGCACAACGTGTACAATCGCAACTTGGCATAAAGGCGAACGCTCTGGGTATTCACTGAGCAAATGCTTAATCAGAGACACACGATTCGCTACAGAAGCGGGTTCGTGCGGTACCAGGGCTTTTCATATGGCTTTGAACTGCTACGGTACATTCATGTGACCTTACTCCGTTCTATTCTTCGATGGGGAAGAACGGGCTGAGGGCAGTGCGCTCTAGCTTTTTGCGGACCGGGCGAGATGCGCGCAGAAGACGCAGCTTTTGCCCCCGACACTGCTGCACCTTGAGCACTTGTATCAGGACCGCAAGCGCCATCTCCGATAGGTACGTTACCCCGCTCAAATCCAGTGCAATATCGCTGGCGCCAGAGTCGTTACTTGTATTGCTGCCAAGAACCGCGTCTCGGAACGCGTCCTTCTCCTCGTCCTCCAGGTCACCCTGAACGGCGAGCACCGTTATCCTGTCCACTTGGTGAGTATGAAACTGCACGGGGAGCGACGGAGACGGGGAGCTGATTTCGGCTCCTGACGGGGGCAAGCTCACCGCTTAGTTCCTGGCCGCTGGGGCACGTCGTGCGATAAGCAAGCAAGCGTCATCATGGAGTTTACCGCCGGCAAAGGCTTTGGCGCCGCTGAGCACTTCCTGCGCCGCATCGCATACAGAATCGCACAGAATCGCTTTTTTGGCAAGTTCGGCAAGGCCATCGAACTCAAGGAAGTCCTTCCCACGTCGTGCTTCAGTCAAACCATCCGTGACAAGAAGGACGGCATCACCCGCTTCCAAACGCAGCGTGCGCGCCGCATACTCCTGCTTTGGGAAGATCCCAAGCGGCAAGCCGGTAGCTTCGACTCTTTCTTCGGTTCCATCGGCTGCCCGTAGGACAAGTGGCGGCTCCGCGCCTGCAACAACAAATGTTGCTTCGCCCGTTGCCGTATCCAGCAGCACCAGCGACAGGCAAACAAATCCTTCTTCCTCGTCTGCATCCAACCGCTTGCTGTCGCACAGGTAGTTATTCAAACGCGCGACTGTGGCGGACGCGTCTGCCGTGTCGGACGAGCGCAGGAAGGCACGGAGCACGTCTTTGATCTGGGTGGTACGAACCGCCGCGAGCAGACCCTTGCCCGAAGCATCCCCGACAATGAGCGCAAGCAGTGTGTCACTGAGGAGGAAACCGTCGTAGAAGTCGCCGCCGACCTCCGCTTCTCCCCAGGCCGACTCATGAAGCGTCACAACGGACATGCCGGGGAACTGGTCCTGCTTGATGGGAACCAGCATCGCTCGCTGCAGTACCTGAGCGATACGCTGATCTTTCTCGGCAGTCGCGATAAGCGTTTCCTGCTGCTCATGCTGCTGCGTCTGGTCCCGCACAATCTTGCAGTAGCCGTGCAGCTTGCCGTCCTCACCTTTAAGAGCGGTCAGGATGCCACTGCCCCAGAAGCAGGAGCCATCCTTGCGCACGTGCCACCGCTCGTCCATCGCCCGCCCTTCCGCCGCTGCCGTTGTTCTTTCCTGTTCATCGACACCGCTTTGACGGTCTTCAGGCGGATAAACGATGCCAATATTCCTGCCGACACTCTCCGCCGCGCTCCAGCCCAGGATGCGCTCAGCACCGGCGTTCCAAGTCGTGATGTGCCCGTATTGGTCGGCGAAGAAGATGGCGTAGTCCGTGACCGACTCCATCAGCAGATGAAATTGCTCTTCGACGCTTGTCATAAGTATTTTCCTGGATTATCGTGTTGCTCGAACCTTCAGATACATCACACGCAACAAAACTCGGCCCATCAAGTGTCATTGTGCCTGCCCGGTAGCCGTTGGGTAACACCTGCGTACCGTCTGCGTCAGTCCGCGTTATGTTCCTAGTCCACTAAGTGCGCATTTTGGAGCTTTACATCTGGTAAGCGCTCGTAACGTTGGGGAGTTGGAATTGTAATCGGGCTTAAAGCGTTGACTGTGCGGAATCATTTGCAGCAAAAAGCCCGCTGCAACACTGAAGCGGGCTTTTTCGTGGCAAACGACGGAGTACCATCCGCCGCTAATCTAGGGCTTGAAACTGCGGCAACGGGGAATGGCTTCTCCGCAGACTCTTATGCTTGGAAGATTGCTTGCACTGCCACCGGATGCTTCAAGAGGAACAACAGCGTGCCTCATTGACACCACTAAGTTACCATCTTGCTGCTCGGGTGGCAGTCGGGAGAAAAACAGCACCTGTCAGGATTATCCTTGTGCTTATATACCTTACGCGCTTGGCGCAAAGACAACGCTACCTTTGCCCTGTCCTGCTCCTGCTAGGGACGCCTCCTGCCTAGTTCTTGGGTGTATAAATCAGGTCACACTCGTCCCTGCCAACCATCGTCGCTAACAAAGGCAAGCCCCGTACAGCACACAAAAACACCCCTCTCGGCGACAGGCTAAACACCAAAAACCAACAATGCCCTCGGCAGAGCAAAAGTTGGAAGCGTTTTTCTTTGTATCGGGACGGGGCTTTAACGTTGCTGTCGTATGACATTGCACGCTTCTTTGCACTTTTTATGCCGACCCAGTATTTTTGCGGTGATAATTCATCGCAGGACGATCACGCGGACCCTACCGCGTCATAGACGCCTGCAGGTTTCAGAGGCAAGAATGACTGTATCTACCCGTAGCATTGCCCTCGGTTTTCCTTCCGCACTTGTCACGACGTTTTTGCTGTCTGTGGCACCAGCCGCTCATGCTCAGTTCATCCAAAACACGACCGGGATCAACTCCCCCGGAACAACGGTCACCTTCAGCGAAGTGCCATTGGCTCAAAACACGGTTGTGACCAATCAGTTTGCGGCGTTCGGCGTGACGTTCTCCGGCCTGTTCTATGACCCGCAGCCCTTCCCCGCGCCGAACCAGTCGAGTCCTGTTCTCGCAAACTTCAACCTTACCACCGGGCAGGTCTTTCCCACCTTCTCGATCTTCTTTGACACAGCACAAACGAGCGCGGCTTTCTCACTCATCACCAATAATGGTACCAGCACCTTCACCGCTCTCAACAACGGAGCCGTCGTCGCCAATGCAAGTGCCCCCACGGATCTGACACGAACCGATAACTTCTACGGTTTTAGCGGCAT
>QQTW01004133.1_pt1 | contig 10839 bp, 8 predicted proteins | sample 1904831 | NCBI WGS metagenome assembly QQTW01 (sample SAMN09435610, study PRJNA476489) | Subsurface metagenome, whole genome shotgun sequencing project.
GCTTCAGTATTGGTACTTTCATCCGCATTAATGCCTTTTTTCCAGATATCAAACCTACTACCGTACTAAATAATCCCAGCTTAAGCGACCTCTTAGCCAACTCGACTACATTACCAGTTAACAGCCAGCCCCTGCGTTTCCAAGCTAAGCTGTTAGGCCGCCCTGGAATTAGCAATTGCCTAGGACAAGACTTAATTGTGCAATTGCCTACTGGTTTAGTTAAATTACATCACTTCTGTTGCTTAGGTTCTGTTAGCCATCTGTTGCATGGAACTTCTTTCAATTTCACAGATTTGTTAGGTCGATATATCTTTATTACTGGCTGGTTCCGTCGTGGTGCTACTGTTTGGATTGACAGTGATACTTTGCGGACTGGTGCAGGCAAAATCAGCCGTAGCGAACATCCCATCTGGTCTACCCTAATAGCGATCGCCGCCGCCGCTTGGGGATTATATGCGATCGCCATCAGTCGCTAAATGTAAAAATTCTTTGCGGATTTTGACTTGATATGTTACATTATTTAATAAAGGAAGAATACTTCAGATCTAACACAGCGCTCTGAGTTAGTAATATATCTAGTTTAAACAGCTTAAATATCAGTTTCTCTCCTTCCAACACAGCAAAAGCTACACCAGCCCTAGGCTGGTTTTTATTTCATCTATTAGTTAGGGTAAAGTTCTCTATCTAAGGTGATGTATTAACAGCTATAGCGAAATAAAAAATAATACTATAGGCACAAGTCTATACTAAAAGAATTTATATAGTGTCAGCCGTGATATTTTAAAGAATGGTGTCCACTTGTGTCGGTAATCAAAGGCATTATCAGGAATTAAAAAGCTGCTAGCTGGGAAATCATGCCTAAAAGTCAGGTTTTTATAGAGCATCTTAGGATGATATTATTAACCACCTTTGCTTAAACGATGAATTGGATTGTAGAGGTTGGCAGTTTAAAAAAAAGTGGTTTGTGGCAGTGGGCTTCAATACCTTTTATTATCAGCCAAGCTCAGATTAGTAGTTTTGTTACTAACGCTTATTTGCACCCAAGTCTGGAGGTCAAGATTTCATGTCAATTCGTCTATACATTGGTAATTTGCCTAAAGAAGAAGTAGATCGTCAGGAGCTGCAAGCAATTTTTGCAGATGAGGGAAATGTCACCACTAAAGTGATTAAAGATCGCAAAACCGGGAAGTGTCGCGGTTTTGGCTTCGTTACTGTCAACAGCGACGAACAAGCAGATCAAATCATTGAAAAGTTCAACGGCTACCTGTTCAAAGATACTCCTATTAAAATCGAGAAGGCATTGCCTCGCTCCAAAGGTCAGGAAGACGAAGATCAATCTACCCCTAATGCCGATTCTGCCAGCCCAAGTACCAGCAATGTCGAAAAGAGCAGTACCAAGCGTAGTGGGAATAAAAAGTCTCGTCGCCCTGCTACCGCTACTAGTAGCAGCAGCACAACAGACGCGGATGGAATTAGACCCGATCCACGTTGGGCTTCAGAACTCGAAAAGCTGAAGCAGATGTTGGCGACTCAAACCACCAATGGATAGAAAAAGTAAAGGGTAAAGGGTAATTATCACCGAACCCCACACCCTTTTCTAAACTGCATCGCCACCAGTTCTAGCCACTCAAATTAAGGGTACTTGCAGCTACTCGATTGGGTGCGATGGCATCTGATTAAAATTCCGAGCGTTGGTTAAAACGCTCGGTTTAAACTAACTTGGGTTCTTCATCCCACGTCCTATTACACTAACGACTTAGGCGTAACTTATCTTGCCAGTTTGCCATAGAAACTTGGCGTTTAGCGTCTGGCTTATTGGCATAGGCGTGAACGCGAACCGACGCATTTGAATGTATTTTGTTTAGCAGCAACCATTGAAGGTTGACCGCCTTCTTGCTCAGGGCGCGATCGCACCCAAAGGAATAACTTTAGGTTTTCCCGATTAACAACGGGCGAACCGCAAGTGTCACAGCAGTGTTTTACAGGCAGTTGAAACCTGTGTCCCCAGTCTTAGGGCAACTTAAATTACTTTTTAGCTATTAAGCCATTTTATACACTAACACTATTTTTTCTACTATTTTCCCCCCAGGTGTAAGTTATAGTTTATACAAATAATTGCTTGAACTCTCTCAAGTCTTTTTCTGCTGTTTTAACAGTTATTTATATCCTGTATAGTAGTCTATGAAGGCAATAGAGCCTAAGAGATATTTAATAATAATTAGTGTCTACGACTAAGGGTAGAAACAAAACTTAACAAAAATTATGCCATTCGGCTCAAGTAATCCTACGGAGGTAACTAATCAAGATGGGGATTCATCCTCCTAGAGGATGCGATCGAGCAGGTGCTACCATACATTAAACTTAATAATCGCAGGGGTTAGAGAGTGAACTTTTTGTAAAGACTCCTCACATCACCCCAGCACCTGTGCAATTCAGATAGCAAAAAAGCTATGAACAATACAACTCAAAAGCGTATTGCTTTAATTTCAGTTCACGGCGACCCGGCGATTGAAATTGGCAAGGAAGAAGCTGGAGGTCAAAACGTCTACGTGCGCCAGGTTGGTGAAGCGCTGGCAAAATTGGGATGGCAAGTGGATATGTTTACCCGCAAGGCTAGTGCCAAACAAGCAACAATAGTTGAACATAGCCATAATTGTCGCACAATTCGCTTAACAGCCGGGCCGGAGGAGTTTGTCCCAAGAGACAATATTTTTGGATATGCCCCTGATTTTGTGGCGGAATTAGTTAAGTTTCAAGAGAAATCGGGTTTTCAATATTCGTTAGTTCATACAAACTACTGGATCTCAAGCTGGGTGGGGATGGAGTTGAAGAAAATCCAGAACACCAAGCAAGTGCATACTTACCACTCCTTGGGAGCAGTTAAGTACAAATCGGTGACAACCGTACCGTTAGTTGCCTCAACGCGACTAAACGTAGAAAAAACGGTATTGGAGACAGCAGATAGGATTGTCGCCACCAGCCCCCAGGAAAAAGAACATATGCGATCGCTGGTTTCCACCAAAGGTAAGATAGATATTATTCCTTGCGGTACAGACATCGATCGCTTCGGCTCGATCCAACAGCAAACAGCACGACAGCAGTTAGGGTTCGATTCAGACACCAAAGTTGTGTTCTATGTAGGACGTTTTGACAAGCGTAAAGGAATTGAAACCTTGGTGCGGGCTGTGGCTAAGTCCCAACTGCGCGGTAAGGCAAAGATAAAATTAATTATTGGTGGTGGTAGCCGTCCCGGTCAAAGTGATGGCATGGAACGCGAACGGATTGAGAGTATTGTAGCTGAATTGGGCATGACTGATTTTACAGTATTCCCCGGTCGCCTTGGTGATGAAATCTTGCCAACTTACTACGCTGCTGCTGACGTTTGCGTAGTTCCGAGTCACTATGAACCATTTGGTTTAGTGGCAATTGAAGCGATGGCAAGTGGTACGCCCGTAGTAGCCAGTGATGTAGGTGGACTGCAATTTACCGTTGTTCCAGAGGAAACTGGTTTACTTGCTCCACCCAAGGATGATGTAGCATTTGCTGCGGCAATTGACCGCATTCTCTTAAACCCTGATTTTAGAGATCGGCTAGGTCTTGCCGCAAGAGCGCGGGTGGAAAATATGTTCAGTTGGGAAGGAGTAGCTAAGCAACTAAGCGATCTCTACACTCAGTTGATAGAAGAATCAACATCAGAACAGACGACAACTGTTGCTAGTGCTTAAATGAGTGGCTTCAAATAGTTATAAGTTTTAAGTTTTAAGTTTTAAGTTAGAAATGGTTTTTAACTTAAAATTCAACATTTATTACGAGTAACTATTTTTAGCTACCTCAGCCCCCCAACTGCGAATCGAGATGTAGTATTAACTAGATACGTAAACGCGGGGTAAACGGTGCTTGAAGCCACAGAGTATTTCCCAGGAAATTGTCTCGATCGCATTTGCCCAATCATCTGCTGAAATTTTTTCTTTACCTTCCTGTCCTAAGAGGGTAACGATTTCTCCTGCTTGTAAATCTGGGATAGCAGTTACATCGAGCATCAACTGATCCATTGTAATTGCGCCAATTTGAGGAATTTTCCGATCGCGGATTAATACACTCATCTGGTTAGAAAGACGACGAGGCACACCATCGGCGTAGCCAATGCCAACTACCGCCAGACGGAGTTCACGATCGCTGACGAAATGATGTCCGTAACTCACGCCAGTATGGGGTTCAATTGTTTTGACTTGAGTCACCCGTGCTTTAATTTGCAAGGCGGGTTTGAGGGAGATTGCATCGCTAAGATGTTTAGCTGGGTAAAGGCCGTAGATAGATAAACCCACACGTATCATGTTGTAGTGCAAGTTTGAATCGGTTAAGGTAGCAGCAGAGTTGGCTAAATGAAGTGGTGGTAGCGGTATTCCAGCTGCTTTGATCGCAGCAATCGCCGTTTCAAACCGTGCTTGTTGCTGTCTCATCACAGTGCGATCGAGACTTTCTGCCGTTGCCAAATGCGAATAAATACTGGCAATGCGTAAATGAGGCAAAGAATGCACCAGTTGGACAAATTCCGCTGCTTGCTGCCAATGGGGGCCTAAGCGAGACATACCTGTGTCAAACTTGATATGTACGGGTAGGTCATCCTTACCTATTGCTGCTAAGGTTTCTGAGAAGACCAGAGCTTGTTTCGGATCGCATAAGGTTGGTTGAAGTTGCCAATGGGCGATCGCTTCTAACTGTTCTGGTGTATTTGTCGCACCCAAAATCAAAATCGGCGCTTTAATTCCCGCTTGACGCAGCTCGATCCCTTCTGGTACTGTCGCCACACCCAACCAGCTAGCACCAGATTGTAAGACCGTCTGAGCCACTGTAACGGCTCCATGACCGTAGCCATCTGCCTTAACTACTGCCATCAGCGCCGTCTTAGCAGATAACAGGCTTTTGATTTGACGTACATTGTGCCCCAACGCTGCTAGATCGATTTCTATCCAAGCCCTTTGACGCACTCCACCGACCGCATCATGACCCACAAAAACCTTTGTATGGGTCTGCTCTTGACTCAGCATGACCATTCACTCCCGATCGATTCGGTAAATGTAGCGAAATATCCTGCAAGTGGCAAGTTTCGTCATTTGTCATTTGTCATTGGTTATTTGTCATTTGTCAAGAGTCAAAATAAGTCGTAAGCCGTAAGTAAGAAACAAATAGTACAAGCACTTGGTTTTAATTATGGAGATATTGCGTAAAAAATCTTGATTTCAAGCCGCCAACTAAAATAAGGACTCAAGAGCTAGTAGTTAGTGGGTAGCTGGCTGATTCCAATAACGAATGACAAATGACAAATGACCAACAACAAATGACAAAAATGTGTTATTATCTGTAAAAAATGTTGGCTGCTGCGAACATCAATGGCTAAGGTCTTAGTCCTGAACGCCTCTTATGAGCCGATAAATATCACAAGCTGGCGACGAGCGGTTGTTTTATTAGTCAAAGGCAAAGCGGAACGGGTCGAGCATAACGGTAAATTCGTTTACACCGAGTTTCCACTTCCCAGCGTTATCCGCCTGCGTCACTATGTTCGAGTTCCTTATAAGGAAATTCCGCTGACTCGTCGAAACATTCTCCACCGAGACGGTCATACCTGTCAGTATTGCGGTTACAGTGGGGACGATCTAACGCTAGATCATGTTATCCCACGATCGCGCGGCGGTGGAGATAGTTGGGAAAACATTGTTACTGCCTGTGTCCGTTGCAACGTCAAAAAAGGCAGCCGCACACCTCACGAAGCGCATATGTTTTTGCGTCATCCGCCGCGTAAGCCCTACAGCAGCCTCTACTTTGAAGTAACTAAACACCTCAAGAGTGGACTGCACCAAGAATGGCAAAAATATGTTATAGGTCTTTAAATATACTGTTAGGTATTAATTACAGAGCGATCGCTTCTAAAAAACAGATTTGGTTTATCATCAAGACTAGTGTTTTAAATCTCTGTCTAGAGCCAAATTCTGGTGTTTTACTGTAAATGCCTAAAATATTTGCGAAAATAGTATTGTCACCAAAACAGCCAACCGAGTAATAGTAACACTCTTTACAACACGAGCGCGCCTCACACACATAAACTAGTCTTTATGCAATTGAATTCGTTCAAGCAGATTGATAATCTGCCATCAACTATGGAGTCTTCCGCTGAAGACTCGGAAGTAGATCTATTGCCGATCGCAGTTTCAACTTATGAACCGTCCCCAGTTCTATCAACCAATGACCTTGGAAACCATCCCAATCAGCGTACCAATGGTTCAAACTCTCAAAAAGTAGAAGCGCTGCGGCACACATTAGAACGCCACCAGCACGAGCGTCAGCTAGTAATTCTCCAAGACTTTCCCGATCCCGATGCTCTCTCCTGTGCTTGGGCATATCAGCTAATTGCCGAGCAATATGATATCCAATGCGACATTGTATATGCTGGCACCCTCAGTCACCAAGAGAATATTGCCTTGGTGAAACTGACAGGTTTACCTGCTGTCCGTTGGCCGATACAAGCAGCCAAGAACAAAGATCTATCGGTTTACAAAGGATGTGTACTGATTGACAACCAAGGAACGACAAGTCAGCTGATGTCCCTGGTGCAGGAAGCGCGTATCCCACTAACTGTAGTAGTCGATCATCATAGTTTGCAAGGAGAACTCAAACCAGAGTTTTTCGATATCCGTCCGAATGTACGAGCCACAGCGACAATTTTTAGCCAGTACTTACAGGCAGGGTTACTGGCATTAGATAGCAGTGTCAGCCATCACGTTAAATGCGCTACTGCATTGATGCATGGTCTGCGATCGGATACTAATGGACTGATGCACGCGCAAGAAGATGATTGTCTCGCCGCTGGCTATCTGAGTCGATTTTATGATTACCAGCTGCTCAAGGCGATCCTACTGACAAATCGCTCCAAGCGAGTGATGGACGTGATAGAGCGATCGCTGAAAAACCGCACCGTGCAAAATAACTTTTCCATTGCTGGTGTTGGCTACTTACGTTACGACGACCGCGATGCCATCCCCCAAGCGGCAGATTTCCTCGTCACAGAAGAAAACGTTCACACTGCGGTTGTCTACGGTATTGTCCATGACGAAGACGAGGAACTCGAAGTAGTGATCGGTTCGCTCAGAACTACCAAAATCACTCTCGATCCCGATGAATTCATCAAAGAAGCTTTTGGACAAGACAGCCAAGGACGCTTTTTTGGTGGTGGGAGAACAGGTGCAGGTGGCTTCGAGATTCCAATGGGTTTCTTATCTGGCTGCAACGAAAATTCTGCCTACGCCAAACTGAAATGGGAAGTATTCGACGCTCAAATCAAGCAGAAGCTGCTGCATTTAGTCAATCCTCAAGATAGTCCAATTCAGACAGAGTAGAGGCTAGAAAATGCTGAATGCTGAAATTAAAAGCCAAAAACTTTTACAATTCATAATTCATAATTCATCATTCAGACTGTGGAACTGTATTTAATTCGTCATGGCATTGCCCAGGAGCGAAACCCCAACATCAAAGATGAAAAGAGGGAACTGACGGCAGAGGGGCAACAAAAGACTCGGAAAGTGGCAAAACGGCTACAAGATTTGGGTTTAAGGTTTGAAGTAATTTTGGCAAGTCCCTTAGTGCGATCGCGTCAAACAGCAGAAATCTTGCGCTCTTGTAGCCTAAGTTCCCAAATTGAGGAATGTAGCTATCTATCTCCAAACGGAAATATCCAAGACTGGCTCAAAGATTTAGAACAAAAGCAGATGTTCGCAACTGACACTAAGCTCGCAATGGTTGGTCATCAACCAGACTTAGGCGAGTGGGCAGAAATTCTTGTCTGGGGAAAAACCAGAGTAGGAGCGGCTTTAACAGATATATCTCAATCGCCAAAAACAATACCTGAAAAATTGCCGCTACTGATATTAAAAAAAGCAGGTATTATTGGTTTAAAATTACCAGAAACTGGCTCACCAGTGGGCCGCAGCCAGCTATTTTGGCTCACTCCACCGAAGTTTTTACTCTAACTGGTGTCTACTAATTCCAGTAAAACGAGCTACATCAAACCAATTTTTGGTAAGTTAGCCTGAGTATTATCTTATCCTTAGCAGCTAGTGAAATCATGTCCGTCTGCGAATTTAAGCCCGGTTTAGAAGGTATTCCCGCCGCCTCTTCCAGTATCAGCTTTGTCGATGGACAACAGGGGATACTAGAATATCGTGGCATCCGCATCGAAGAACTAGCCGAAAATAGTAACTTTCTAGAAACTTCCTATCTCTTGATTTGGGACGAACTGCCAACTAAGGAAGAACTAGAGGAATTTGAACACGAAATTCGCTATCATCGGCGGATCAAATATCGCATTCGGGACATGATGAAAAGCTTTCCCGAAAGCGGACATCCAATGGATGCACTGCAAGCCTCAGCTGCGGCACTGGGCTTGTTTTATTCTCGTCGTGACTTGGAAAATCCTGCTTATATTAGAGCGGCTGTCGTGCGGCTTTTAGCTAAAATTCCGACGATGGTGGCTGCATTCGAGCTGATGCGAAAAGGTAACGATCCGGTACGTCCTAAAGATGACTTAGACTATTCTGCTAACTTTTTGTATATGCTGAACGAGCGGGAACCAGATCCACTGGCTGCTCGGATATTTGATGTTTGCTTGATTCTCCACGCCGAACACACGATGAATGCATCCACGTTCTCAGCCAGGGTAACGGCTTCGACTTTGACCGATCCTTACGCTGTGGTAGCTTCGGCAGTAGGAACTCTGGGGGGGCCGCTACACGGTGGAGCCAACGAAGAAGTTATTCAGATGCTAGAAGAAATTGGCTCGGTAGAAAATGTTCGTCCTTACCTAGACGATTGCTTGCAACGCAAAGCCAAAATTATGGGTTTTGGTCATCGTGTCTACAAGGTGAAAGACCCGCGAGCCACTATCCTTCAGAAAATGGCAGAGCAGCTATTTGATAAATTTGGTTACGACAAGTACTATGACATCGCCGTTGAGTTGGAACGGGTAATCGAAGAGAGACTAGGGGAAAAAGGTATTTATCCCAATGTTGACTTTTATTCAGGTCTGGTGTATAGGAAAATGGGAATTCCCACTGACTTGTTTACCCCAGTATTTGCGATCGCGCGGGTAGCGGGTTGGCTAGCCCACTGGAAAGAACAACTAACACAAAACCGCATCTACCGCCCCACCCAAGTTTATAACGGTCAACACAACGCTCCCTACATTCCCCTCCAGGCAAGAAGCTAGAAGCGATCTTGGTTGAGGCTTGAGCTAGTAGGGTGGGCACTGCCCACCCTTTGTTATTAGCAGAAAAACCAGGATCAAAATCAACTTATAAGCACAAATTCTCAGAGGGAGTGCATTGCTGCTAACCAGCGAACGATATACTAAGCAATGGGACAGAAAAAAATCTTCACAAAAAAAACCGTCATTCAGTTAGACACTTTATTGGTTGAAACTAGGTTTACTAACTCAACAGTGGTTTGTAAAAAACTGTGACTTGATGAGTGTAAGAGCGCAAACATGAATTCAGGAATTGACCTCCAAGGAACTTTTATTCAAACCCTAATGGATTTGGGACTGCCAGCGGGTACAGCCAAAGCCATTTGGATGCCACTGCCAATGACATTAATGATTATTGGGGCAACGGTGGGGGTGCTAGTTTGTGTTTGGTTAGAACGAAAGATTTCGGCAGCAGCACAGCAGCGGATCGGGCCTGAATATATCGGACCTCTAGGGTTGCTAGCACCCGTAGCTGATGGTCTGAAGCTAGTGTTTAAAGAAGATGTCGTGCCAGCCAAATCAGATCCACTGTTATTTACTCTTGGCCCAATTATTGTTGTAATTCCCGTCTTTGTATCCTATCTGATCGTGCCATTTGGTCAGAATTTGGTGATTACAAATGTGGGAACTGGGGTGTTTTTGTGGATTGCCCTATCTAGCATTCAACCGATTGGCTTGTTGATGGCTGGCTACTCATCTAATAACAAATACTCGTTGTTAGGTGGCTTGCGGGCAGCCGCGCAATCAATCAGTTATGAGGTGCCGTTGGCATTGTCGGTACTAGCGATCGTCATGATGTCCAACAGCCTCAGCACGATTGACATTGTGGAGCAACAATCAGGTTACGGTATCCTCGGTTGGAATATTTGGCGGCAGCCTCTGGGCTTCATCATCTTTTGGATTTGCGCCTTGGCAGAATGCGAACGTATGCCCTTTGACTTGCCCGAGGCCGAAGAAGAACTGGTAGCTGGATACCAAACTGAATACGCTGGAATGAAATTCGGTTTGTTCTACTTAGGTTCCTATATCAACCTAGTACTTTCTGCTCTGCTAGTCTCGGTTTTATACCTCGGCGGTTGGGAGTTTCCCATTCCGCTTAACTTTTTAGCTAGCTTGGTAGGAGTCAGCGAAGATAGTACCTGGTTACAGGTGATTGATGCCTCACTGGGTATCACCATGACCATACTTAAAGCTTACTTCCTAGTCTTTACAGCTATTTTGCTCCGGTGGACAGTGCCAAGAGTACGAATTGACCAGCTACTAGATTTGGGCTGGAAGTTTTTGCTTCCAGTTAGTTTAGCCAATCTGCTGTTAACCGCAGCCCTGAAACTAGCCTTTCCCGTCGCCTTCGGTGGCTAAACGATTTTAGATTTTAGATTTTGGATTGAGTCTGAAATCTAAAATCCAAGGCTCCAAGGCTCCAAAATTGAAGAGAGACACACACGATGTTAAAGTTCCTCAAGCAAGTTGGCGATTATGCCAAAGAGTCGGTGCAAGCTGCCCGTTATATCGGTCAGGGGCTGGCTGTCACCTTCGACCATATGCGG
>QQTW01004134.1_pt1 | contig 10837 bp, 12 predicted proteins | sample 1904831 | NCBI WGS metagenome assembly QQTW01 (sample SAMN09435610, study PRJNA476489) | Subsurface metagenome, whole genome shotgun sequencing project.
GTCCCCGGCACCACCTCACTCTCTAGACTGATGTACTCTGCCACATCATCCTGCGTGAAGCATGACTCGAGCCATTTTTGACCGCCTTTTCCTATCATTTCATCATCCTCAGCAAAGAAGATGCGAATCTTGAGCTTCTCTCCACTCCCAATTCTTGAGGGGTCTTGTGATTGCCGTTCATTTTTGGCTATCCTGGAAATTGCTTCGTCAATGTCTCGCCAATCACCCCATGTCGTGCTACCCTTCCGCAAGCACAGCAAAGCTTCTTGACTTGCCCCTTCAACGTTTTCTGCAAATACATAGTTCGTGATGACTGCCTCTGAGGCTTTGCGCCAAGCGGCCTCGGGCCCGTCTCCTATCGTCGGGTCTTCCGTGACCTTGTTCCCCGAGATGGCATTGACGGATGTCCTAGATACCTTCGTTATTGACACACCACTTGCTGTGAGGACTGGTGCTATGTTTTGGTTGACAATCTTGGCCCAGTGATGCCAGGTGCCAATAGCAAGTTCGGGGAGAAGACCAACAGCCGCAAGTCCCCATTTACCCGACTTCGACGGGTGGACCCAAGGTCCAAAGAGAGCGGCAAACGGCTTTGTAGGATGAAGTAGATGTCTCTGGTGCAGAATTGTGTTGAGCATGAAAATTGTCCCGGCACTGTGTCCTGCAAGATGAACATGTTTGACTCCAACATGATCTAACAACGCAGGAACCATGTCTAGCCAAGTGGCGACTCTTTGTTTGAGGCTGACCGGGTCAGTTCCTCCGATGCCATTCCGATCAATTGCAAGGAAACGCACACGATACTTCTTGCAGAGGTCGTCGTTTGCGAAGGCCTGATATCGGCCCCCAAACATGCCGCCAGCCCACAGAACAACAGGAATCTGATTACTCTCGGGACTATCAACTTCCGCCGTAGGGGACAAAGCATCGCAGTAACCGACATCTGAATAGCTCACCCTGATAGTGCGGTTTCTTCCGACGCTGGGGTTTGGAGCTAACTGAAATGACCTGTGTAATCTAATATCGCAAGCAAGCTCTGTAGCTCTAGGCAGATCAGCAGGCGGCATATGCTATTGTTCAGCTTCTCATACCTTGCTCTCATGCGCTGGAATTCATCGGCATCCCGCACGCTGGGAACCCTCTCCGGCACCGGGTAGTAGACATTACCCTCAGAACGCATGTTGAAGGATTAGTGTAGTAGTACATGCGGTCAAGCTGCAGGATCAGTGGGCACGGTGAACTGCAGCTAGAATGACCAGACTGAGATACTAGCCGCGCCTGGTACTAGCTAAGCCAAATACTTCGATTTACCGATTTTTCTTTATCGTGGTTGTGTTGTGAAGTTCGCAATGATGTACTTTGCAGCGCGGTCAGTAGGATGTGGGAGCCTGGGCTTCATCGGAACGGATTAGCTCACCCCGATTCCCCGCCATTGCATATGGCATTGGACTCTCGTCAAGAATGGGCAGGCTGTAGATTCCTTCGCGTCCATTCGCAACATGTTTCGCAAGAAACAATGCACATGTTGTATTGCTGCGAGCCGGTTTGTCGCGCTGTCCGACCAGTCCCTCATTGTCGCCTCCGTGGTATTTGCGTATGATATTCTGACCACCTACATCTTCAAAATATTGAGCTAGAATGAAACTGAGACTGGAGGAAGAATTCCGGTCGGCCTGGAGGGTATGGAGGTCCTTCGTGTCTTAGCTATTGTTGTCATGCTTCGAGGAATAACAATGACTGGAACTCTTCAGAGCAATTCCAGTGCTCCCTTTTCAACTCCTTTCTGGACGTCCTCCCACCGCACGACCCAAACCTGACCTCGTCGCATTGCCAAGGCGCCCCTTTCTCCAGCTCCTTCATCGTCATCAGCATCGTAGTCCTCGAACAATGGATCGCTGCCCCATCTCTCGGCCAGGCATCTAATGAAGACAGCTTTCTTGCCATCCGGACCCTCAACCATGTTGAGTCCCCCTGCATTATCATCTAACCTCTGAAGCTGCGCTGGGAATGCCGATAAAAAGCTTGCACCATATAGATTCGACAGTAGAGATTGATGATTTTGTAGGAAAGATTGCTCTTGAGCGGATAGAAGTGTCGATTTGTCGTCCAGGGTCAAGTAGTGCATAGCATGCTTTGTCAGTTTTGCCAAACGTTGTCGCAATAATGATCGAATGATGTACTGCGTTCTAGACAGATCAGTCTGCAAAATGGACAATGCCAGGTTCGAGTTGGAGCTGCTGGTCCCGGATCCTGTCATGCCGGCACCAGCTGTCAAATCCTCAATCACTTCTATCTGCTGACGAACTCGCGCCATCACCCGGTCCATTAAATCTGTAGGCCATTTCAGAACATCTGGGGCAGCACGCTCAGAAATCCAGAAGCGCGTTAATTGTTGATGATCGAGAGCGTTGGATGCGTTGGAGGTGGGCTCGGTGCGGTCGAGCTCGGCGAGGATATCATCGATGTCCATTACCAGGGCTACATCTCCTCCTCGACTATGCGCTCAGTAAGCTATACCTTCGGCGAAATCATATCAGGAGGAATCTGGACGGGACGACGCGTAGGAACATTTCTTGGGTGCGGGTATGCAGGGATCCTTCCAAAGCAAACAGCTTCCCCTCCGCGGCCTGGAGGCCCAAGCTCCCACCCCCCAACCTCCTTCCTGCGTCCACGTTCTAGTTCAAGACCTCCGCAGCAGTGCCTAAAGCCATCAGTATTACAGTCATTTACTCGGGTGTTATCGGGTGGTTTTCCTTTCTCACGCACACCACAATCTCTCATTTTCCTCGGTATATGTTCAAGTCCACCATGACTGACTCTGCCCTACCACTTGTCTTTCGAGCTCCCTCCGTATCTCCCATAGCAGCCAATCCAGAGTTCAAAGTTCCATCGGTGGACTTCCTCCACGGAACATGGCACGTCACACATTCAACTCTGCCCATGTGGAAATCAAGCAGGAATGTTCGCATCACTTACACGCCTCTTTCCAGTGATCCAGAAAAGCTTGATGATCTAGTCGAATATCAAAATCTGACTAGTGACAAGTTCAAGTCAATCCATGGCATTGACACGCCCAATCAGACATTCCCTGGCTCTTATGATTGGCGAGGGAAAGGGTGGCTGAAGGTTGCGAGCAGTCATTGGGAAGTCCTAGGCTATGGTCCTGAGGAAGGAGGATGGGCTGTAACTTACTTTGCAAAGACGCTGTTCACCCCAGCGGGGGTGGATGTGTATTCAAGACTGAAAGGAGGACTTTCAGACGCATTTGTGCAAAGCCTTCAGGATGAATTGAAAAGGATAGACGACGACAACTTCAAGAAAATGCTTCAGGGCATTTTCGCGGTCAAGCACGATTGAGCTCAACAAGAACTGTCACGATGCTGCAATGCTCTGCATAAACTTTGTCCCCGGCTCTCAGCATTTTCACTTCCCGTATACCATCCTTCTTCGATCAAACGTTGCTCGATTCCTACCCACCTTTCAAGCTTACCGCCTTCACTAGACTTAAGATCAAGATCAGCCAGTCTGACCTCTTGAAACCCGAGTTCGCCTCTCTTCATCTTGACAAAGACACTGCAATCTCTAAGAGCCATTGAGAGAGAGAGACCCTGATTTTGACCCTCATCGAGGTCACTTAGGCCCACATTGTTGTGCTCGGCTTGCAGACGTCTTAGCCTCATAAGTAAGGGCTGTATATGTTCCTTGAATTGCACCACATATGTTCTAGGGTGTTCATCGGTCAGGCAGAGCCGCCGAAGCGTCTCTTCAAGGACATCATCATTGTTGGAGACCAAATCCAAGGGGCAAAACCCTGCATGTTCCCGTCCAGAATGTCTTTGTCCAGTCCGTCGTTCATCATCTGTCCTCATTTTTCTCAAGGCGCAGGTCCGACATCGCTTCGCTTCTTGTGGCGCACTTGGACTTTGAACCAGCCACTTTGGTTTGAATTCGATCAATCTTTCATCCGGTCCATATGCACTCATATCTGTTACAAGAATGGTATTCGGCTCCTCGGCTGAAGGTGCTAGATAAACACCCTGTCTATAGGCGGGTCTGGTTGCATCTGACTCTCTCTGCTCGAGTGCTGCATTCAGCTTTGCTATCAAAGCCTTCTGATCCGGTACCTGGTGCAGCTCCAGGTGAACAAGATTATCGATTGAGAAAAGTGGCGCAATTATGTTCTGGTAGTTGGAGACGGTTTGAGCGCATGGTATTGCGGATGGAATTGACTTGCGAAAGCGAAACAACTTTCCCACAAGATGAGGATGTGTGGTTGGAGATGCACCAGTAAAAGAGATTCGATAGACAACATGCGCTGCTCCCTCAGCCAGGTAGGTCAATCCGACTTCCGACACGATCTCTCTGTGACGATCTGGAGAGGCAGGGCAGTCCGCATGAAGGATGCAGTCCATCTTGTCGATTCTTTCCCGATGAAGGAGTGTAACTGCTATCAACCATGCTTTTCCAGCTGCGACAGCCTTGTAGACTACGCAAATTTTCCTGCTGTAAGCTCAAATATATCCTAAATGGCTGTGTGAGTACCTTACCGGCTGACCATGCTCTTGGTCTAGTATGTATCAAGCACTTTGGATGTTGGCCAATGAGCTGTTCCCGATGATGTCTTGTCAATTTTCATTGGCAGCGACAGCGAATCCACCCACCTTACCAGACAGTATTGTAGAATTCTCGATATGACGCCAAGGATTTGATGCACCTGAGTACCGTCTTGAAGTCACAGTACGTCATCAAGAAATCTACTTTGTAGAAAGAATTCTGCGAAAGGGTTTAGTCATCTGTATGAACCTTAGTGATGGGCGTATAATGATGTCTCTCGTGTTCTGCCTGTCTCAACGAGTCGTGAGTCTTCAGAGTTGAATCTCATCTAGCAAAGATCCATGCGATAATTACTATATTCGAGTTAGATCGTGGACTCTAGAACGGCCCTTTGGGCAGCTCGAGTAAGATGTGGCACGATGTGGCACACGGCCGTGCCTTATCTAGCGTCACCACCTTTACAATAAGCCCCAAGAGACCTTTCAAACAGCATGTCGAAGGCTGGGAGCATTTCAGTCGTGCGGCCAGGCAGCCTAAATCCGTACTCTGCCATGCCAATTTGATCACCAGCTATGACCATCAAAGCGAGATAACGGAAGCCTCGACACTTATGACCGTACCACTCAGCAGCTAGCTCTCAGGGCGCAGGGCTGTTCCTTGTAACCGACTAAGTTCTCTCATGCATCTGAAGCAGGCAGCAGCAATTGTGATTGATATTCCGTTCGTCCAAGATTGCTACGTACCATATCCATTATATCGCTGGCAAATTACTTACTTATCAGTATGGGCGCTGTGTGGCAACCAACAACACTGGTGCTAGCAGCAGTGTGTATAGGGGCTTATTATGCTCTTGCTCACTTCCTAGGTATGAAGCAAGATCCACGGGAACCGCCTTTGTTGCCTACGACAATACCATATGTTGGGCACGCAATCGGCCTCATGCGACATAAGTACAATTACTATGTGCAACTCAGGTAAGCCTTACATTGGGACTCTAGGTATCTCGCTCGACCATTCCGCTCATTCTATGATAGCCAGCAAAGCTCGCTACCCATTTTTACCATGGTATTGCCTGGAGCCAAGATCTATGTCGTGACTACACCGGCTCTAATTCAATCCATTCAAAAGCACCCCAAAATACTCGCCTTTGCTCCAATCGAGGCGAAATTCTCTTCGCGAGTTTGTGGGTCTAGCAAAGAAGCACATGGTATACTCATGAAGAACGTGGCTGGGGACGAGGGAGATTGGGGCCTGTCGATAGATTCATACGCAGCTATGCGAGCTGCCCTCGCGCCGGGCCCGGACCTTGATGAGATGAATCGTGTCATGTTTCAAAATATTGCCGACTATGTCGACGATCTAAGTACCTATGGCAGACCGGTAAAGAGGCGCCTTGCCCAGTGGTTGCGGAATACGATCACAATAGCAACCACTAACTCTGTGTATGGACCTCGGAACCCCTACGAAGACCGAGCTGTACAAGAAGCTTTCTGGTAAGGCCAATCATGGTTGCTTTTCCATAGTCGAGGTGCTGAACCAAATTTAGGGATTTCGAGGGTGACCTTGTCGCCATTTTGATAGGAGTGCTTCCATCTGTCCTAGCACGCAAAGGAATCGCAGGCCGTAGAAGAGTTGTCAGGGCATTTGTAGATTATTTCAACACTGGGGCTCACAAGGATGCCTCAAAACTAATGCGCAATCGTTACGAGACAAGCTCAAAACATGGTATATCGAACGAAGATATTGCCCGGTACGAGGTTGGAGGATCACTTGCAGTCCTTGTCAATACCGCTCCAGCAGCTTTCTGGATGCTTCTCTACGTCTTTTCATATCCTGACGTCTTGGAGGATATTCGAGACGAGATTGGCTCAATATTGACGATGAAAGTTGATGAGGAAGATGTCAAATTCTACAGCCTGGACATTACTAGCGTCAAAACCAGTTGTCCTTTACTGACATCCACATTTCAGGAGGTTCTGCGCCATCGTTCAATGGGTACTTCCATTCGTCAAGTCATGCAAGACACAGTACTTGACGGGCGCTGGCTGTTGAAGAAGGGCGCCATGATCCAGATGCCCAGTCGAGCGATCCATCGGGATGCTTCGATATGGGGCTCCGACGTGGATGAGTTCAATCCCCGGCGTTTTATGAAAGACGAGAAGCACAAGACGGAGCACGGTAAGCGCCCTAACCCAGCAGCTTTTCGTGCTTTCGGTGGAGGCACCACGTTATGTCCAGGCCGTCATTTCGCCACCAACGAAATTCTGGCCTTGGTCTCAATGTTTGTGATGCGCTACGATATGGTTCCGGCAGCGGGTACCTGGTCAATGCCACAGACAACCAATACGAATGTCGCCGCCGTGGTCATGGAGCCGGATACTGATGTCAAGGTTGAGATTTCGCAGAGGGAGGGCTTTGATGGAGAGTGGGCTTTTTCGCTCAAGGATTCGGATCACCTCTTCACTATGGTTGCTGAGGACCAGGCCGCAGAGTGAAAGGTGGCCTCGGCGGCATGTAAACACGTTAGAGATGGGTTGCAAAGCAGCATCTATCTGCCTCAAGTTTCTTCCGAATCCTGGCTCGTAGAGTACTTACTACGGATGAAAAACTCTGGTGTCCGATTCGTGCAGTTATGACAAACATTAGTTCCTTTATTCTATGAAAACAGGTCAACCACCCCCTGTGCAAGTTAGATAGCTAGTAACTCCTCCACGCAAGCTTTCTATACATAGATTCCTCTCCACATTTTTCGATCGATCCCATCCATTCGTGCATAAAACCTCGCCGTCTGAACTGAACACCACCAAAGCCGCTCCTCTCAGCGCCACACGACCATGACATCCCCAACGCAAACATTCCCCACCAGCTCCCAAAAAGACGTCGCAGCCCTTGTTGCTACTCCGCCGAAATGCATCGCAGACTTCTGCCTCATCCCCATCGGCACATCCAGTGCCAGCGTCTCTGGCGAGGTCGCCGAGGTGCAGCGCTTGTTGCAGAAGAGTGGTCTGGTGTTCAGCATGCATAGTGCCGGGAGCACTGTCGGTATGGCCTCCTGTGATGTCTTTGTTTCTCTTGGGGTTTTCTGGGGTGTGGTGTTGAGGAGGAGGAGTTGCGGGGAGTTTGGCTAAGTACTTAATCGTTCTGCATTCTATGTGACTTGGGAGAGGAGGTCTCCTTTGATCCTCTGGACCTGTTGATGCTCCAACGGGGGTGGCTACGGGATAGATGTGGCAGTTGGCTCTTGCTTCCCACCTTCTTCGCACTACTTTCCCTGCTTGCTGTCTCTTCGTGTCTTTCGAAGCGTCCTGTCACATTCCTCCTCCGATGTCATGGGTCCAGATTCACGAGCGCATCAGCTGTGTCTCTTTTAGGGCCGTTGGGGGCGCTGATTGGCGTGTTCATGCTCTTGTCCTGCACTTTACGCTGACAATTTTGACTAATGTCGTCTCGTCCCCACCACAGAGGGACCTTGGGAGGATGTGATGCGCCTCATCGGCCAAGCACATACGATGCTGCACGAGAAGGGTGTAATGAGGGTGCAGACGGATATCAGGGTGGGGACTCGGTGAGCTGCCCTGTTCCTCTGCTCAGGCTTTCCGATGGACGCGATTCGGTGATTATGGGGGAGTAAAGAGAAGGTGGGAGTGAGATCAGATAGCTAACTCAAGATTGGGTCGGGTAGAACTGACAAATCGCAATCAATGGCGGACAAGGTGACTGCGGTCGAGAGATTGTTGGCTGAGGATGGGAAGAGGGATGAAAAGGGAGATGGGGTTGTGGATGCGAAGAAGGTCGTGTAAAATTAGCTGGGTAGTAATGAATGGAAGACTCGGAATCAAGCAAGTATCGAACTCATACCCGCGAAGCATATCAATTGCGCATCGCGTTTCTATAGCCAGGGCAGCAGAACGTGCAGGATTTCCCATGGTACCAGCCGTGTGAAGAGGGAAATGGAGGCTGTATGAAGGAAAGTTAGGCAGTCAAGGCTTATAAAGTAACAATAAAGTACAGTGGGTAGCATTTGACCTGAAAAGTGGTCCTGCTAGCAAAGAATCGAAAGCTCAAACTTGATCAATCGCCTCGCTACTTCGCGTGTAAATGTGCGAAAAGCAAACCGATCCAACGCTTTCCATTACCCCGGAATCCTAGAGCCCAGAGGCATCAAGAAGCTTGAACTTTTCAAGCTCGATATCGAAGCAGTAGCATTGGTCACCTGAGCCGCCCCGGCATACTTCTGTAGCTCACCGATAATATGCAAATCACTTCTCCTCTTTGATCTCGTCCTCAGGCATAGAATTTCCTATTTTTCTCCACATCTGGTCAGCTTCAAACACACAAAACACCTCCGGAGATCTCTCCGGCAAGACGAAGAGCAAAAAGCAAGAGACCTCGCGGGGGGGCGATAGAAAAAACTGACAGATGTCTCTCGTAGAATTTCAGCATTGCGACTGGGCAATGTTTGTATACCAACTCCATTCCGATCTTCGATCTCTTATTATTGTTGAAGTAGATGAAAGCCCATAATTTGCCAGTGTCACGATCTCGCTCCACCGTATCGATCGAGGCTATTTCGCTTTCCCAGTTCTCTTTCTTCGGCGTCCATGACCCTGTCTTTTGAATTTGGGGTGGGATGTCTTCCATCGAGTCGTCGTCGTCGTGGTTACCGTTTGTTCGCCTTGATTTCTTTGGGACAGGTGAGGCTGAGGACGGTTTGAGCTGTGAAGATTTTCGTTTCCCTAGCTTAGATGGTTGCTCAGGTCGGCCGCCAATCGAGACGAAGTATTTGTCGAGAACCAAAGATGCGCCTCTGTTAAAACTATCAGACAACGGTGAAGAAGTAAGTCTGATCCATCGCTTACTGTCTTAGCATCTCTTCGGATTCTTCTGTGTTCTGATCCTCTGGATATCCTTTCCACTTCACTATCATAAGAAGTTTCTAAGAGGTCAGAATCCGTCTTCAAGGGTAGTCAAGCCGCTCGTTAAGCTCACTGTTTTTGCGAATCGATGTGACCTGATAGCTTCCACCTCATAACTGCCATCAACTAATCAGCCACTATCACATTGATAACGGTATTGAGCAATCCTCACACTCCATCTTCGTCAATTGAGGCTTCTGTCTCGTCATCTTTCGCGTCATTCTCTTCTTCGATCTTGTCTTGTAGCTCTCTCTTGACTTGTTCCTCGGTGGCTTTCGTGTCTCCCGCTGCTTTCGCCGGAATGTCACTGCCGACGGATTCTTCATCACTAGGTTCGGTTGTTAATGCTGGTGACCATCAGCCATAGCTCCATTCCCGTGTAATAATTCATTCTAGCTCACGAGGCATTATGTTGGCGAAATACTGCGACAAGCTGTACTAGGTAAGGTTGCGCGGAAATTTGTATGCGTGATCTGCCGTGCTATGCGACGCGAAAGATGTATGTCAATGATGCTTGATCAGAGGATGTTGAAGAGGGATGGCGCGGTTGTAGTATTTCCACGCGATGGCTGGGAATCCGAGGGGAGCTTGATCTTGGCAAACTGAAGCAAAGCTTGGCAAAATACCTATTCTCCAAATCCCGAAATTTCAAGGCGCAGAATATTTTACTAGACAACCGTGAAGAAGACTGAATTACGAAAAAAGGTCGTTTGCTCCAGCACCTTTCCACAAAACCAGGAGCACCTTTATCGCTCAGAGACATTCCCAAGAATTCTCGAATCTACTGTCGCGCTTTCGCGCAATCAATCTCACCATGGCCATGCAACTCGACATGTCGAATGCACAGGTTATGAAAGACGAATCTGGCCGCCCATTCATCATAGTGCGAGACCAAGGAAGGAGAAAAAGGACACACGGAACCGATGCCGTCAAATCCCATATCGTTGCCTTGCTGACTATCTTACTGCCAAGACTTGTTTTGGCGACTTTAACAAGATTTTCCTGTCTGTCTTTCGAAAATGGTATTGTGTCGCTGATGCTGTCCAGATGTGCCACAGCAACCTCACAAGCTTCATCATAGCCGTCAGCTATTCGAATCGGATGTATGCCCTTGTCTATCAGATCTGCAGCCTGCTCGAGTAGCGCAGAAGCCAGCACCACAACGCCGGTAGTCCCGTCTCCTATCTCCTCATCCTGTGATTTCGAGAGCTCTACCAGCAATTTTGCAACATGATTTGATATCTCCATTTGTCCAAGGATAGTAGCCCCGTCATTCGTTACTGTAATGTCGCCATCAGGAGAAATGAGGATTTTGTCTAGGCCACGAGGACCGAGTGAGGTCTTGACGATATTGGCAACCGTTCGCG
>QQTW01004135.1_pt1 | contig 10835 bp, 9 predicted proteins | sample 1904831 | NCBI WGS metagenome assembly QQTW01 (sample SAMN09435610, study PRJNA476489) | Subsurface metagenome, whole genome shotgun sequencing project.
TAATTATGATACTATTCTTCCCATCGAAGAATGCGTCTTCAGAAGCCTTTTAGGCCGTTGGAATAAATATAGTGGGGTTGAATTTTCCAACCTGTCATTCGATTCAATTTATCCAAGTTTTGTCAAGATTCATACGGAAGCTATCAGCAACTATGACAACAAATTTATTGGTAGCGTTGGTGAAATTAGCTATCGCCTTCTTGGTGATGTTGAACCGATAGCAATTAAGCAAATTAATGCCTTAGCTGATTTTGCCTTGACGAAAGGATATAGGCGTAGCAAAGGCGAACTTAACAGAGCGGGAGCGATCGCTAGCTTGTTCGTACAGTTGTGCGTAGGTGCAAGCATTTGCCCAAGGTTGCGTTGATTGGGGAGTACCAAAAATGCTAGTAATGTATAAGTCTGCGGAACCTAAATGCCAAGGATGATTAGGATTAAGATTTAGCCACAGTGGGGTTAATTTGTTAAATAAGGTGTCATCGAGTAGGGAAATACGCCACCAGCAGGGAGTACCCGCCGGGATGGGTTTTTGATGGCTAAATTGTAAGACGTGGTGGTATTGTTCGTGTTGTCGTTGTATTTGTAAAGGTGAAAGCGTGAAAGCTTTATCTGCGCTGGAGGAGTGCAGATAGTCTCCCAAGGTTTGATCGACAGAACTGATAAGAGTGAGGAAGAGGGCGTGATAGTGTCTACCAGTAAGGAATTCGGGATAGATGGAAGACTGGGGAACGAGGTTGAGGACGAGGCTGTGAGGCATATTTAGTTTTTTAGAATGTAGAATGTAGGGTGGGCAATGCCCACCACTTAGACTCAAGCTTTAAATCGATATTGCATTGTTGCAGGTAGCCGCAATTTTTCAGCTTTGTTGGGATTGTGGAATTCGTAATACTGCCCTTGGCGAATGCTGAGATTTTGAATCAGACTCACTGGCGGCATATTTACCACATCATAAGTAACAACTTGATGGGTAAACATCACATCCAAAGGATTCAGGGGGTAAGGAAAAGTGAAGTCACCTGTTTTTAATTCTGGCTTGCTAATTTCTTGAATCTTGAGTTCAGCTTTACTCATCCACTTACCCAAGCGAATCCATTTTGGTAGCTTCAGTTGCTTCTGAGAAATTACAAAAAACTCAAATTGACTTTCCGGTGCAATCTCTTTTGCCCTACCAAAGCTTGGAATGTTTTTTTGCGTTTTTTCCATCTCTACGTGGTAGTTGTTATTAGCATACTTCCATGTATTGAGAATGGCAGTATGATTGACTGCTCGTGCTGGAGTCACATAAATTCCTTGCTGATTAAGAGGTGTCAAATGCTCCTCATATCTAGGAACTTGTTCTGGGCAAAAGTAACGATAGGAATGTTCTTCAGCAACGGTGGTAGAGTAAACTTCGCTATCAACTAATCCCAGTGCATAACAGAGGGCGTAATTATGGATTACTGGTTCTGTCTCATAGAGCCGTCCAATTTCACGAGTAGCGTAATACAAGCTGTCATGGAGTTCTAATTCACAGCAGTAAATTTTTGGCATAGCTATGACCCAGCCTTAGCAGCAGTTTTCTTCTTGCTAATATGTTTTTTGGTATATTCTTTAGCTTCGGCATCAGCTTTTTGCAAGATTGACTTCATTCCTGCTTCGCTACCTGTGAGAGCCTTAACTTCACTTAGCAGCGGTACAAAAGCATCACCAATGAAGTCAGTGTGAACGATAAATTCATCAGCCATCAACGTCTCAATTGTAATTTTAGCAGTGTTAATTACATCATCTTCATCCAGAGGCTCAGCTGAACTTACAGTATTATTACCCTTAATCTGGTCGTATATTGCTTGAGTCCAACGCAGATTACTAGTAATTTCTCCGTCAGCAAATACAACACCAATCAACTCGTTTCTAACCCGTCCTGTACGGGTTGTTTGCGCTCCATAGTGACGAGTTCTCAAGATGTTATTAAAAACATAAAGGAAACTAGCCTCAGTGGGGTCTTTAAGCGTAACAATACTAGGAAAGAAAACTTGTGGTTTAACATGGTCTTGTTGGTTAATTCGACTGGTAACTTCACCTGGTTTAGAATTATTTTCCCCCTTAGAAGCCATTGTGCCGTTTTCATAAGGAGCATTGAGAGTAAAAGTTTCGTGGGATTCATCAAAAGCTGTAACTGAAAATGCTGTATCTACTACAACTTTAGATTTTTCGGAGCCAGAATCACCTATAGCGAAGCCGTAAATAATGCAATCAGGATTATCCATCGCAAAATTCACGTTATATTCACATTCTTCAGCAGTTATTAAGCCATAGTTACGTAGTAATTCTCGACCAACTAACCGCTCTGGAGTAGACTGCTTGCGCTTGAACATTGATAAACGACTAATTGTAGTTTTGTCTTTAACTCCGGCTCTTACACGCGCTTTATTCAGTTCTCCATCTGTCTGAAATAAAGGATAAGATTCGGTGATACGAACAGTCAACATGTGGGCATATTTACCCATTGGTTTGTAGGGAATTTCAGAATGAAATAACTTGGGTTCAACAGTTTTTAGAATTGCCATAATTTATCTCCAAAGAATTACTGGTTGGCTAATTTTGGTTGAAAAGAGAGTTAAATAGAATGTTTACTTATTCACTCTCGTCGTTTGATTTGATAGAAGGCTCATCTTTTTCTACATTTTCTTTATCGTCTTCTAAACGGTAAAGAAATTCACAGGTATCCCGAATTAAGTTCAGTTGGCGACCTGCTAAACGAGCGCGATCTCCAGCAAATGACTTATTAAATACCTCCACGACGAAATACCGAGCGAAATCTAGAACAGCTTGTCGTTCTTCTTCGCGCTTACTCATCACCCAACGTCCTTCAGCAGTAGAAGAATGAACGCGATCCATGAGTCTAAAAACTTCTGCGGCAACAGCTACAACTAACGTATCTCCTTGAAACACGCTTGAGTCAGCTTTAAGTATAGTTTCAGCCGCAATATCAACTGGTTTTAACACAGCATTAGATTTAGGATTGTAACGCTTATTAGCTCTATAAAATCTCCGGTACAAATCTGTTAATTTTTTGGGGTGATTCAGGCTTGATGCTTCTCCCATGCTCAATTGCTCCAGATTTTTGTCAAATTTGACATAAGGGTCAAAACAAGGATAAAAATGATAGGCATAAAGCCTAATTTTCTCGATTCGTGCTGTTTCCATCCCCTGGTTACGAAGCCAGCGTTTGAGGTAAGAAAAGACGTGCAAAGGACTGGTTTCAAAATCTCTTGCAAGTTCTGTAAACTTACCCCAACTAGCATCGTAACCAGTCTTACCTTGTCTAGCATTCACATCTAGATGAATGGCATAAGCGGCGGTAAGCACATTTAAAGGCGCTGGGTATTGGATACCGTTTTCATTCCAACCTTCGAGAATGTAGTCAAGACGAAAGCGATCTCGTCCTACTAATGTCCGGAAAGCATGAGGCGCACTGTCAAGAAAAACACTTTCCTCGAATTCAGCCCCATCATTAAAAGGTGGAATCGGTGACTCTGAAACAACAGTTTTCACATCCAAAATCATGGGGAAAGCAAACGCTAACCAGCTTGGCATAACCCAGGATTCGGTGTCAGTGCTGTCTCTTCCTGGCGGCAGCGCCATAAAGTAAAATGTTAAAGGCTGATCTTCAGGATAAGAAAGCTTAAACGTGCGGTCTTTGTCAGCCTGCAAGTTTTCATCAATTAAGAAAGTATCAACAGTTTGATAGCGATCTCGTCCCAAATTAGCTTGCAAATTCTTACTAATAAAATGATTGCGGATGCTAGTATCAAACCGAGTCTGGGCGATCCCACTATAGGCTTTTTGCAAAAAATTATTGGTTTCAGGCGTGAAGTAATAAGTAGGATAAAAGTAGAGATAGCGATATTTGCCATCTTCAAATCTTTTACCTACAGCTTGAGTGTGATTCATCAATATTTGCCTTAGCATCATCTCCACACCAGCAATACTGGAGATGTTTCGCTTGGCATTAGAACCTCCTAACATTTGCTTGTTTGTATAAATTTGCGGTGTGAACAAAACTGCTGATTCCATCTGCTCAGTAACGGTGTAAGCTGAATGAGAAATTGAGCAGATTAATTGTCGCCCACGTCCGGGCTTTTTAGCAGCATTATAATTATTTAGCTCATTTAAAAATGTATCAGCTTGACTTTTAAATGGTACCTCTTGATTTGTGCTTGGTAGCATGATAACTCTTGATACCCAAAGCCTTAAATCATCCCAGCCATCGGGTAAATTATACTGTGCGATTATGGGGAAAATTAAGCCTGTTAAATAATGAATAACTTGTTGGCAAGTTTCTCTAACATCTTCAATCCCTCGATGCCGTTCAAGATATTTAGCTGCTAAATAATACCATTCGTAAGGAACACCCCCAGTATTCCCTTTTAACTTATTTTCCTTGAGGCTTTCATTGAGGTGCTGGATTTCTCGAATTGCAGGTAAATATTCTGCTAGGTTCCAAAACTCTGCAACTTTATAAATCAAATCTAAATGAGAAACCTCTTGTATTTTTTTATCTTTCTTCCTAACCGCTTCAATCCGATTTACAGTTTCCTCCCAGATCTTACGGCTGATTAAATCTCCAAACTCTGCTACCTGATCAATACGGATATCGTCGACAAATCTAAAATCATAATTAGCTGGCAAAACGTTTTGTTGCTGAAATTTGACTAAATTATCACTGCGGCTTTTAGCAACAGACGCTTTATTAATATTCAAAATGCGTAATGTCGCATCTAAAGCTACTGGCATTAAGCCTAGACAATCAAAAAATAAGTTGTAATATTCAGCATATTTCATGCCTTTGCCATCTCTACCAAATCCCGTTTGCCTTAGCTGTAATTGGCCCGCACAAAGAGATTTAATATTGTTCACTACTCGCTCTGGCAAATCTTGGAGCGATATTGGAGGGGCATTACGCGCAGCCAGATAAATTACACCTGTTGGCAGGTATAGTAATGGTTCATAGTAGATATCTTCATCAGTGTTTAGACTTGTATGCGCTTGAATTAAAGCATTATTTACTACATTAGTTAATACACCCCGATTCTCGGCAATACTGTGATAAGTGAATTTCAACTGCCCATCACTAAGGCTGTGAATAATCTCTTTAAGCCTGAGATGTTCTGCGTCTTGGGGATGTTTAACAATTGAGGCAAGAGAATCAGCTAAACAAGTTAAATCAGATAGACTGCGAAGCGTGCGGTCTTTGAGAACAGGATTCAAGCCAAACTCAGAAAAATTCCAGTTAGTATCCCAACGGCGTTGAGCATTATAAGCCATGCATAGCAAATCATCAATATACTCAGCGTAAGCTTCTGGATGACCTGGGTTGATAAAGATATCAAGTCCTAACTGCCGAACTTTTTCATCAATAATTTGACGATGTTCAACTAACTGCAACTTGCGGCAGTTATCTGGCACATCAGGAAACTTTTCAAAATCATGTAAAATAAACCCTGCAATTACTAATCGGCGTTCTTTCTCTTTAACCAATCGCCGCACTGTGGTATCGATTTTTTCTAAGCGTTTTTCAATTAAATTAGCTGGAAATAAACCATTTAGTAAGTGAGTATTTAGTGATTGATCGGCAGCATTGTCTCGCCTAATCTTGCCCTTCCCTTCTGCTTCTCGCTCTTGGTCAATCTTATCAAAAAACTTACCACCTTTAGCAGTAACACCAATCGCTATTCGTAGCAAGTTTGGTAAAACATACTCAGAAAAATCCACCATTACTAGATCATCTGGATTTTGAGCCTGAATAGCTTCGCGCAATAGCTTGAGTGTTAATAATTCTCCTTTTGTTTCAATAGTACGGTCTGAAGGATCACCATCAAATCCAAAATTACCCGACAACCAATCTTCATCATTAGTCATTTTCTAACTCCCAATAGTGTCCAAGTTGTAAGCCTAAAAAAATTCTGCAACCAATAATTGCAATTTTTAAACCTCTATAGCTGAGTAAAACCAATTTATGCAATTATTGGTTGTAGTTTTGTACATATTGATAAAAAATCTAGAAACACCAGATTATGAAGCCAGTTAATAACTCGCAGCATTGATGCAAGTTATTCATTTATTGTTAGCTATCATTCTCTGGTGATCTAATTCGTACTCTGCCTAATTCCGCAGTTACAATCGCGCCTAAGGCTAATTCATCACCGTAAAGCTGAAGTACTCGCAGACAAACAATTAATTGTTCTCTGGTACTGAGATTAACCAGTCGCAAAATGCCACAGTGGGGATTTCTCCGTACAATTGCCAACTCTCCAAAATCTTTATCAAGCGTTACTAAAATTCGACCTTCACGGTAAGCAGTTGCTAAAATCTCCTCATCGCCTGGATCTTGTAACCAATCTCCACTCCAAACTACGTCATAGCCAGCAGCAAGTAAATTGGTACGCACCCCAAACCATACACAAGTATCTAGCAGTATTTTCACATTGCTTACTCTATCAATAATGGTTCAATTCGCTCATGACCAACTAGCCTCCGCGCATAAACTAAACAGGCTTGCACATCTTCCCGTTCTAACCAGGAATAAGCTTCTAGCAAGGTTTCAGTAGTATCTCCTGCTGCAAGCATCCCTAAAATATGTTCAACAGCTAGGCGGCGACCTCGAATAATAGGCTTACCGCCAAAGATTTGGGCGTTGACTGTGATTCTTTCCAAAAGTTTTTGTTCGTTCATAGTTGACCTCAGAACAGAGAGAGAAGCTTTGTTTAGGAATTGCTGCTTGAGGTTTGCTCTTTAGCTAAACTACTCCTAAAACCAGCCGTCTGCTTATTTGCTTCTGGGGGCGGAGATTGCATATGCCTGAACTTAATGCCGCAAGCTTTAATGAGCTACCCTCTCCGTTGAGGAAATTTCTGGTTATTTAGAGAAAACTACAAAAAATTAGAGTCAGTTTAGATTATTAGCAATCGGTATTTATGTTGTTGTCCGACTCCAGCCGAATCTGTCTCAATCTTGTAACCCAGTGTACGAGCTTTTTTAACTGCATCTCCGAAAGGATAACCAACTTTTACAGCTAATTCATCGCCTAAGTGCCATGCGCCATCCCGCAGTACTTCGATCAAAAGTTCAACCTTTATTTTTTTACGCTTTTTCATTCGTTTATTGCCTTTGACGATTGTATGATCAGACGTTACCCAAAACGATAACTACTGTCAAGCCATTTAAATTCAGACCTATTTAACTGTTAAAAAGTCGGGACTAGATAGCAGTTATTATCTCCTGATTTTTGATACTCTAAGATTTAGACAGAGACTCACTGTAGAAAAAGTGGGGTAATTAATCCCTATCAGGGATTGAAATAAATACGTCTGAACTTACTGGCGTAAGCTTTTCTCTGTCACATTAACCAAAATCCCTATCAGGGATCGAAACCTCAAGCAATCCATATTTCATCTCCTTTGCTTTTGAACGTATAGGCAAGCGTATCCAGTAGCAGCGCCGACTGACTAAAAGCGATCGCATACGGTGCAGTAGCATCATGAAAACTATACGGGTCACTAATTGGGTAAATCTGAAAGTGCATCGGTAGCCGTAGCTGCATCCGCACTTCTGCGACTGGACGAGGTATCACGTAGCTAACTACTCCTTCCTTTTTCAACTGTTGATTAATTGCACCAATCCATTGATTGTCTGGTTGCCAAACTCCTACACCAGTTAAAACTTGAACTTTCCAAGCATTGGCTATTGGCTGCAAGTCGCTAGAGTAGGTAAACTTCCAGTTCAGCCGCTCCTCACGGTAGGAACGCAACTTCATAAATGCGAGACAGTGAGCAAATCTCCCTTTAGCAATGGGTTGCCCAGTGCATTCTGCGGTTCCGTTAAGTGCTTTTACAAACGCTGCTTCCGTCCATACTTCAATGTCTAAATTGCTCAAAATTCCGGTTAAATCGTAAGTTTTAAACCTGTCAGCCTCGTTTTCTTCCGTTAAATCGTACAAACCACATTGCAAAGGACTAGAACCTCGAAAACTAGCAGCATCCTCAGCGATGGGATTACCAGATTTACCTGAAATTTGCTGCCAGTCTTTCGCCCATGCTTGAATACGTCCAGCCGCAGACTTCAGAGTTGTTTCAAATACTTGCTCACAGGCTTCTTGAAACTTCTCACGGCTTTGGGCATATTGTTTTTGAATTGTGCGATCGCCTAACTTGTAATACAACCAAAATGATTGGACAGCACCCCAACGGCGATAGTAGCCATGAAAATCATTGATTTGGCGATATTGCTCCCTAATGATGTGTTGGAGAGTGGGGCGATCGCAAATACTATTAACTTTTAACGGTGGAAGCTCTAGCTGAAATAAACGCTCTACTAAAAAGTTAGGAACCAGTGCGAAAGCAGTAAAGTTCTCAAACTTGATTTTTTGACCATCCTTTTCATATCCACCATGCCTCCCTAAACGTCCTAATCTTTGGATAAAATTCCCAGCATCTGAAGATTCAAAAATCAGAAAATTAATTTTAAAGTCAACTCCAACATCAATGGTACTCGTGCCAAGGACTAAATCAGCAGCAAGGCTCCGTTCTTTTTCACCTTTTCCAGATAGTCCTGTATTTTCTCCTACGGTCAAACCATATGGCTGTAAAATTTCTTGAAAAAATGGAGTCAGGCGTTTGACTGCTGCAATTGAGTTAAGAATAATTGCACCTTTACTACCTGGATACTGCTTAAACCGAGCCAAAATAAAATTACTATTTTCTCTTAACCAAGTTTCAGAAGCTTTAAAATCAGGTGACAAAGGAATAAAATTCAGCGAAATTGCTCGCGCTACTTGCCTCCATTCCTGCGTTTGTAGTTCCTGCTCTTTTTCTAATGTCTCAGGGAATTGATATTTTTTTTGCTCAAGTGGATTGATTTCTTGACACCAAAACCCAGCTTCTTGCAATCGGCTTATTAAATGTTTATCTGGCGTTGCTGAAAGAAATAAGAACTTTTTATGGCGGTTTGTGCAGCGTATTAACAGCATTGTATTAATAATGCTGGCAATTTGGGGAGCTGCAAAAACATGAAATTCATCGAAAATAAATAAGTCAAAGTCTTTATCTATTCTTCCCCATAATTTATCTGGACTATCACCATGAATAATATAAGCTCCGTGATGTAAGTAATGGAAAATATCAGGATTGGTTAAGAATGCTTCTCTTTGGTTAGTGAGAGTTGTGATCGCTGCACCTTTTTTCAATCCTTCATTCTCTGTATAAATTTCTAAATCAGCGCCACTAAGTCGCGCTACACGCGGTTTCTCTTTAGGTTGGAATTCTTCAATATATCTTTTAATCTGTATTTCTTGGTCACGGGCTAGTTCGTTCGTTGGGTAAAGCCCAATAGCGGATAATTCACCTAGAAGCACTTGTAAATAAGCCGCCAAGCTTTTACCATCGCCAGTCATGCCAGCGTTGAATACTACATCAATATTTGGATCTCGCAAGGCTTTTAAAGTTTCACCCTGATGCCAAGATAATGACCACCCATTAGGTATTTTTAAGCCCTCTGGTGTTGGCACTGTTTCTGAATAGACAGGTTTGAGAGTTATTGTGTAATTGTTGGACATATACTTAAATACTGTCCGTAAAATCTTGTTGGAATCTATAATGGCACGTAAAATCAAGATTAGCAATAAAATAACTGCATAAAGTGTCCGTACAAAATGAGTCGAAAAGGTCAATCGATAACTCTGTCTCTACACGAGCGTGACAAAGCTGAATTAGAAAGCTTAGCTCGTGAGTTTAATCTGATGTGGGGCGATCGCCCGAATATCTCCAAGCTCATAGAAGCAATCGCCCGGCATCATTTAATTATTGGTAAAAATCATGACTGGTCAGAATCGCGTATCCGTGCGCTTTACCGTGCAATGTATTTGTTTAGCGACATTGGGCAAAACGAGCAGGCACAAATAATCGCACGATTACTACTTGAACGTAGCGAACTACTAATACCTCTGCGAGGTGAAATCGAAAGTTTCTTAGGAAACTTATCCCAGCATTGGCGTTTGGAAATAGACCGTTACATCTTACGCCAGCAACCCTTTCAACTCAGCTATCAAGATGCAGCACATCGAGTATTGGATTTTACTGTTCGCCATGCCAAGGTTACACCACACGAAAACCGTCAATATCTTGATTGCTGGTGTGAAGAGACAGATGGCAACTTGGATGTCGAACAATTAAGGCATAATTGGAGCTTGCGTTTAGACAGGATACAAGATGCTGCTATTTTACCTATTCCTGGTCAGTGGCGTTCTAGTTTGGCGGAGATAGATGTAGAAATGCATCTGTTTGCTGGTTTAGCCTTTGCTTACGGGGCTAAACCAGAAGACAAGCTAAATGAATGGCTACCAGATACACAGGGGGTGCGGCGAGTTGTCAGGCGGGTATCTATTACATTTTGGTTTATTCGGGAAGTAATGCAGTATGCTCCAGATTGTGTGATTGTAGCGCCAGAAAACGTGCGATTGCTTATTATCGAAAAATTTAAAAGCTCCTGTCAGCGTTACAGTCTGAAAGTTTCTTCTTAAACGTTAACCTGAAAACGATTTGAAGAAAATTATGTGATTGTCTCACCTGAGAGTATGCGCCATCGCTTGAAGCAGAAAGTACGCACCTTATGGCAATTGTATGATCTGGGCACTGGTGGATAATACCAAGATAATTACATTCCAAACAAACTCCTTGCAATCTTCCAGACTGCGCCAAGCTTGCCACAAGCGCTTACAAGCACTTCTGTAGCCTTCTATCCCGCTACAACTAAGAGTAGCAATACCCTTTCCACCTATACTTCACGCAACTCCACCCCTA
>QQTW01004136.1_pt1 | contig 10833 bp, 13 predicted proteins | sample 1904831 | NCBI WGS metagenome assembly QQTW01 (sample SAMN09435610, study PRJNA476489) | Subsurface metagenome, whole genome shotgun sequencing project.
AGGAGACAAGAGTCGGACAGCAGTAAGCGGGCCGCTTGAAAATGGATAAAAGAATCCGCCAGACTAACGAGCGGGGTTTGCCATAACAGAGTCCGACACTTCTCCAGCAGAAACGGGAAAAGCCCAGACCACAAAAGCTGACAATCCCTCAAAAACTGCGGCGAATACTGCAGAGGCAACGTCGAAGGGTGCGACAAATACAAATTCCGGGCCCACGAAAGCAACCAAAAGCGGCACAGAGAAGACCTCAGCTGCGGCCAGCAAGACACAGAGCATCAACCCAGTATTACCCCCCGGCGGTGTCAACATGATCACTCCGTCAGCCCTCGCTCAAACATCCTACTACAAGATTGGCGATTATGTCACATTTGGATGGAACTTCACTTCACTTTCGGTCAAGCCAGCCAAAATCGATGTCTATGTGACCTGCCAAACCAACCAAGGCAGCTATACTATCGCCAACAACGCTACCTTTGAGCCCACAATGAACGTGGTTTGGGACACGAAGCCCGACGCGACCGGAACGGCGCCGTTGTTGACGGAGACGTATACCTTGGTCATCAAGGATGCGTCCAAGGATGTGACCGCTATCGCCCAAGCAGGCCGCCTAGGAGCTTACGACCAATTCGCCTTCGGCATGTACACACCCCAGGCGTATACGCCCTTGAATCGTACGTCATCTCTTGACACCTAATCCCCAAAGCTGACAGATCATATCCGAGCTGACCCTGCGCGCTACAGAAGGCTGGAAGTGCGCGACGTGCAGCGGAGCCATGTCATCCACCGATCTTCATGCCCTCAAATTCATGCTGGGAATGTGCATCATTACCATTCTTTCCTTCACCTGGTTCGCCGGCGGCTTCGGTACATTCTTCTAGATGACGACCCAATGCATCGGGCACCGCGTGGCCTTTCGGCATTTTCATGCATCTATCCTTCCCCGGCGATTAATTATCCCATCTACCATCATGGCTGGCGCAAAGGTTGGGCTGTGGCAGGGTTGTCAATATTCGGTGGGGCCATTGATATGGCAAATGTTTGTATAACGACGGCTTCACATACGGGTGACGACTGCGGTAATGTAAGCGAATCGGGAAGCAGCTGAGGGCGACATATAATCAGGTACCAACTCGGAGCTTCCGTTGCCTCCCTCCCTTCTCCTGGTTCGATGTCATTGTTACGATTGCGCAGATGCTCTATCTTCCTGATGTTCTCTTTCCACGTGGTTTGCGCCTGCCCTGCTTTGTAAGCTTTGTATGGCTCGTTTGCTCAGTTTTAGCAAGAGCCAACCGGCAGTCTTCCGCCCTTGGGCAGCAACGTCTCCATTCTTCTCTCTTTCTTTACAATTGCTTGGGAGCGATGTCTTCGGCTCCGCTATCCCTTTGGACCAAGCATGAAGTTGTACAACCATTCTTTGGCTGGTTACTGACTATAAGAAGTCATGGGACCAAGATTTATTCGTGAAGCATCTTCACTCGTGGAAGCATTTATACCCCAGGTGTGACAATCTTGCTTTTCATTCTCATTGCTTTCCATCGTCCTGAGCAGTTTGGGTTGTTCATTGCGTAATCGCAAAGACCTCGTTCATCATTACACGATAGCAGCAATCCGTCATCTCAACGTGCTTGATTGACAAGCCAATCCGTATTCTTCGTTGTCACCTTTGTTCGTCACCCCTGCAGCGCAAACCGCATCAGACAAGAACTGCCAGACGATCCTTCTCCGCCAGCAGATTCAGCAAACCAAGCGTCACCACAATATCCAATTCCACCATTCGAATCGCTTCAGCTTCTCGAATCCTCTGCTTCCGCCGCACCGCCTCACATTTCGCGCGACACTGTCCAACTCCAATCAAGACACACCGGACGATTCCTCCCGTCGACGACCAACTCTCAAACCCGCAAATCACATCCAGGTAGCACACCGGCTTCCGAACATCAACCAGCACACCAACCAACCAAACCCCACGCTCCACCAGCAAGCCCAATCAACCGACCACTCAACCAACCAAACGTACACACGCACACACAGATACTCCCGCATAAAATCCAACAACCATGCCTTCCACCACCACCCAACCTACCGGCTGGACGCCCGCGATGAAAACCTTTCTCAAGCAGGCTTTAAGCAGGGGCGAGGACGTCAAGAGCGCCGTCATCCTCCTGGAAACCGAGTTCCCACACATGGCCGGCAAGGTCTCGACGGCTTGGGCCGCGAGGGTGAAGAGTGGGGAGGTTTGATCTCTGCCGTGGAGGGGTGGGGGCAGGTTTCTGGGGGGTGTGGCTATTGGGAGAAAGGTGGGATGGGATGGGATGGGGAATTTTGGGAGTAGGTGGGGTGAAGGGATTTGGGACCTCTTCTTTTTACTCAAAAAGGTGGTGGGAATGGAGGGTGAAGGGGGTGTTGTTCACCATTGGTTTAGGGGGTTATGGTGACGGGGTTTTTTTTTGTCTCTTTTCGTGGAGCAGGAGAGAAAATAGGGGCGGTTTCACGAACATTAATTTGCGGTTGGGTAGTTACGGGACTAGTTCTTTTTAATGATGATTCGTTCGTCCACTCTTCTACAACAATCCCCTTTCCCTTTGCCCTTTTATTCTTCCTTTTCTGTTGGTCCGCCTTTGCGGAGGTAGAGGGGCTGGATGTGAGGTGAGTTGGGTAGGGATCATGCTTGGATGTTGTATCAAGAAATTCCCACTACTTTTCGAGTCCCAGCCGCCTTCTTTTCTAGAATTCGTGACGTTATGAACGAACTCATCCATTTTTTGCATTCACTTAAAGCATCTTTCGGAGCATCCCCGCTCGAGGGAAGGAAAATTTTTAATATGTCCTCGCCAAATTCCTCAAATACCAATCCACCAGCCTCCTGCCGACCTTTGCCTCGCTGACATGGATCAAATCCCCCTGCACGGCGTAATCGAGCTCCCCGGCGGCGACGACCTCCCCATCGAGCAGGCCGCCCTCGCTCCAGCGCACCTGCCGGCTGCGCTGCTTATTGACGAGGAGCCAGCCGCGCAGCTCGTCCTTGTCGACCTCAAGGAAGGAGGCCAGCTTGTTGAGGTCCATGGTCGTGTAGAGCTTGAGGTACGACTTCACCGTTGGTGAAAACATAGTGCAGCGGACCTCGTCCATGAAGATGGCGGTATGGTGGTCGACGGGGTCGACGTTGAGCGCGGGGGCGGAGAAGTCCGGGGGCGTGGGGGAGATGAACTTGGGGCAGGCGGAGCGGAAGAGTTCCTCGAAGAGGGGGAGGGATTCGGGCCCGCCGCGCTGGAGGCGGGTGAGCTGGTCGCCGTACTTGTCGCGCAGGGCGGCGTGGATGGTGTCGTCGAGCTTGGTGGGGTGGAAGGCGACGCAGATGGTGACGAGGGCGTACATCTGATCGTTCTTCTTCGTGATGCTGTCGAACTGCTGGGACTGGCTGTTCTTCTGGAAGTTCTTGGTGCGGCTGACGTAGACGAGGATGTGCGAGAACATCTTGATGGCGTCGGCGTAGCGGCGCATCATGAGGTAGCAGAAGCCGACGTAGTAGTAGGTCGTGAAGTGGGCGGCCATGACGCGCGCGAACATGGCCTTTTTGTTGAGCTCGATGTCGTCGAGTGTCTTGAGCGCGAGGGAGAAGTCGCCGAGCAGGCAGTGCACGCGCAGCAGGCCGATGATGCTGAAGTAGCCGAGCATGCGGTAGAGGGGGCGGGTGCCGTATTCGCCCGCGACGGCGGTGGGGTCGGCGTTCTCGCGCATGGCGGCCAGCTGGGCGGTGATCTCCGAGCGTTGGATGAGGGAGTAGAGGACATTGAGAACAGAGTAGCAGCCCCAGGTGTTCGGGTTGTCGCGGAGGAGGGCGAAGTCGTCGTCGCCCGTCGAGTTGGATGCGGCGGAAGGGTTGCGGGCGAGGCGGTGACGGTAGCGGCAGAAGGATTCGAATTGGTAGATGAATTCGTCGATGACATCCCAGGCCCAGAACGGCTGGTCGATGCGTCAGTCATGTATCTGGGTACGACAATGTCGATGGAAGGCTTACTGAAGGGGGTTCAAGGTCGACTGGTCCATCAGAGTTTAGGATGTAGTGGAACAGGTTACAGTAGTTGTCGTAGCTTGCGAATTTCGTCTCTAACGTTGCTTGGTATTCCAATGGCGTCGCCGCGGCATTGAGCTGTGCTTGCATGTCCTGGAATTGGCCTCCGCTGCCGCCATATCCTCCAGATCCATCGAGCTCATCCAAGCCTTCGTCAAAGTTGACTTGCTCCTTGTAGTCGTTGACGAGAGCTTCTTCCTCCTGGTCCGACTCATTCTCGTTGATCTTCTGACGGTCTGCCGTCTGGTACGGTGCGCGTTGGTAGAGGGCCGCCATGGTTATTAGGTTGACTTGGCAGACGCACGGTGTAGAAATTCGATATCCACGGCCTGAAGCTTTTCGCTTATGCCTCCCAGCCTTATCGGCTGTAAGCGGCGATATCTTCTCAACTCCGCTGCTTAGCGCCGGTGCGGGGTGTATATTATGCAGCCACACTGAATTCCCGGTTTCCATCATCCCATGCACACCATCAACCAATACACCAATTAAAACGTTTGCCACCTATCTAGAGTATGACTTCTCCAACTCCGCCCTCCTCGTTAGCCACAGCCCAGGAAGTCAATGCATACCTAGTCCACTTCTTTCGGTACATGGGCGGGTGCAGCCAAGAGGCAGCCATTGAAAGAGCGTCACTTTTTGTGGGGAATGGACAAGCTCTCTTCCAAGCGTCGGAAAAACAACTCAATGACCTGTACCAAGTACTGGGAAGCGTGCTTTATACAGAAGTGCAGCACTCTCGCCATGACCGAGTATGTGTAGCCCCGCTCCTCTCATTGTAGCCTCACTAATAGATCAGCTTATTAGTATCGTAACTTCTGGGTCGCAGCTCCTTTCCTGGGAGCTCTTATCACGGCGGTTGCAGCAACGGTATGCGGGATTCATGGAGCTAGAGGAAAGACGGACGCCGCAGTACTCTCCGCTGGAATTGGACTCATCGCTGATGTCCTGCTCCTCGTCGGATTTGTCATATGCTCAAAGAAATCGGTTGTCAATTCCCCCCATTGTCCAACCTTCCTCAAGGGAAGAATCTTCGGGACTCCGGCTACGTCAACGTGGTCGAAGATCTTCTGAATAACGATGGGTTCTACTTGTTGCTAGCCTTCTCTCCAAGACAGAAGAAGATCCAAATTATTAGAAGCTAGAAAAATCCCATCAAGTTCCCCCCGATTTTGGGCCGATTTTTGGAAGTCCGCCGATTTTCAAAGTTCCGGCCGATTTTGGGCCGATTTTTAACTCCGCCAATGTTTTTAACTCCGCCGAGTTTCAAGAGTTCTGCTTGATCACGGGTATGCTCAGACATTTCATCGATCAGCATGTACAGTAAAGCGCCACTACCACGCTCTAAGGACTGAATTTCTAGGTATGTGCATGCTCGAAATCGCTTGCACACGTGAAGGATACGGCCTACTAAAGGTATCGACCTCTCGTGTCATGATTAGAGTCCGCAAGCAGCACCAAAAAAATTTGCGAAGAGACTCCCCGTGTTATGGACATGCTCTGGACGTTTGATTCCACAGCATTTCTGTTGCATCCGGCTTCTATCATGCCTTGATGCTTTTGAAGCCGACGCCAATTTGGAGGACCGCGGTGATTGTACCAATCCTTGATACCGAGATGGCCAATGCAGAATAGCGATGCGGCCCTTTAATGTAAGAATCAAATCGATGCCATGCAAATGATCGGGTGCGAAAATTCACTGAACACCAGGTTGGTGTCTAGTAAGGCATTGATGAGACTATTCTAGAATATTGGCCAGCAGATAGACTGAGGCCACTATCAAGGACAGAGGAATTGTTCACAAGAGCAGAATATCACTTCAAAGGTTTACAGCAACTCCAGAGACTCGGCCACCAATTACACAGAATAGTTGCTGTGGCAGGGCCCACTGCCTCAGGCCTGGTAATCCTCTGGGTCAACACTATAGGGACGCTGAAACACAGTCCAAGACCCATGCCAAAGACCCGTGCCAAAGACCCATGCCATTCGAAGCTTGATAGCCTTTCCATGCGTTATGGCCGGATTGTGTACCAAGAGTAATCAATTAAGCCTGTCCCTATCGTACATGTTACGCTAAGACCTATCATGAACGGCACAAAGTGACCCTTTTCACCGATGGTGATGCCAGTCAGGATTTGAACCAGGACTGTTATATTGGGGGAATGTCCGACCGGGGTCTTTGATAACAACACGATTGATTGCCATAACAGGGACATACTTAGAACGTCAGCAATGGCAATCGCGGCAAGCCTCCACCCTCTCGTGCAATCTATCTCATCACAGGCGTCGCTCCGCTCCGTTAAGCTCTGCATTTGCATGGTGACAGACGCATCGCCAGGCCTCCTGCTCGTCGCATCTTTCTACGGTGCCACCAGAACTCCTCCACTTTTTCGATCAATATGTTGAAGTTCCGTTCCTGGCATATGGAGAGATACAGTGTAGTTTGAATGCAAGTATTCTATGGACGACAATTTTCTGACCAGCTTCGGGCTACCACGACGGCTGCTTTTCTCACTCAGGTTTAACCTGCTAAGATGTCGACATACTCCAAGTCAACGACCCCGCCCAGGGTGGTAGTCACGTACATCGTGGCCTTCGTGAGCGAAGCCTGGCCAGCCGGAGGAACACCGTAATCCATGGAAGCTGAACCGAAGGAGAATAGATCGGCTTTAAACTTCGGCGGCAACCGCGGTTGTCTGGATTCGTCGGGCGGCTTGCACGCGCCGTTGATTTGATTGGCCTGGGATGGACGTCACATATCCGCACATCCACAGCATTCCACCTGTGTTGTTAACGCAGGACTCACAGTCGTTGAGCACCTCAGGCTGGAGCCTACAGTATAGCCGGTTGATTGGCGGTGTTGCATTTTTCGAAGGATTTTTCCGATAGGATCGTGCATTGAGGAGCTGCACTCCAGAAACGTTCCGGTAACACACCCTTCCATTGCGGATGCGCGTTGCTTTCCACCAGGCATCCAAGGTCCACTAGTGTCAGCTCAGCCGCTCAACGGAATGCGGGTGCTGCAGTTGTAGAGCCAGAGATAGAGACAGCGACTGGAGTTGTTCGGTACCGGTCGGCATGTCTGCGTCACTTGTGCACACACACCATACTGTGTTTCCGGACTTATTCGCTTTTGATCCAGATTGATGGCTCGGTGACGTCTCCCCTGTGATGCGTAGGAACCTCGTACCATTCAGCCGAGGACCCCGTAACTGTCTAGGAGTGCAGTGAGTTCGAATCCAAAAGCTGATTCGTGCGGCCCTATATTGGCGACACGATACGGCTGTCATTTAAGAGTGCTCGAGAACCCCCGTTTGCTGACCTAACATAACTTCTGGCGCTCGCCGGATTGTACATTGTTTTCGTTTTGCTGGACCAGCCCTTGATCCGAAGCTTGAACTTTTCGGAACAGACAAGAGCGATACTATTTAGGCCTACGAAAGATGGTCTGTGTGGCATGGACCACGTAATAAACAACGGCAAACTAAGCTAGTGTGTACCGTAACATGGAGTGGACACCGAACCTCACGATTTGAATAGATGCATTTGTGAAAAATATTATTATTGAAAAGTCACATCCATTGTGACAACGACCCTCCAACGAAGTCAAATCTTGTAACAACTAGGGAGCACAATGGGAACCGCCGCGCTAAGTACGAGGCTGAGCGCGATTTCAACGGCAATCCCTTTCGGAGAGTGGATGAATCCTTCGACGGGAAATTGCAAAGTCCCGAACCCCAACCCGGGCAAATCGAGCTCGAACCTGAGTGGCAGTGTTGGTAGTGTTTGGTCGTAGGATCACGACCTCCTCGGCTACATTTGGCGATGCTGCCATCTCGCCTTTCAGCTCGCCCTACCAGCGAATGAGAGCTGTCCAAAGTCTTCGAAGAAAGTGCAGCCCTCCCTGGACACGCCTGCCCTCTACAAAGACCGGTTAGACTGTCTTGGCCCACCCAAGAATGGAATGCCATGATGTTGACTTGGTGGTTAACGGTGCTGGTAAGCTGGTTACGACTGGATCCTTACTCCTAGAAGGGTGCATCCACTGACGTCTGAGAATTTCTTAGGCCTCAGTGGAATAGCTGCGGCTAGGTTCTACTTAGAAGTCCACCCTCATTGCCGACTGGTTATACTCGAGCAGGACAGTTGCCTTGGCGGCGTGTGGAATGCGCGTAAGCACCTTTGCAACAACCAACGGTGGTAACTTAGTGGAGCACCAATAGCTGACTCTTGGATATCTATATAGGAAGGTCATACAACGGATTCTGGACACAATGGACGGTAGGCACGGCAGAATGGTCCGACAAGTCCATGGATCGCCCACCGGAGAGTGATCTTTACTACGAATTCTTCAAGGCAGAGCACACAACCAACTATCTCGAAAGCTACGTTGACGAAGAAAGATGAAGTATGGGTTGTCGAGGGTAATACAGCTGCGTACCGCAGTCCCAAAGTTATCGTCGCCAGTGGCTTGTTCTCCGCCCCAAACATCCGGAAAATCTCTGGAGACGATACGTTCGAAGCTCCAATCATACACCAGGAGCGACTTGGGCAATCTTCGGTGCTGACTTCGCCCCAACTACAGAAGGTGGCCGTCGTTGGCGGAGGCAAGTTAGCCGCTGACATGGTCTATGCTTGCTTCAAGGCTGGCAAAGCTGTCTCGTGGATCATTAGGGCCTCCGGGACAGGTCCTGGGTTTCTTATGCCTCCGATGGGAAAAGGCCCCTACAAAAACGCATTTGGAATCGGCTCTACAAGAGTTGCAGGAACGCTTTCACCATCATTGATCAGTCCAGACACCTGGTGGACACGTTTTCTATTCGAGTCACGTATTGGACAGAAAATTGCCAATGCCGTTTGGGTTGGCGCCGATAGAGAAATGCGAAATAGTGCAAACTTCCATGGCAGAGCAGACGCGTCGCCAGGATTTGCCGATTTGGAACCGCAGTCTCCGTAAGTCCCTTCGGACAGCCTGTTTCATATCCGACCTATGTCATTCTGCACCGTCACTCCGCCCCAAAGGCTGGTGGAAAGCAGACGAGCCGGATGCATAGAGCAGGCTGATCAGGTCCAGACTTTTCTGGGAAAATGGGACCGGTGGCCTTCTGAACCGATCAGATTTCTGGGAGACAATCGCGCCTAATGTGGAAGTACATCTCGACGACATTGTCCAGTTTTCCAGAAAGCAGATCCACTTGCGAGGAGGCGGTACGGTTGTGACAGATGTGCTCCTATATGGAACTTGGTGGGACGCAGCCTCTTTTGACTTCTTCGAACCAAAGAACTGGTGCGTCTTGGACTCCCTCATAATCTTGGACATGAGCCAACAGAACACGCACAACTTTGGTCCCGACTCGAGGCCCAAGCCGACCGCGAAGTCGTTGAACGTTTCTCAATCTTAGCAAGACCCCCGGAACATCATCATAAGACTATTGAGACGACCCCATATCGACTCTACAAATGGTATCGCTCCTTCTGAGGACGATTCTATAGCACTTCTTGGCTACTTTAATGTCGGGAACTATTTCAAAGGAGCAGAGTGTCAAGCTATTTGGGCAACGGCTTTCCCTGATGGAAAGCTTCGACTTCCCAGCCCCGAATCGAGGCAACTGAAGATTGCACGTCACGTCGCTTGGTGCAAACGAAGGTACTTGTCCAATGGCGAGTTGGGCAATTTCGTGCTCTTTGAATCGGATGCCTACACCGACGAACTGCTGCGAGAGGTCGATTTGGTATCACATCTGAAGGGCTCATTCAGCGACTACTTCAAGCCGGGCTATGCTCGTGATCTCGCTGGTTTGCGAGATGAGTACATCAAAAGGCATCAATGAGAGGCCCTGCTCAACACATTTTACAGTCTGGCAAATAATTACTCGTCAAAAAAGACCCGGGATTCGCGTCCAAAGCATGATCGATTTCAGCTGCTTCACCATCAGCTCTGCTATCTCTAGACAGATGCCCCGTTGTTGTCTCGTCTTTTCACGCGTGCTGTCAGAATACCGTCGCGGTAGAGCGGTGGTGGGTCCAGCGGAAAGCTCGTCTACTTCATGGATGTAGACAAGCGCGCTCACCCTTACCGGCTTTAAACGGCGATTAGATTGATCTCTCGCGGCCCCGCCGCGGGGAAGGGGTCAATCAACAAGACGAGGTCAACTTGGTATCACATCCACTTGCACTACGGACGAGAGCTCCCAGTAATCCTAAAGCTCACCCCATCGCAGCTTCCACCAAGAATGGCGCCCATCTACAAGATAGCCGTCATACAGCTTCACCCCAAGGTAGCCCGCCCGCCCGCCCTTCCGCCCACCTGCACCTCTCCACCATGCATCCAGCCTCCTCTCCTCCTCCGCCTTACAATAATTAACCCCTTCACCAGCCGCTGCGCATCGAAGCCAACTACGCCAAAGCCGCTCGATTCATCCAGTCCGCCGCGCGCAACGGCGCTCAGCTAGCCGTACTACCCGAATACCATTTAACGAACTGGGTCCCCGATGATCCCAACTTCAGCGATGTGTGCGGGCAGTGGGAGGTGTATGTGGAAAAGTATCGGGCGCTGGCTAAGGAATGCGATATCTGCATCGTGCCGGGGACGATTGTGGAAAGGCATTGTGACGAGGAGGAGATGGGAGGGGACAAGTTGCTAAATGTGGCGTATTTTATTGGGAATAGAGGGGAGATATTGGGCCGGTATCAGAAGAAGAATTTATGGTTGAGATACACCCCTTCCTGTGCAGGTTTGGGAATCATGGAAGGCTGATTTGGGG
>QQTW01004137.1_pt1 | contig 10833 bp, 8 predicted proteins | sample 1904831 | NCBI WGS metagenome assembly QQTW01 (sample SAMN09435610, study PRJNA476489) | Subsurface metagenome, whole genome shotgun sequencing project.
GACGGTGCAAGGGACACTACCTAAAAGCAAGACTAAAAAGATGTTTTGGGCGGTCTTTGGGCAAGCCGTACGTAGTGAGCTGGTCCCCGTGGATGGGGATCCCAACTTGGCAAGAGGGGAAGTCACTTCTCGAGTGTATAAAGAGGTTTTAGAGGAGCATCTGCCACCTCTTATAAATGCCAACTCGATGTTCATGCAAGATAATGTAGCGATCCACACCGCATGGATCATCAAGAACTGGTTGCAGGAGCAGGGCTATGAGGTGATGGATTGGCCAGCGTACTTTCCCGATTTGAATCCCATTGAGAACCTTTGGGCCCAACTCAAGGAGCCCATTTATAAGCTCTATCCCGAGTTATTGAATATGGGCAATACAGACGAGGCTCTAGACTCGCTGATTGCGGCTGCTCGGGACTCGTGGATGGATCTTGCTCCGGAGCTACTTGCAAAGCTTTCAGATACCATGCCCCATCACGTCCAGGCAGTTCTATCAGCAGACGGATGGTATACAAAATATTAGAAAATCTCATTTTATCTGATATACACATACAGGCTGATGTCAGGGGGGACGGAAACTTGTGTCACCCCACTGTATATATCCCATAGGCTGTTATATAGGCCCATACGAGCGAGCGATTACCCGCCCGGACGGAGGCGGCTAGATGGGCTCCTGACCCGAGTCAAGACCTCGAGTCAGGTGTCTATAAGAGCTCTCAGTTCGTCAGTAGAATAGCTAGAATCAATCCAGCGAATTCTACCTTCCTCCTCGCCTTCTGCCTAGCTCCGAAGCTAGCTAGCTACGTGCCTGATAGACGTCTGGTTGCTATACTATACACCAATGTGATTTTAGCCATTGAAGGTAAAGCTAGCATCACAAGGACATATCTCCAAGGCCATAGTTTCAAGTGTGTTGATAGTTTATACTCATGGTCACATGGAATGTTCAGCAAGTAGATCTTTGGTAATTCCAGTGGGAGTGAAGTGCATCAAACGTTCCGCCCGTCTCAAGATCCCTCTCCTAACATATTTAGTCATTCAGAGCACAACAGTGAAGACGTGTGCAAGCTCCAGCAGAAGCATTCAAGATGTGGAGATATAGTCATCGGGGCAGGATCATCAATGACATATGAACTACTATCTTGAATCTCATGAATCTATGAGCGTTGCTCCATCGATCTGCTAACTTAGCTGTTGCTCACCCCCATCTGCTTTCTCATCCCAGCAGACGGAAGGTGAGCCGGGCAGATAACGTATTCAATCACATAGCGAGCCGAATCTCATAGCGAGCCGCAAGTGAACGAAATACTATGTACGACTAAAATTCCATCACCCCCGTCCACTGCTCCCAAGGTGCAGCAGCTATGGCTTCCAACTGCTGCTGCGCATGCTCTTGCGTGTCCGGCAGCGAGGCACGGACTGCTGCTGCAGCTTTCTTGGCTGCTGCCTTTGCTTTGCGCTCGTCTTCCTCGGCTTTTCGAGCCACCTCAGCGGCTCGAATGCTTTCCACTCCTCCGTCGTGATCAGTCGTCCTTTAGAGAGGACAGACTGATCGAGAGCCTGGCGCTTTTAACGTGACGAGTTGGCCTCTGTAAGTTCTTCCACCTTCCTCTTGAGCACTATGTTCTCCGCTAACGCAATTCCAGCTGCTTTACCCAGCTTTTGGATGCGGCTCGCTATGTGATTCGGCTCGTTATGTGATGAAATACGTTACTGTAGTAGAAAGAAGTAGATTTGGAGTCATGCCAATGACCAAGACGAGCCGCGGCAAAGATCAGACAAGCACCGTCCATCATGAATGGAGGGAAGCAAAATGTATTGCAGGGCAATTGAAGCAAACCCCCCAGAGCACGACCAGTTCGAGAATAATAAAGGCACAGCAAAGCACATCCAGCCAAGATTGCAGGGACATTGCGTTGTAAAAAAATTCCAGCTCGGAAGATGTAGAACAACTTCCGCCTCGTTTTCGGAGCCATTGGTGGCTTGTCTCTCGGACGCCGTGGTGCGAGAACGAGCAAAAGGTGAAATGTTAAAAAAAACCAAATTCGCCGCCATCGCCGGTTCCAATAAGGGCCTTGAATGAAATGATGACAAGAATCGTCATTGTTCAGAGAGAAATGGATGATGAAGATTGAGCTGAAGGAGAATTGGATTCAGGCGAAATTTGACCATCTCTTGCGCGCGAGACGAGCCCTTCCAAGTGGTCCGAAGAGCAAGTCCTTGCGGGGCGTGCATATCGGATCTCAATCGCCTTCGGCCAGCGCGATGATGAGCTTGCTGGCCAGATCCAGAAACGGAAACGGACTCGAGACCTTCTCCTCTTCTTGCTCCAGCTGTCGTCGCAGCCCTCGGGTCCGCTTGAGCTTATCCTGGATCCGACGCAGATGGCGCACGCCCGCCGCGCTGCCCTCACGAGAACGCAGATCGTGCTTGTCCTTGAGCGATTCCAAATCGTCCGCCGTCAAAGTCGACGATTCGTCCGCCTCGGCCCCATCGTCGACCTCGACCGTCTCCTCCAACAGCCGCTTGTAGCCGGCACATTTGAAGTCGACCAGGTAGAAATCCTGCTCGATCTGGTAGAGTTGAATGTCCATGTAGACGGACACCTGGTCGGTCTTGGGTGCGGGACCACCGCTGTCGCCCTCCTTGCGCTCGGGATCGGGACTGGCCGGATGGGCGGTGCTGCTGGCGCCGCTGCCGGCTGGACCGGCCTGAGCCAATCCATCCTTGAGCCAGCGACACCGGATCAGCCAGGGGTCGCGAGGCATGTAGTGCTCGTCCGAGTCGGAGCTTTCGCCGTCCGGCAGGGCTTTGGACAGATCGTCGGTCGTCCGCGAGCGACGATCGCGGTCCGATTCCGCATCCTCATCGCGCTCGTCACCCGAGAAATGCGCCTCATCGTTCACATCGCCATTCTCTTTCGCCTCCTTCTCCATCTCCGGATCCTCCCATTCGGCCCCCAGTCGCTGCAGAGCGCGGTAGATGCAGTACATGGCGTCCAGGGGCGGGTTGCGGCTGCGGATCCCAAACTGCCACTTGGTCGGCCGCGGTTTCTTGGTCGGTACGGGCGTGAAACCCTCGGGCTTCGGAAGATCGTGGTCGACGTGGGTCGGCTTGCGACTGTGCGGCTTCAACCTCTGCGCCAGGGACGCCCGTTCGGCTTCCGATGGCGGACCGGTGGACGGCACCGTCCCATTCGCGTTCGACGATGCGGTCGTCACCGCCGCCGGGTCTTTGTCTTTCTGAGCCATGTACGCCCGGTGGTAGGCGGTCATGCTGCTCGGTAGGATGCCGATGCTGCTCTGATACGGTACAGTCTCACCATCGTCCGGAGTGCCAGCGAGGGAGGAGTCGGCCATGTTGGGTGACTCTCGCATCCGCTCACGAGCTCGGTCTCGGCGGACCGATGCCCGATCGCGTGGAGGAGAGCCGACAGGCACCGGAATGGCTCCATCGGTTGGTGGTGATGGGGCAGCCAACGGCTGCAGCGCTGTTTTGAACATTAATATCAGCCTTCCACGAACGATGTACCGCAGTTCATGCAAACAACGCGTCCGCACGGACACGGAAACGCAGATATTTCGGAGAGAAACTCACGAGTGGTCTTCATGAGCTGATTCTCGCGCACAATCAGATACGCATCCTTGATGGCGCTCGGCTCGTCCTTGCCCAACGCATCCTGCACGTCATCCTTGGCATATCCCATTGTCTTGCCCAGCTTGCCCACCACGTCTTGATGCAGCTTCTCTTGCAACGCCGGGGACCGACCCGGCGCCAGGCTCTTGGGGTTGATGGCCTTGTTCGGATCGACGCCCGTGTCGAGAAACTCCTCGACAGGCGGCTGCAGGTAGGGCGCCAGGTTCTTGGTGAACCAGGGATCCTGCCGGATCTCTTGGACGGTGATCCGCTGCACCGAGTTCACCACCAGCATGCGGCGGATCAGACTGGCCGCCCCGGGCGACACATGGCTCGGGATGGTATAGTTGCCCTGGCCGATCTTCTTGAATAGCGTGGGAATGTACTCGTCGTCGAAGGGCAGGCCTCCGCAGACGAGCACATAGAGAATCACGCCGCAGCTCCAGACATCCACCTCCGGCCCGGCGTACAGCTTCCCCGAGATGACCTCGGGAGCGGCGTAGTTGGGACTGCCGCAGCTGGTCTTGAGAAAGTTGCCGTCCGTCATGATGTTACTCAGGCCAAAATCGGCGATCTTGACGTTCAGCTGGTCGTCCAGCAGCAGATTCTCAGGTTTGAGGTCGCGATGGACAATCTTGTGTCGATGGCAGTACTCGACCGCACAGATCATCTGCTGGAAAAAGCGACGGGCCGAGTCTTCGGTCATCCGACCGTGGGAGACAATGTACTCGAAGAGCTCCCCACCGGCATACTCGAGCACCATGATGATCTCCCCGGGTGTGGTGATGACCGTGTAGCTGATGGACGGCACGTGAGCTTCGTTCTTCCGTCATATCTCAACCAATACGTGATCCACTCACAGCTTGATGATATGAGGATGGCGCAAGAGCTGCAGATACTGAATCTCTCGCTCCACCCGCCCCGCCATGTCCCGGTTGATGAGCTTGCGTCGCGAGATGATCTTCAGGGCCACCTTCTGGCCGCTGACCTGATGGACGGCCAATTTGACCTTGCCAAACGATCCCTCGCCCAGCGTGCGAATGATCGTGTATTGTCCCAGACGCTGCTGCTGACTGGCACGCACCGGCGTCGGCGTCGACCCCTGCTGCGAGCTCGATGCCGATGGTGCCTGCCCCGAGCGGTCCTTGGAGCCTGCGACCGTGTCATGGCGCGGGCTGCCAAAGGCCATGGGGAAAGAGAGCTCCTCATCGTCAAACGCGGGCGCCATCTTGACTGTTTCAATCCGTTCAGCGTGCACTACGACAGCTGTTAACGATCGGAGTGAGCGATGAGATGAGGGGTGGTGACTCGGTCACCGATAGCAATAAACAGATGCGTGGTGGGATGCAATCGAGGTTGGTGCGGTCCACGACGACGTAAGCGCGCGCATGCTTGTCAAGGACAGCACAACATCTTGTTGTCAATGAAAAAATGAAGCCGATAAACGTAAAATCGTGTCGACATGTTAAGTTAGTAGCTCATCAACGGCGTTGGTGTTGATGATGATGAGTCGAAGTCGGATGGAAATCTGGGATTGCGATGCTTGCTGGTTTCACACACTTCCCCGCGTTGCACGAGACCACCTGAGTTAAGTGATTTAGAGCTCCTCACCCAATGGATGTAGAGCTACCGTACCAAATGAGGATCAGGAACGGGTACACAAAACGGGTGAAGTACCCAGGGGAGCCAAGGATCTTAGTCACACGGGAAGTGTCTTGAGTGGGTGAGATTGGATGATGATAATCCTTTCTGGGGATCAATAGGACACAACATAGTCTGACCAAGAGGGTAGACTGCTGTCATAAATCGAAGCTAGACAACATCAATATCTCGTTCGGTGGGTTTTGAGGCTGGCAGACATTCAAACGTTCAACTCGCACCACCACCACAGCTATCAATTAAGCATTCCATCTAACCTTGAGAATAAAGGTATCAGGGCACTCGAAAACGTGACATTCAAGAACTAGCTCTCATGGTGCTCTCTTTATATTTTATCAGTCGGATCAAGTTGGTTGAAAATTACACTGGCATATGATAAAGTTAAGCAGCGAGTGACTACATTGGGTACTGATCTCTTTCAATGCTGACATTTTAACTAGTCTCATTGATACGCGGAAGTAGTTCTCAACCTGGTCCAGAAAGGAACAATGATTTCCAATTAATAGCTATAAAATCTGGTGGTTGCCAGATTCATTTTGACCGGTGTCCAGGGGGCGTTGATTTGATCTACTGTGGATCAAATTCAGAATCTCAAATGCCATTCAAATGGAAAAGTGAGGTTTCAAGTCGACAGAGTGAGGTTCCTGTCGTTGCTCGACGGATTGGAGACTACGGCAACCATGAACGAGATGAATCGACACCGGATGAGGGAATATCCAACTGGCAAGACGAGCAGATGCATTCATTAAGCATAACATCATCCCTTGGAAGCCAAACCTGGCAGCTTTGATGATATCAAAGCGTCTGCTACCTTGCTTGCTAGTTCTGGAGATCTTCTGGAGTGCAGACAATAGTAGCTGTCTCGAGCTACTATGGATCATAGTCCTTTATGTATTGATTCTGCAAATGATATGCACATCTTTTCATCCCGTGCTTCTCTGCAGTGCTTAAACATCTCGTCAGAAATCCTAGGACAAGTCTAATCTTACTAGAACATCTTGTCCATCGGCAACCGATCTAGACGACCAGTCTAGACGATATGACCCATGGGTTGCCCGATCCACTTTCCATTCCTGGAATTTACATCTTAGTTCTGTTCTCTCTGGCCAGCACTCCTCGGAGCGTGGACACGTCCTCATTTCTGGTCAAGACGAGTGTAGAGCGGACAGCCGCTCGACGAGCTTTTCCCGCAGGAACGGACTCAAGCCAAGACTGATCGGCCATGTCAGCATCTACGGGTCGGCCATGAATCCGACTCAACTTACATCCCTTCTGGAGTCACGATTCGATATGTCCCGCTGGGCTGATAGTTTCCCCGGGGAGGAACGAACTGGCCTTGGCCGTCGACCTCGAGGCTGCCAAAGATGTCCTGAGGGTCGGGAATGCGCCCGAAGTCGGGTACATGGCGATTATCACTCACGTGGATGTGTGTCTGGATCCCCGTCAGCGAGCACCGCTCATGTGGACGTTCAGGCCGTCAAGGGAACACATATCCATCCGCCCACACCAGCTCCACCGGCCCCTCCCTGAACTGGAGATGGATTAGGGATCAGCTTCGTGGTCATCGGAAGGGTTAGGTCAAGGGGCAAGGACGAGGCGTACTGCTTGCGGCCCCAGCACCATCACCGCCGGCGCCGCCTCCACCGCCGTGAGCTCCTCGTCGCCGCCGGTTCGTCGATGACGGAAAGAAGACGCCCCCGGATCCCAGACCAGCTCCAGCGGTCGAGGCCATGGCAGCTGCCTGCGCCTTCACGTCGGGATCATCACAGGCATGCTGGCCCAGCACCTCATGCAAGATGTTCAGAAAGACATGGTCCTCGGTGAAGGACGTTGGAGTCGGCGGCAGCTCGGTGGTCGAGCCAATCGCCAAACCTGGTTTGGTCGGCTTGGTGGGTAACAAGGAAAGTACAAAGCCTGGTCTCAACGAGGACGCCGACGAGTCAGGGAAGGCATACTGGGCCCCATATCAGCCTCAGACAAAGCCATGACAGGTCTGGGAACGACCAACAATGTGCGAGTGGCCTGGGAGCGTCGACACACGCCGCCGGCATGCGCCCGAGAGGCCCGCTGAGGTCGGCCATCCGACACGAGCGGGTATGCGCCCCATCATCCCGGCTGATGCACGATGGAAGAGCTTAAGCCGCAAGCTCGAAAGACGATCAGCTCGCGTGCCTGCCATGGAAAGACGTCAAGATCACACTCCTATCTGACCGGATATATTTGCGATACCCCGACGGACCTTATGTTAAGCTCATTTTTGGCACTATCTGAGGCCTCTCAGACTTCTTTCCTCTATCTTCATTTGTTGATGATCTTGATCGCGAGCTCAACATCCGATTTCATATTGCTCATCGACCTGCCCGACCTACTATGTGTCAGAAGTCTCAGTGCTTCGGCTTATCCCGTTACGCCGGATCTTGCGGGCCAGGAGAATCTGGATTCTTGGGAGTTTTGCTCCTTTTAATCATGCTTCAAACCTCCTTCCTCCCTTACGTAAGTTATCTTCACCGTCGGGCAATGGCCAATCATCAACCATGGCCATCATCCTCTCCCTCTAAAAGCTCCTTCTCATCAACACCTGCCCCGCCAGTTCACGCTTTGCTTTTGTCTGTTGTCCTCCCCTCCTCCCCTTCTCAACGAGGGCCAGACCACTTCCAGCGCCGAGCACGCACTGCCCAACGTTACTCGGGCGCCCCCACGCCAGATTGATCAAGCTCCCGGATGGTGGTCATGGCGCCTTCGCCGACGGAAGCCACATGGAGTGGCCGGTGGGTCGGCTCGCACCCGAGGAAGCCAGAGACTCATTGCCGGTACCGGAAGTGGGGGTTGAGTGGGAAGCTTTGGTCTTATAAACAGGGACCTTTCCACTCCCCAACCGACAGCGCAAAAGTAGCTGCGTTACACATATCTCAGGGACCGTATACTGGCCATTCAACAAGCTGTTAAGGAGGTGATTGGAAGGTGATTGAGATCAATATCGATCTTGATGCTGCGGAGGTAAACGATGGCGCATATTCAAGAGGGTCCGGAGAAGGAGGTGGTGGTGCCACCGGAAAAAGAGGCAGTGGGAGGTCCTTCCCAGGCAAGCCGTGGAGATATGCTCCCTGAAGATCGAGAAGTTGGAGGCGAGGCGGCGCACACAGCCAAAGTTGAACGGGTCTACAGGTATGATTCTTAATCGAGTATTGTTGGCAATTCCATATGACTGACGAGACTTGATACAGGAAACTTGATCGGCGCATCATCCCTGGTATGGTCTGAGAACTGAACTGAGCCTGGGTTATGGAACTGATGTGGAGAGCGATATTAGGCTTCTGGGTTCTGTACTTTCTGTGCTCGGCCATCCGATCTTCGGTGGGATTGGCGCAGACGATGAATACCCGACAAGGCCACAACTTGCGTCAGGAGCTGAACTTGACGCCACGTCAAGTCTCGACCGGTCTGGCACTCTTCTACGTCTGCTACGTGATCTTCGACCTGCCCGCGAACCTGATCATGACTCGATTGAGTCCACACGTCTGGATGAGCCGCATCGTGCTCGGGGTGGGAATTGTTGGCAGCTGCATGGCGGCCATGAAGGCTGCCTGGAGCTTCTAGTGCGCCCTCGACGCTCTTTGTGAATTGAGTGTATGTGTGCGGCTAACCACGGGACCGGGATAGCCTCCTACGACTCCTCCTGGGCATCGTCATTGCCGGGCTGTGGCCTGGTATGGCCTACTATCTTACGCTCTTCTACCCGCCCTCTCGAACGGGCAAGCGCATTGGCCTCTACTTTACTGCCGCCCAGGTTTCAGCCGCCGTCGTGGGCCTCGTGTCAGCCGGTTTCCAGAAGATGGACGGTCTCGGCGGCCTGGTTGGCTTCCAGTGGATGTTTCTTCTCTACGGTCTCGTCGCCATTGTCCTTGGCGTCATCCTTCTCTGGTGGCTTCCTGATCGACCTCTCCCACCGGGCGAGACTCGATCGCGAACGGGCTGGAAGAAGTGGATCCCGCAGAGCCCACCGGCCTTGAAGGGGGAGGATGCCATCACCCACTACCAGGACCTGACTCGCGTCTACCGTCGACGGAAATGGACCTGGAAGGACTTTATGAATGTGCTCATGGACTGGCGTCTGTGGCCCCTTGTCATCATGTACTTTGGTGTCGTTGGAGTGGGCATCGGTATGCCATCGTCCTTAATCAACACCTGTTGTATGACTGATGAATGTGTGATAGGTGTGCAGAACTATGGAACCGTCATCATCTCGGCGACCAACCCTCGATTGACTGGCATCCAACTCAGTCTGCTCTTTGCCCCCATCTGGATTGTTCGTGAAGCCGTCCCGTTCGCTGCCTCAAGATGCGCTAATTGAACTTGGCAGATGGACCTGATTGCCATCCTCCTGGTGACGCCTCTCTCGGATCGTTTCCATCGTCATCGAGCTCTCTTCTTCAGCGTTCCCGTCTGTCTGCAGATCGCTGGACTCCTCGTCACGACGTACGCGGGTAGTCTGCAACGTCCCTGGGCCCGCTACGGTGGTCTGCTGATTGTAGGATTCGGTATGTTGCCTGGTAGATTACCCGACGAATCACGAGCATTCAACTGACCATTCTCTACGTTCTTACAGGTCTGGGACCCACCGTCCCCATCTGCATGACCTGGACCAACGAAATCTTCCAGCACCGACACGGCGAAGTCGGCGTTGCGGCCGCCTCCGCCTTGGTTTCCGGTCTCGGCAATCTTGGTTCCATCCTCACCACGTATGCGCTCTACGAAGGCTGGGCCACCGACGCCCGGGCCGGTCCGCGCAAATACCGACGCAGCAACCTGGTCATGGTGGGAATCCTGTGCGCCTCGATCCTGAGCTCCATCGTCATGACGATCCTACTCAAGGTCTACGATCGTCGACCGGGCGCCAAGCAGATGAGCAGCGGCAGCTCGACCAGCGAAGCGGAAGGCGTCATGGTCGATGCTGCCGCCCGGCGAGAGCTGCAGGAGCGTGGTTTCGGCCGGCTGTGGTGGTCTCGTCGGCGTTAGCTGGCAAGTTATCTGGCCTCTTTCAACAAGTCGGGCTCCGGCGACGGAAGGACCAATCGGGCTCTGCCTCAATGATCGAAGGCATGAGGTGTATATACTATATCACAGGTAGCGGTTATCGATACCAAAAAGTTCTCTGTTCCCCAGAATTGTGTTTCCCGTTCAGCGGTACGACGTTCTACTGCCAAAGCATTTCCGTAGCCTTCATGGCGTCGCTCCTACACGTTGAAATGAACTTCTAGACATCGCATGAGACCCGAAACCGGCCAGCGTTCGCTCTCGTCTTGAGCCGAAGGGTTGGCCGTCACGTGACCTTTTACTTCCAATTCACAGCTGATGATTGAAGCATCAACTTTCCGATCTCTATTCCATCAGTCTTTGGGGCCCTCTAACACATCAATCTCTTGAAGATACCGGAGGGCGCCAGAGCAATCTAAACGCGCAGTAACCGGCAAGCTTATACGAAGTCCTGTATCACGTGTAGAAGTACTCTACTGCGAAACTGTGCCTATGGCTAACTTTTTC
>QQTW01004138.1_pt1 | contig 10832 bp, 14 predicted proteins | sample 1904831 | NCBI WGS metagenome assembly QQTW01 (sample SAMN09435610, study PRJNA476489) | Subsurface metagenome, whole genome shotgun sequencing project.
GGCAAGGCTCTCAGATGGCGAGGGTTTCTGTGTCTCGATTGAGCCTGGACCCGCTCCCCTGCCTCCTGGATCGCAGGCAATGACCAACCCCACGGCAGTTGAATCAACCACCGCATTCCCAGTACCGTGGTCAGGGGCATGAACAACACATCAATTGCGCCCTGGATGTACCTCGCAGGGGCCTGGAGGCTCTGATGCTAGTAAGGCATGAGTAAGGATGTCATCTCGACCTCTTCCCGGAGTATCAAGGATGGAGGTGCAGCAGGAGGATTTCTCTCCAAAGCCTCCAACTCCCTCAGGCGGTCACCGAGCAAGAGGCATACGAGCAGATCGTCGAACTCGCTACCTTCCCTCGATCAGATCTTCTACGACACTCAGAAACCCTCGCCATCTGAGAGCCTTGCCGCTTCGCAAAAGAGACCTGATGCCTCCCGCACACACACTGCGCCTTTGGAAACCCTGACAACCACGTCGTCTCGGGTACAAGACACAGGGTCTCATTTGACGGCTGGAGCTATGATGGCCTCAGCACCATTCATGAACAACTACAGGAGAGAACATCCCGCTGTTCAGGGCAAAGGCGCCGGCGCTGTGCCCTCAGATGACCCAAACGGACATCCTGGCAGTAATGCGGCAGCTACGCCATTACCTCCGCCTCCGGCATCGATCGCTGGAGGTCAGACCCCAAATGTGCTCTACCAGCATATACATGACATGGCAAGCAAAAGAATCTCTACGTTAGATTACTTCAGAAAAGCGTACGGGTGATCTCTCTCCACACCTTCACAGGAATTCTTCCAGGTTCTAACCATGTACCAGCCACGAAGGCCGTGTCTTCTGGTTCAACACAGTCCACTTCTCCCGTCAGGATATCTCCAGACTTCCCAGCTTCTCTTCCACGAAGCTTTCGCGACGTGCAACCAACTACCTCCTCCTTGGTCTCTCCATCCCCCCCGTCCTCGACGTCCATCCCCAAAATAATCCAGCAGGATCCGCAGCAGCCAATGCCCTGGCGGCGCACGACTTTCTCAAGACTCTCAACGCCCTCCTCGGCGAATTCGAAACATACCAACAAAATCATCCTCCAGATGGCAGTTCAGCTTCAAGTCTCAGCCGAGCCCGCTTCCCCCATATGTTCAAACGAGCGACCCAGGCTACAACCAGCAGAACCAGACGAGCCTCTTCTAACACAGGCCCCGAGATCGGCCTCCCGCTTCAACAAGCCTCCTCCTCGCACTCATCCGACCAACAACAACAGCAACAGTACAACCACCACCAGCACCAGCACCACGGAAGTCAATCCAGCACCGTTCCCTCCCCCGACAACATGAATTCCCATTCCAACCTCTCAAACACCAGCCTCGGCATAAGCACGCCCTCCAACTCCCTCCCACCTTCGACTTCTCTAGCGACCTCCTCATTCTCCTCCTTCCCTTCCCCAAACCTCAACCACCTCGACCTGCCCAACTCCACCCTTTCCCCCTCCGAAACACCCTACACGTACCTTCTCACTCCGCCCCTTCCCTTCCCTCCCGACTTCGACACTGTCTTCGCGACCCTCTGCGACGTTCTCATCGACGCCTACCAGCGCATCCTCGCCCTCGTCAACTCCCCCGCCGTCTGTCAGGGCGGGTATGCGCACGGACTGGGCGAGGTGTTTGCCAAGGCGGATGCGCGGTTGCGCAAAGTGATTGTTGGGGGCATCGTAAGGGAGTTCGAGGGCGCGGCAAGGGAGGGTGCTAGGAGGGAGGTTGGGGGCGTGGGAAGGGTGGTTTTGGGAGGGCTGATGGGCAATTAGGGGAGCCTGCCATGGCTTGGCAGGCATTTACGCGGTAGACGCTTGTATGATACAGAGACGAAGCGACAGGCGAGCAGGCGGATGGAAAGAATAAGGAGGTGTGATGCACCTCTCTGACCCGTCCTCCTCCCACCGACTTTGGGAAAGCATTCCCTTTTCCTACCAGCGCAGCGAGGCGTTCAGGTCGTTCCCGTTCCCTTTACTACCTGTAGAAATGGACCGAAAGACCAACCCCCATTCAACGACGTGTCGTGTCCGCTCTGGTGGGACCGAAGGACATATCTCGCCATCCTCCCCACACAGCATGGCGCAAGCGAAGATCATGCGCAACAGGCTACAGGCTACGGGCTGTAGGCTGCGTAAGATCCTATCTAAACACCAGTCAGTCACTCGGTCTGTCAGTCAGTCAGTCGGTCACGGAAGTGGGCTGTGGATGGAATGGTATTCCAGCTCAGTTCTGGTCTCCTGCATATGGATCGGGGAAGGGCTCTGCTCTGCTCTGCTCTGCTCTACTCTATTTTACTTAATATTGCTCTGCTTTGCTTTGCAGTCAGATGAGGAGGATGAGGAGGAGGATGAGATGAGGGATGGGGGATGGGGGATGGGGGATGAGAGTGAGGAGAGGGGAGGTGTGTACGCGTAGTCATGATTTTAACGGATGTATTTTTGTAGATATATTTATTTGGGATGAGAGGATCAGGGATGGGTGTTAGACACTGGATTTTTTAACATAATATGGAACGACTATTCTCGAGAGTAAGATGGTGTGTTTGATTCAGTTGTAATTGCAGGTCGTGCGCTCTCGTACCGGTCTAGCTAGGTACTTTGAGCCCAACTCTGGTTTTCCCAACACAGGGATGTAGACACCAGCCAATTTCTCTTTATGTGCTCTGGCCATCCAGATGGGTATCTTTCTATGTGTATATACATGAATTCTGCGCTAATCGACGAGGAGGAGGAGGACGTGGGCTCCGAAAGTTTCAGGATCATAGCCAACAGTTATCTAATCATTGATAGATCCGACACGTGGCGAGCATCGTGAGGGTGGAGAATGTGGCGCTGCGAAGCCAATAATGACGATGAGGAGGAGGATGATACCGCGGTGTTCTTGCGGTGAAATGAACATGAGTTGATGGTGAGGGCGATGATATGATGCTGATATGCCGCTTTTTTTCGTTCTCTCAGAGATCCGCTTCTCCAAAGTGAACGCCGATCGCTATGTATGCTGAAAGAAGAAACAGGTGATCGTCTTGATGGTTGGTACAAGTCGTGAAGAGTCACAGTGCAGGTGTGATGACTTTGGGCGATATGATAGTCGTGATTGATCAAGCGGCCATCTGCTGCCCTCTCAACTCCAACTCCCTCTGCTCGCCAAATACCCTCCTACTCATCTCCAACACAGCCTCAAACCCCTCTCTCCCCCTCTTTGCGTTTTCTCGAAACCTCTCAACACTAGCCTCCTCAATCTTTGCCTTCACCTTCTGCCACCCGCCACACAACGCCGTGATCTTTGCGTCCTGAGTGAAATCGGTCTTGTTGAGCGGATCCACCTTACTCGGCTGATACGTCACCGTCTCCCGCACGCTCAACACATTACTCCACGTCAAATTTGTCGAGCACATGACCACCTTCTTGTTCGATGGATCGACGTACGACACTTCGTACACGTGTGACTTATCGGAGCTGCCACCCAGTAGAGAGACCACCCATGCAGGTGCGTTTTGCTGGCAGGTGATGAGGCGCTCGGTTCGGAGGATGCCCGTGCTGGGCTCGAGGCTGCGGGAGAGGGTGTCGACGGCGATAACGTGCGGTGATTTGTCATTCCATGGACAGTACTTCCGCCAATTGGCAGTCGAGACTTCGGACCATGAGTAGTCGAATGTGCAGTCTGAAGCGAAGACTTTCATTGTGTATGGATTGTGATAGAGCGGGTGTGAAAGGTGGAAAAGAGGTGAGAGATTAAAATCTGGGGGGGCGTGTTGTTGTTTCAATCTTTGTTCAAAGTCTGATCTGAGAAAGACAGATACGATGAATTGATGTCCAGTGATGAGCGTGCTCTTAGCTTCACATAGATGATGAAGCTCAGCGAGATATCCTTCTCAAATTGTGGTCGTGTGAGTGATGTGAAGCAAGACCGTGGTGTGGATTTTCCGTGGAGAATATTTAGCACCAGAAGTCCGTACCGCTACCAAAATCTGGACCATGGCAAGTTTTCGTCGGCAAGCTTTTCCACAACCCGAATCAACCCGACCACCACAAAAGGAATGGTCGGGCGGATCAGGGCCAATCGATGTTCCGTGATGGCCGCTAATAAAGGTGGCTTTCTCCCTGCATTTCCGGAGCCTCGAATCTAGTTCTTCATAGGCCCCGAAGCCACCCTGTCTCCTCGGCCTGTCGTCATAAAAGTGGGCTAATGTTACATAGTAATTGAAGATGGGGATGAGACTCAAAGACTTCTCGATGGGTAGAGCAGCTCTCTTCAAGGCTCGATAATTAACTTCTTTAGCATTCTGTGTCTTTTGTGTCGCGTGGACAAGAAGAAGAACATGCTTCAAGCCTCGATGTACAATTCCACGTTCATATGTCTGACACTTGTTCCCAGATCGGGATTGTGTCCGGAGTCCTTCGCGGGCTGCAGTCATGATCCTACGGCATGGCGACGGAGGGAGAGGAAACGGTTTCCTTGACAGTCAGCTTCGGTGCTCAGGTCCTAATGGAATCATAGACTACTGGCCCGTTAGAGGTGCGATCGCTTGCAGTTGGCAGTGTGTTAAGAGCATCGACTTGCACATGTCTTCGATTAGCATGGATATCAAGAGCAACTGAGTATGACAAACACAGTCGAAAGTTTCCCTGTCCCGCGGTATGCTGGCATGTCGAGAAGGTCCATATATGATACCATCGCAGACGCTACTCCGTCACATCTCCTTGCATCGCATCGCTGACCAAAGGTGACAAAGGCCATGGGTCACAAGATCAGAAACGTATGCGACAAGGCTGGTTCCAGGCGGCTCTTAGATCATGCCGGCAAGTCATTTCCTTGTGCGAGTAATGAGCTCATCGGAAACCCTCATGTCAGCGACGTATACTGCGTATTGCGGTACAGCACCATCACTACATGCTTTGTGGTCCGGAAGCAACATGACACAGATAGGAAGTAATGGCAGCAGCCAGATAGATAGTCAATGTGAAGAATTTTGATGATAAAAACTGGCAGAGAGCTAATTTCGCCATTTTGCCGCCGGAGTATTCGTCCTGCAGCCACTCTCATACGGTAGGACCAAGCTCTACGTGCTTGTCAAGTTGCTCCGCCGAATCCGCTACCTCAGCCGCTGTGTCAGCGGCCTTGACTCCTGGTGCTGGCGCTTCCGTTGTTTTGGACGCTTCCCCGACTGGGATTGCGCCAGCCTGCCCGTTAGTCGAAGCGTCTTTTGCATCACCTGAAGAAGCCGGGCCTCCTTTCGACAAGACTTCCATCACCACGTCGACGGTCCGCTGCGGACCGCCCTGCTCCAAGGCCGTCACTTTTTCCGTTTTGTCGATGACAACCACGCCCCGGCTTGTGCTTTTCGGTGCTTTCTTCATGCCAATAGCAGAGATGAGAGTTGCGGAAGGATCGCATAGCAGCGAATAAGGAAGCGCTTGTTTCGTGGCAAACGTGGTGTTGGATTTTGGAGAGTCCGTGCTGAGACCATAGACTGAAAGGCCAGACGTGGTGATATGCGAATAATTATCACGAAAGAGGCAAGCTTGGGTTGTGCCTGTTGCATGAGGTAGAAAGTCAGACATAGTAATATAGTCCCCGAGAAATCGATTCTTTGGCAAAATGAGTAGCAAGTCACTCCAACACCAGCAACAAGCCAACCCAAGATGTGGAGGCCACCAGTATTTCAGCATCGCGGCTCGGTCAGGTACGAAAAGCTGATGAAGGTGGGCTACAAAATCGAAAAAGGCTGGGCAATAAACGTTGAGGGGTAGGAGCTGTGTTGAACAAACACCAGAGGTCTGGTGCAAAAGAAAGCTCAAAAAACAAGCAAATATACGATTCCGTTCGAACGGATGAAGAAAGGCTTGTCGAGAAGGTGAGACACTCACAGCCAGGTGTTGAAGCCTTGGGGTAGGTAAACAATACAATGCCTGCCTTGCTGTCGTCCACAAGCTTCTTCAGGTTGGTCTTCTCGCCGGAATGCGTCTCGATTTCGCCGCCAAACCCCTCCAGGGAAATCGTATCGCCCACGGCCAATTTTCCAGTACCGTTCGCTGCCTTGCTTGGCTCGCCAGCAACTGCATCCTTAGCTTTTTCTACTGCCTTTTTGACTGGATTGGAGTTTTTCTTTGGAGCGGGAGGTGGTGCGGCCTCGGCTGGAGCTTTGCGCTTGCGGAGCTCTACCATGCTTGCAGCAGTACAAGAGGGGTGAAAGAATTCAAAGAATGATCTGAAGCCTTGGACAAGAGAAAAGACGGTGGGGAGCGACTTTCACGATGCGATTCACAATTGTAGTTAGCACCAGTGCGATAATGTAAGCCGAGTTGCGATGCGATACGTGGCGATGGTCGAGGGACGTCGTCGAGACAAGCTGTGATCTTCGTCTGCAGGCTTGCCCGCTTCCTTGTTTTACCATACTGTAGTCGCAGCGACCTTTCCTGACTCGGTACAGCTGACTGATACCGCAATTCATGCAAGCGCAGTAGCAGTGGGATGTTTGATTGGTCTCTTGTCGGATGGTTAATTGAACTTGCCAATCAGCCCCTCCCTGAATGCGCATAGCTGCTCTGAGCCCCCTTCTCGGTCAGGGTCGCTTACAGATATCCGCTACCTTAGGAGTCATGCAGAACGATCGTCTTCCGTATCCGTGCGTCTGCAACAATCCCATTCGCTGGGTTACCACTGCCACACGATGCTCGGGACGAATTGTAATCATAGTGTTGATGATAGAGAATCCGCTCCGTTATGTCTCTGGCATTGGTTTCAGGCAGTGACTGGTTCATCCTGTTCTCTCGTCCGGCTGATATCAAGAGTACTCCGTGTCCCCCATGAACTGTGATTCGATGGTTCCATTAGCCGAAAATAAGGGACAAAAAACGGAGGTTGGGCGTCGTTTGACGTTAGATGCCAAGCCAGCCGAAAGTGGTGCTAACCACGAAATAGATCACTAAACTATTCACAAAGTACAAATCAGGGTCAACAGTATCTCTGATCAGTAATGTCGCTTTGATGCAATTGCAGCACAAGTGCAGATATATCTCCGTCGAGAAATCAGTACAAGTACGGGACAAGGTATAGTACAGCGTCATCATCCACTGAGTACAGGTTTATCATGAAATTCCCGTGTTTATATCGGTTTACGTGTACCCTGACAGACGCCATTCGGGCCCTTAATAAACCACATTTGAACGCCTGATTGATGGATTTCGCTCACAACAACTCCCCACCTTGTGCTTGAGGAGGAGAAGGAGCACGTCGAGGGCGAGCACTGTTTCCATTCGGCCTTCGCGTTGCAGCAGGAGTTTGGTCACTGCTCGTTGCCCTCTCTCTTTGTGCCTGTCGCCTGGCCGCAGTCTGGCCTTGCATCTCCTGGTGCATTCTGTTTGTTTGGACCTGACTATTTGTCTTGTGAGCTTCAAGCAGTAGGCTCCCTGCAGTGCCCGCCAGATTCCCCATCATCTTCGCTTTCTGTAACTTGGCATCTCGTTCCGCAAGGCGTTCTTCGGGTGTCTTCATCCGCTCCATTTCCTCACGCTTAGCCTCAAGCTCGTCCTGTCGCCTTCTCCTCATAGCCTCCATCTTGTCCCGTCTCTTCTGTTCTGTGGCGGAATTCTTCGTCTGCATTGCCTCGTTTCGGTCCTGTCTCTTTTGGTCTGCCGCGAGAGTTTTGCTCTGTATGGCTTCGTTCCTCACCTCAGTAGATCCCCTCAGCCTCTGGATCTCGTTCCTCGCCTTCTCAAGCAATCTTTTCAGCGCTACAATTTCCTCGTCTTTTCGATCGAGCCCTGCCCTCGCCTTGCGGTACCACACACAACTGCCATCACATCCCCCCATTCGAGAAGCATTGGGGTTTGAGCCCTGCGGTGTGCCCATTATACGTGCTTTCATCGCTGCTGGGCCCCTAGACCTGGACTGGGTTGGTTTGCATAGCTGTGACGACCGGTCGCAGTCCAGATCACCCTGATATGGTGCTGCTTTATAATTATCATCACGATTACCATATAAGTCTCTAGGAGACATCTCTGGTCTCTGGAAATCAGGATATGTGCGTGAGTCATTGACATCGTTCTTTCGGCGTGATTGGTCTGTTCGACCTCTTGGTGGCCCTCTATTCCCAGGACTCGGCCTCCCTGCTGACGCAAGCCTAGACCTTTGTTGACCTGACTTGGTTGGTCGTGACCCTGATTTGCGTTCGTCTGCTACGACAAACTCATCATTCTGTGGTTCCATGATATCAAGCCGGCGTTGGCGTTGAGGGTCTGTTGGCCGCCTTTGGTTCTCGGAATCCGAACTTCCTGCCGGTGCGAGCCTAGACCGTGGCGAACTTGATTTGCGCGGCTGTGACCGCGGATCGGAGCTCTCTGGAATAATGTCTCTCTGATTCCGTGGTTCGGTGTTCTCCTTTTGGCGAGGTGTGGGTGGTCCTTCCGGTGGGCCTCTTCTCTTCCCAGAGCCCGGACTACCCGCTGCCGATGCTCTTGGCTCTTCCTGGGACGGTGAGGAGGACATGTCGGCTAATGCGGTGGACTATCGAAGTGAGGGTATTCAAAGAACAGTCCGCACTCAGGACGCTTTCGTTTGCGTTGAAGGGAGCTTAACAAGAGCAACGTAAGTAAACGATGCACCAAGTAGAAAGGCGTAGGAGGAGTCGTGACACAACGAAAGAGAAAGAAAGCTGAATTGTCAGAGGCAATAACGGTCTTTATGAAAACGGAGCTCGCTTGACAAGAGCGTATTTGAAGCACACCTAGGCCAGGTGTGCGACTGGCGGCAGCTCCCGTTGCTTCAAGTTCATTAAATTAGAACACATCAGACGCGAGAATTCTTTCTGAAGCGCCGCTCGATCATGGTTTGTCCAACGCGTCTCATGTTGATGTTCCAGAGCGCCGTAAATCAAGGGGCCAAATTTGGCCCGAAATCCAGCTGCGATCATTTTAAAAGCTCCTGTTGCAGATGTAACTTGTGCCCGAGCAGTGAAAAGAGCCAGGTACCATAGCACGGAAGACATCAAATTAGACACAGGAACTGGCAGTCCTGATCATGGTCATTAGATCAGAACTACGAGGCGGTAGGGTGGCCCGGACGCTGAGTTTGGAGATGCAGCATCCTTGGCTTGGAGTTGCGTCAGGGGCCAGGGATATGGAGCAAATGTTACGAGTGCAAGCTGTGATATTCATCCGACAGCTGAATCCTCCTCAAACGCGCCCAACAGACGTCTTATTTGAAACACTATCTAGCGAAGATCCTTGATCTAAGGCCTAGGATGATGAGGTTGCGGTGACACCTGAGCATAGAGTTCAACAAGTATAGTAGAATTTCTCTGCAGCTCTTGTTCTTGTTCAACCCAACATTCAGCCTTGCAGATTTCACCACTTCAACAATGAGCTTTGAAGTGGGCGGCTCAGACTGGAGTCACTCCGCGCTCGTTTCTATATCTGCGAGGATATGCAGGAGATCTTCAATGCCTACGAAAACATAACAGGGATTGGTACCATCCCATTCTGGTTCCTGGACTCCTGTCTCACTAACATCACGGATCGGACCATGTAGTTTAAATTGAGTCTTCAGGGTCTCGCTATCTTCAATTCATGGTCGACAATCAGATTTTGTGCTTGACCTCGTTCTTTTTTGCTTCCACACCAGCACCACGACTTCCTCTCCCTCGTACCTATCTTCTCTCACTATCTGTGATGATTACCTTCAAGACCACCTGAACAACTGAAAATCTCGTCGATCCTGCATGATTCAGGCCACATGTGAAGGGTCTCTCCGTGCACGTCCTGAAAGAGTCTCTTGCAACATTCGATGACGGTGTCCAGGGGAAATAGCGCAATACTTAGAAAGTATCATTGATTGATCCTCATGCTCATCACGTCCTCGGCACTAGTCTCGAGCGGTCAAGGTGATTCCCCGAGTTCAAGCACGTCCTAGAGCTGTAATGATCAAGCTTCGTCCAGAAGGCCAGCTCGAAAATATAGCACGCGCTTCAGACGACCGGACGCGGTGAGAAGACCTTATAGCAGAAGGAACTTCACCTGCCGCTTTTACCGCACTTTGTGACGTCGGCAAGGCTCATCGATTGTGACAGGTGTTGTATTATAAGAAACTTTTTTCTTTCGAAGAGGGGTTCTTCGCTGCCGATTCCCAGACAGCGGTTTGTGTCTTCTCTGTAGGAATCACTAAAGGTACAAGGAGGGACCAGATCCGTGCGGACTACGTAGCGCCTCATCACGAATCATGTCTGGTCAGCAGGACTTGGTAGGATTTCTGCCTGTACTTGAAGCTTTTGAAACCTATGACGACCACAAACATCGGGAGTGATTTCCTACCGGCTTCAACAGCTGGAACATAGGTACCATGGTCAGTGCCAATTGCTTGCCCCAACTTACTGTGCCTGAGATCCTGGACTGGACGTTCACGGCATCTGAAAATTTGATCAGTAGAAAGCAGCAATTGGCATCGAATTTCTCGTTCGAAGAGATACCGCCTAGTACAGAGTGATTTAGGGACCGAAAGACCGAGGCCTGGTGTCAGAACTCATGAGAAGAAAATGCCCCGGGAGTTCTTCGCCCAAATATCTCACGATTTGTTGCACAAGGCGTCGAACCTACCTTCATTCTGAGGTGTAACAGAACCATTGAATGCATGGCCTTGTTGACCACATTAACGATTCACCAGTTACTAGTTATTAAGCACCGGAGTTATTTAGGTTCAAGCCAAGATGCATCTCCGCGCCGCCTTGGCCCCACTCGTCATTCGCAAGGCCTACAGATACTTTGTAGCATGCTCCAAGAACAGAAATTCGAACCTCAAGATAACGAGCATGAA
>QQTW01004139.1_pt1 | contig 10828 bp, 10 predicted proteins | sample 1904831 | NCBI WGS metagenome assembly QQTW01 (sample SAMN09435610, study PRJNA476489) | Subsurface metagenome, whole genome shotgun sequencing project.
CCCTTTCTCCAACCCACTAACCCCCCCTCCCCCCACACAGCTCCCCCTCCCCCTCTTCCTCCACTCCCGCTCCGCCCACCCCTCCTTCCTCTCCCACATCCTCCCCTTCCTCCCCCACCTCCCCTCCCCCCACCCGGGCCTCGTGCACTCCTTCACCGGCACCTCCGCCGAACTCACCTCCCTCCTCACCCACGGCTTCCACATCGGAATAAACGGCTGCTCGCTAAAAACGCCCCAAAACCTCGCCGTCGTGAAGGAAGTACCCCTCGATAGACTACAATTAGAGACGGATGGGCCGTGGTGTGAGATTAGGGGTAGTCATGCGGGCTGGGGGATGTTGAGGGATTGGGAAGGTAAGGAGACAACATGGCCAAAACTCAAAAAAGAAAAATGGCAACCCGACGCCATGGTCAAGGGCCGGAACGAACCCGCCGAGATCGTGAAAGTAGCCAGAGTAGTAGCGGCGGTGAAGGGGATCAGTGTCGAAGAAGTGATGGAGGCGGCGTGGAGGAATTCGGTGGGGATGTTTGGGTTGGGTGTTAAGGTTGAGGAAGAGGGGGGGGACGGGGAGAAGGGGGCGATATGAAAGCTAGCTGGTAAGGGAAGGAGAGGAGAGAGCGCTGGGAAAGAGACAGGGAGAGCTGCGGGAGGGGAGGGAGGGAGGCGAGGGGAGGGAGGGAGAGAGGGAAGGGGGGAGAGGGAAGGAGACAGGGCAATCCCCCTTCCATAAAGGGACATTAAACATAGAAAGACAGCCCGTCTACAATACCCCCCCGGGCCCAATCCACTCCATCCACCCCTCACACGGTGTATAACAACCGATACCACAGCCTCAAGACAGGACCTTGCATAGCCCAAGGCTGACGAATCATCAACTTCCATGAACGTAATAAGTAGAAAGCTAAATGAAGTACCTCACAAATCACCAATCAATCACACCAAAAACACATCTCCCCCAAAGCCCATACTATAGTCAAATATCTCATTTCATTCAAACCTATATAACAAATCTCTATAAAAAAAAGTAATTCGCCTAAACCCCACGCTCAAATGCCGTAGGGGTATCAATCAAAAGACCCCAAAACTTTTTCCTCCTTTCACACGTGCCAAACATGAAACGGAAAAGAATACATACAAATGGTGATACAACATAGCGGCCGTGAACAGTACAGACAGTAGTATCTATCCCTTGGAGGAACAACACCAGATAACGATGCAAAAGAAAGCATCCGGAATATTTCTAAATGAAACAGGCCAGAAGCGGGTCGTCGTCGTCGAAATCGAAAACGCAAAAGAATGATTGGGTATAATGCACATCATAAAGCGTCAGCCGTCGAAAGGTTGTTGATGATACTCCACTTGACCTCAATGCGGCCGTGGCGTAGTATCTCTCGGTTCAAGCAACAATGAACGGCGATAATAATTCTGAACATTCGTTTGCTCGCTCGATCGAACTCGCACCAGCTGATCCTGGATCCAAGTCTGCAGCTCGGGCACCTCGGTGAGCCGGTACGGGATCTGAAATCGTTGAAGCTCGCTGATGATCTTGGCCGTCTTCATGTGCTTGCCGAAATTGATCACGGGGACGGTGGTGTCGTCGCTTTCAATCGAAAGCTGGCGGGTGGTTTGGTTGCCCACATCGACGAATGTGAGATCGGTGAGGTAGGTGCCGACAAAAGGAATACAGGGTGGAACAATGTTTTGCAGACGCTGGCGCAAGGCAGCGTAGTTACGAGAAATTTCGACTACTTCCTTCAGCACCTCGAGCTTCGCCTTTGTCTTGGATGAGACTTGGTCCCAGGTCCGCTTCAGCCGAAGGATCGTGGAAGAGTTGAGCGAGCAGATGATAGCCATGAGGGAGTCGTAATTCTGCAGTTGGAGGCATTTCTTAGCAATCTTCACCCATTGCTTGATGATAGTTGCACGCTTCCTATGATCTTCAGATGCGAGTATCGAATCTGCGACCAAATTCGCAAGATCGGTGGAAAGGCGAGACATAGCACGCACATTCACCGCCATCGAACTACTCTTCTTCGTCCATTCGGTAGCGAGTAGCTCCTCTGGCAAGATCGAGCAGAAGATTTCTGACTCCTTCAAGGTGAACTGTCGCGCAAGTTCGAGAGGATCGAAATCAAGAATGCTGATGGTGGCGCCGTTGTGCTTCCACGATCTTAAGAGGTTCATTTGGTGTTTAGTGATGATGGCTGCAGGCATCGGGGAATCCGGTGCCACATAATTCGCGATCGACGTGTTGGTCTTGCCCATTGATGAGATGAGCCTCGGAACCAATGGCCCACTGACGGCAGTGACTTTCTCCGCCAACGCTGCCAACCGTTTACCAGCTGTGGGAAGGACGATCATAAGCTGCCGAGTCGCGAAAGGAATGATCAGCTCTAGAGCCGGGCTGTCGCAATCGTTGCGCCAATGAGACTCCAACCAACCCTTGAACACGTTGTATACTCGCAGTCGGACAGGGCCAGATATGCGCGGGCTATCGCCGACGTACCTGAATCGGTCGATGAGCGCCTGCGCGAATTCCACTGGTGTAGCAAACAAGCGAAATGTGAGATTGAATGTACAGACGAAAGAAGCATCAGGCGTGGAATCATGCGTAGTCAGCCGTTCGATGAGCGCTGGCAAAGTTCCGCCGCTGATTTGCCCATCCTTGTTGTACACTAACTCGTGAGCAAACGTCTTCTCTAAAACCTTGGCTTCGGCCTCGCATAAGCTGCCACACAAAGAAGACGCAAGGTAAGTGTTGTCCGGGGAAGTGGCTCGAGTTGAAGCTTGCGAAATGGCAGTGCTCTCCGAGTCTCGAAGGCTCCCGATGTAAGTGCTGCCTCCTCCGGAACTTGAGATGTCAAGATTTTCTGCACTCGCTGGTTCTCCAAGGCTACTGTCAAAGGACGACTGAACAGACGGGCTGTAATCCTCTTGTGGGAGTAGCGGACCAGCAAACGCTGGCAATGGAGGCAGCAGCGAGTGTGCCGGGAAATAGTTCCAACTGCTCACAGGGTCATCACTCGAGACACTTAGTGCTGGCAAAGCTGTTACTACAGCTTCTTCCGGTATTTGCTCGATAATGGGCTCGTGTGGGTTTGCGGCGGGCAATGGCGGCGATGGTGGCCTGCATGTAGGCTCAGCAGGTGTTGGTAAGTTGGCCCCGTCAAACTCCAACTCTTCGGCTGCAACTGATATCACTGCCGTGTGCTCAGCCGTCTGGCCTTGGTTGTCCAATGCCGCCAGGTCCAGCCCAAGTGGCTCGAATACATAATCTCCGATCTGTTCTAACACATATCGGGATTCGGCGACACAGTCGCCAGCGGCACGCACACATGCAGTTGCAGAATCCATCAACAACTTTCCCTCTGTAGGCAGGAGAATATCCTCGTCTTGTCCGCTGCGGCTCAAACGAAAGATCTCCCGAGTTGCCTCCACCAAGTCGTAGATCCGGTGGTACATATCATCACGAGCGTCGCGAAGCAACTCTGACCGCTGCTGATCTCGTTCGAATACGTCCTCCACAATCCGGAGCATCGCCTGACATGACGTTACGGACTGCTGTGTGGTAAGTAGCAAGTCCGAAGACGAACGGGACTGAAGATGCAAGCCGATGAAGCTACCAAGAAAGCCGAGAAACGTATCATGCGATTCGTTCAACTGAACCGAGGCGAGGAACGACCGAAGGGAAGCTGTCGTATTCCCACTGATCGACAGGCGGTGGGACACGGATTGTCTCTGGTAGGTGTACGCACGGGAGTCGGTGCTGCCAGGCCTGATGGATGTACGCGATGAGCGACTGTAGCGTGGTCGGACATTCGAGGGTTGTTCCCTTGCATAATCATCACTTGCATTATTGTCATTCGCTCCCGAAAATTGACAGGTTGAAGCGACATTGGACCCAACTTGACCGTGCGCCTCGCCAAAAACAGTACAATCTGCAGGTGGCGTTGGCGGCACAAGAGTCTGTGCTGGAACAACGTCCATATTGCTTTGGGCTGAAACCAGGTCGTTGTTCCATATATCTAGAAATTTGACCCCCCGGATGACGACCTTGAAAGCCTTCATGATGATTTCGTCCAGCGTCAAGGTAATCGTATCCTGTCCGGGTGGAAAATCTTCGAGCTGTCTTGCCGTCTTGACAAACGATGACAAGTCCGCCAAAAGAGCTTTGCGATTGCGACGAAGGCCTCGATGCGACTGGATGATGGATGATTCGCGTGTCAAACAGCTCGTCCTCTCCTACAAGTAAATGAGTCGTTGAGCTCTCAACCTCTACTAGTAGGGAATGCGCAAGCCGAAGAGGCAGGAGTGATGACTTACCAAGAGGCAGCGAACACCAGCGACAAGTCCTCGAACATAGTCCTGGTTTGCCAGCGCTTCCAACCCATGGATGCTACTGCCCTTTGCGAGGTCCCAGAACTTGGTTAATGCCTTCAGGAGGACGCGAGCCGGCTCGTTATTATAAGGCTCACAGTAATTCGTCGGTAGCCAGCCTCGGGCACCTGATGAGAGCAATGTGCCGTCGGCCCATCCATTCGTGTGGACAGAATGAATGAGAATGATGTCGCCGTAATTGAGCGGTAGTGTTATAGTGGAGGATTTAGCATCGCAAGTTGGGTAAAAAGAATAAAAAGCACGAAGGTAAGTCTGAAAGTCGGGCTGCGATGGATCTTTCCGAGCTTGCAAATCATCTTGGGAGCTTTGGGGCGTCAAAGGTGGAGTGATTTGTCCACTTGTGCGCGATATCCTTTGGTTTCGTCCGCGTGTCAGTGTCCTCTGCGAGCAGCTGGATGTATTACTTGGCGTTCTCGAGCAGTCTTTGGTGATTGATAGAGGAGCGACGAATATGTCAGGGTGATTGACCGACTCCATGGTGTCTGCAAAGATGGCTTTCAACGTCTGGTCGGATACCATGCTAGATTGCTAAGGACCGGACGTTGGCAAGGCTTTTCTCAATCATACACGTGGAGCAGGGACCTTTGGATATCAGCGCTTTGTTTATGTGGGGTAGGAATGAAGAGCGGGCTTTGGAATGACTGGGGGAACTGGATGGCTGCATACCGGTAGCACCTCGATATCCGTACAAGTATTTTACGCTGCTATCCTCTCCGGGCTTTGGTCAATGTCGTGGACCTCCGTCATCGAGCGTGGTTCGATAGATGGCAGTACAAAGCCTTGCTCGGGTGGTGTATTCGAAGGTTGCGACTTGCGGAATGCCCTGTACCTTGAAGCAAGGAGAGAAGTCGACGATTGACGTCGGAAAAGAACAACAGGGGAGGCGCGATGGAGCAGAAGACCTAGTCGATAGGCGTTTCTGCGTCGGGGGAAAAAGTGATAGTCAGGGATCAATCGGTAGTTCAAGGATGGCGTGGATCTGGGGGTGTAGTTGGGGTGCAGTTGGGGGAGACGGTGGTGACGGCGGTGACCCTAGTCTTCTAGCAGAGCATCTGTACCGGATGAAAAAGAATCACAGATCCCTGTGCATCTACAGTATTATTATCAGAGCGTTGAAATGATCAACAAAGGACGAGAACTAGGCCTTCTATGTGTACATATAGCAGCATACTTGGACTGAAGTGTATCTTGTTCAGAAAGAGTGCCGACTCCTCCACCGGCCTACATCGCGATGGATGTGCACACATACTTTATTGAGCAGCCTCGATGAGGCAGCAATGCGTGGAGACTTCAACATCGTTCACACTGCATGGGGTGAGATGATTGATCCACGCCGCAGTGATGTTGATAGGGGTTGCATGCAGCCTAGGGCTACTGGTCCCCCCAGAATTGAACATATGCCGAGGAAGTGGTCCGTCACCGGCCTCGACCAGACTTTCTCCAACGCTTGGCCATCCAGCGGCTGCCCTGCACCAACATTACCGTTTTCTCGCACTAATCCAGGACTGGGGTCAGGTACCCCTGTTCGCCTGTCACCAACGCTTGGTCGTCCCCATAATCTCCATGCAAGCCGATCATTGGTTCCTGCAGTCAGTGACAGTGACCAGTTGTTGTCTACTAAGTGCCCATGAATATAGCACTTTCAACGGCTGAAAGTTTGAACGACCAGGATTTACCTGAATCCTAGGCAATTAATGCCGCCAGAAAACCTCCGTGAAGCTCCGACTCGACCTCCCACTTGTCCTAGGCCGTTTGGTGGCTTCAACCTAGCACCGACCGTTTTGGCAGCGCCCCCTCGTGATGGCATCATGGAGTCCATGAACCGAACCGCTATGGCTGCAGTCAACCCCGGCCAGCCCGGCCCTTGGCTTACCGTCCTGCATTTGCATAATCAAATCGGGGAGCACAACGTCGACTGACATCTGCAGGAGTCAACCGCTGTCGGGGCACAATTATCAGATTCTCCATCTGGCTGTACCTCCCAGGTGGCTGCTTCCTGCAATGTACTTCTGCTACAAGAACACCAATGGTCGAGGATACTGGATGTAGCAGGAGCTACATTGGGCGCCTACAAAGGTAGATATCTATGCCTCTCGCTCCAACCATCCAATCCACCGGGGCTCGAACGCATCCATACCGTCAAGAGAAGCAATCCTTTGTCGGTGGCTGGTGCATCTGGTCAGTCCGGCTTGACCATTTCAAGCTGGATTGGCTGCAGATCGTAGTGCCATGTTGGCCTCATCCATTCACAACATTCTGCTCAGACAGTCACAGTGACTGCAGGTCCAGTACTGGGTCAGCTTTTTCAGTTGGTGGATCATCGCCAACTCTTGGGGGTTTCAAGACGGTCGAACAATAATGGCCGTTGCAGTACGTAGTGACTGCTATTATAAGCCCTACCACCACGTCGTCCTACTCGTCCGATAATACAATGCACTCTCTTGAATGCATTGCATAGTGGATGCTAGCAAGATGGAGATGTTACCACCAATATCAGGCCAAATCAATGTGAAAAGTCCATTTTGCACATATGATCTAGAGACAATTGGAAGCCCAACTGGGCGCAGACAAAGATTAATACAGCTAGATTGCCTTAATATTTCGTGGTCTAGTACCCCTGAAAGGGGACAAGCTGACAAGAAAGGCTTAATGGTGGGGCGCTAGTACCAGGAGACTCCCTACCATGACAACCGCCGAATCTTTCCGAGATTGATTTCATCAGCACTAACGGAACTAGATAGAAGTACGCTGTATAGAGACCTCTATATTCTCTTTGGTATAGGAGAGACAGAGATTGTTATGTATCCTTGGTGTTGTTTAGGAGGTTTTGCATGAAGCCACTATAAAGGACTCTGTCAAACATTAGGGTCGGGGAGGCATGTTGGGGCCAAGCGGTACTCGGTTGCCAATCTTTCAACGGTATCAGCTTCCTTCCGCTGACACATTTCAACCACTCCGCGCTGGGTATATCACACCTTGTACAGACCCACAGCGGGCGAAACCTTGTGTCCTTAGTATGCGTCACTAATGTTGTGTATCTGGTTTGCCTTTCTTCGGCTCTACGGGAAGATCTGCAGCTTTACCCGACTTGACTTCCGGTTGCCTGATCGGGACGCCACTGAGGACGCTACCGACTCTTCAGGAACAATATGATCCACACTGTACGGGCCATCCGAACTATAACGTGAGAGAATTACTCGAGTAAAACGTCGTTCAGGTATTCAGCAGAACGATGTCCTATTATCGAGTATCCACCAGCCCTTCCCAACCTTTCGCAAGGGGAGCGGCTAGATATCCCCCAACCCCGTAATCCGGTCCACTTATTGAATAATATAATGAGATCGACGTGGACAGATGGCCTCTGGAGGAAAATCACCGTTGAGAGGCTTTAGAGGCTGGTGCGATTGTATTTACTACGATCCCCGTGCCCGAGCTAAGCTTGAAAAACAAATTGATCTGCAAAATTCCGCCTGAACCAGCCAACCGGAGAGCTCAAAGGAACTAAGTTGACAGTTGACAGCTAACATGTCGATCTTCATTTTAATCAAACGGGATCGCCAGCTCGGAAGACGCAGGTACTCTTGTCAGAATCGGACCGTTGCGGACCTGCAGTCAAGAACGGCCAACGGCCACGATGTGCGACGTCATTAACGTTTTTCGGCGAAGCCTAGTTCACCAAGGTTCGCCATAAGCATACGGCTTGACTTCTTACAAGATCCTGTAGGTCACCTGAGCGGTCAAGGGACAATCCACACTCCCCCACGGTCCGTTCTCAGGTCGAAGCATGCGGCTCATTGCACCAGTGCGCCGATGAACTCCCCTTGGCCATTTCTTGCCAGATTCTCCCACTGCACCAGCATGCGATTCACCATTCCGCAAGCAACCAAAGCCTTGCCACTCAGGCTCAAGGAGTTGACTCTGGCCCAACTCTCAACATAGATTGTTCGCATTTTCCCTTCGGTACCCCTGAGATTCAAAAATCGGAGCAACAGAGATGCCGCAATGACCAGCACGGCAGTGGCTGGCCCGTTTGCAATAATCAGATCGGGATACGTATATCGAGGATTCTCCATTGTCAATCTCTTCGTCTGATGCTGGTTTGTATCTGACCACGACGATTGCCTTGTGATGGGCGCCCCCAGGAGTGTGAAGCACGCAATCAGGCAGCGCAGTGATGATACTGGGGTCGTCACCAATGGCTGATGGATCTTACGCGCCCGTGGGATGACGCTGATGTCGTACGTCGAAGGTACAAGTATGGTCCCTTGCTTGTCTCTACGTTTAGCTTCCAATGCAATTTCGAATTCAACAGCCTTTAATGCACTGAAATTATCGCCGCTACTGATGATGTAGCTGCGGTGAGTGTAAACGTTTGGATCGAGATCATGAAGGAGCGAGAACATCTCCGAAGTGTGGCCACCGCTACCTAGAACTACCAGGAGGCGTGTTGGCCGGCCACGGGGGCGAGGACTGGGTCTCCTCGGGTTGAATGCTGGGAGGACGTAGAGGAGCCGAAGCTGGGAATTCCGCTTAGCATCTCATCGATTGACATGATAGAGATTCATTCTCCTCACGAATGTAAAGACCAGAACCACAACAACAGCTACCAGCATGTAAGGAATGGTAGACATCCTTCTTCCCCGAGTGCACTAGATGGTTGTATTAGCAAATGTCCCCAACACCGTAGCAGTGCAACAAAATCTATTCATTACAAGAACGACCGTTGTTTGTCATAAGCTTGACACTTACCAAAAATGATTCTTCTGTTGTCACTCAGGAGGGGTTGACAGTTTGCATCCGGCTTTCAAGTACCACGATGCCATGCCTTGTTTTATTACCTAGGAAACTATTTTCATCGTTCAATATCATCCTATTCAAATGATCATGGGGTCCTGGCCGCTGGGATATCAAGAATAGCTACCCAGCCACGGCCTCAAAAGATACCTCAGCGTGTGAATAATTCAGATCTTCGTTCGGCTAAAGGTAGGCGGGACGGTTATAACGAACTCCAAAGTCCGGGGTCCTCTTTGACCGCACGAATTACCAACAAACATCCGGCTTCAATCAGCGAGGCCAACGATGCCTCGGCTCTTTGGCCGCAAATTCATTTGCTTTTATTGCAATCGTCGCTCTGCGCAGGACCGCAAGGCTGGCGTTCGGCAATGGCAATGCGAACAGTGCGAAGCCGTGAATCATCTAGATGAGGTGCGTCTCTTCGTCTGAATCCTGTCGATACCCGTCCAGTGTCGCTACTAAACTACAGCAGCACGGTGAGATTACAGATCCACCGATACCGTCATCACAAACACCGCTCCCTACTCGCTATGTGCAGCCTCAACCAACTCCGCTCTTACCAGAAGCAAATCTTCCTGACCGCTCACTCTTTTGTCCAAGATGCCTTCAGAACCAGCACATCGTGAACCAAGCACTAGCTGAATACCTCCCATCTCAGGATGACCCCAGGTATTCAGAGTTCGAATACGCCTTGCCAGATTACCGTAAGAAAATGGAAGAGCGTTTCCCACAAGTGTGCGACATTTGCGCCCCTGCAGTTGACGATCGTATTCGTTCAACGGGATATGCTGCGAAGACGGACCACCTACGACGGATGATGGATCATACAAGAGGGAAGGGTATCATCCGCAAGAGCTGGAGCTGGAAGAATCTTGTCGTATTGCTGGGGGGTATCGGCTGGTCCGTTAGCCTTGTTGGACACCTCGCCTTGCACGTAGTTGAGGCACTCCCGACGACCGAGACCGACCATGGGCTTTCTGATCCTGATGATACTCAGCCCACCTTGTTGTGCATCGTCCAGAGTGCATACGATCTAGGGTGTCCGCCGTCTTGCAGCCAACGTTTCCATGCAATCTTGGGCTATTGTCTTGGTCTGAGCCTGCTATGCTGCTGGTGGAACCCCAAGATGCAGTATAAGCTTAGTGGCGGCTACGGTCGTGTCGTGGGCCGCGTTGACTACTACAAGTTACAAATGATGGCTCTGGCCATTCGCTTCGTAACCTGGAAGCTGGCAGTAACCGAATCCACATTCGCCATTGAACCCCAGACCGCCCGGGCGATACATGCGTTTGGCCTTGTCCTAGAGATCTTAGTAATTCTATTCTCTGCGTGTCAATGGGCTCAGACTAATCATGCCACAGCTATCTATACTGTCATTGCGTACGGTTCAGATCGATCGACGACCCCAGGTATCATTTCAGGAAGAATACGAGCCAATGGTACCTAATCAATCAAGGCCGCAGAACACTCCGGCTTTGCAAAATTCAAGAGATCTCAGCCCCTTGTCAAGGTCGCGTGTTCAGAAGTTTCCAATTGAAAAGCTGGCTTCAAAAACTCTAACGCCCCGGCAGCTACCATATCAGCCCCCAACACCACCACCAGAAGAGGATGACGCGGACAATGGCATGGACTGGAC
>QQTW01004140.1_pt1 | contig 10827 bp, 17 predicted proteins | sample 1904831 | NCBI WGS metagenome assembly QQTW01 (sample SAMN09435610, study PRJNA476489) | Subsurface metagenome, whole genome shotgun sequencing project.
GGTAGAGTAGGTTGTTTGGCGACCAATATCGGTCGGGATACCCTCTCGTATCACGACAATCGTCTCATTCATCAGCCGAACTCAATCAATCACATAACAGACGGCCGTAAGCAGGCGGCAGCTATGGCTCTTATGCGTTCTGTTCTCCCACAGTTTATTGTTTCGCGCCGGGGCCCATTCATCTTCACGCTTACCGATATGCATCAGAGCAACATCTTTGTCGATCAAGACTGGCATATCACCTCCTTGATTGATTTGGAGTGGGCTTGTTCTCTCCCAATTGAGATGCAGCAACCGCCGTACTGGATAACAGGGGTGGACCTGGATGAGTTGACCGGAGACGCGCTTGAAGAATTTGGTCGTGTGCGCGATGAGTTCATGACGATATATCAAAAAGAGGAGGAGCATTTCGCAAGAGAAGGGTCTGGCTGGGCGCAAATCATGCAGAGAAGCTGGCAGATAGGAGGGTTCTGGTACTTCCACGCGCTTGAGAGTACGAAAGGCTTCTACAATCTTTATAAGCAACATATTCAACCACGTTTTTCCAAGGACTTGCCATACGAAGAGGTTTCATCATTCTGGCATCAGGACGCAGAACAGATCTTACAGTCTAAGCTAGACCATAGACAAGAGTATCTGAGAAGCCTGGACGAGGCAGCAATTTCTCAGCGTGAAGGCACTGAAGCCCAATTCGCGAACAAAATGATATGTAGCTGACGAACGTCATCTCAATCAAGATTGGTCCTGATTCCATCTCTCATCGACGTCTTCGATTCTGCGCCTCCGCGCCTGTAGACTGTTGTTGATCCATCGTCGGCTTGCTCATTTTCATCATCCCTACCCACGCCTGTTCCTGCTTATATTTCTCGTCTTTTCGTTCCAGTCTCCGCAGACTTTCCTTGTCTGTGTCCTTGGGAGAGGTAGCTTCCTTCGGGGGCATTGTTGATAGATCTGTCAATGTCAGAGACTCATTCAGACATCTGCATGCTTTTCAATGAAGTACTTGGAAACGTTATCTCTCCGATTCTAGTTATACGATCTGAGCCAGGTCGATATGCTGCTGTGAGGTGGTTTTCGAGCTGGAGCGAGGACAGAAGTCGAGGGGCGGGACGAAAGTACTATGAACCTTTATCCATATGAGCACCACACGGCCAGCAGGCTGCCATCTCATCATACAGGCATCATTCGCCTAAAGCTCCACGAGGCCGTAAGGCCATCGACAAACGCGGAGAAAGCTGCCCAATCGGACAAGACTTGATTGTCCCTTTGGTGCGCTACCTTCCTGACCAGGTTGTAGGTCTTGCTTCCATGATGGCAGGCATTCCTTAGCTTCTGCCTCGTGAGCTGACGTTGCCATGCGACAGCGCACCCGGCTCTGTCGTGCATGTAGCAATTCATCGACAGTAGGATCGCGAGGCAGACTAAGGGCCGGAAGGGAGTACCGCGTACTACAAGAACAGGCAGAAGTCCTCATAGCTCGGCGCTAGCATCTTTGGCTCTGTACGGTTGCCTTTCACGACTGCAAGGCTTGGTCGTTGAGCGCGGTCGTTGGTTGATAGATCTGTATGTCTCAAGGCAAGATATGCCCTTCAACACTAGTAGATGTAGAATTGTGGCGCTGTGAAAAGCAACTAGAGCTTCCTAGCGCCGAGCTAAGAACAATTCTGCCTGTTCTAGTACCACACACTACGTAGGTATGTCCTGCATCGGTTGCTGTGTGTGTGCCCTTGATTAGTACTACGCCGTCGAAAATGTCGGAGCTAATGTAGTAGTGGGGCGTAGAATGCTACGAGTAGCGTGGGCCAGCAAATGCAGACAGTGTACACCAAGAACTTCCAATATTTTCCACAGAGTCCCGTCGTCCTGAAGTTGTATTCGAAAGTCACGTAACGAAGTATGCCGAAACAAAGGATAACGAGAACAATTGATGAGGAACTACAGTGAGTCCACAGCATTTTCAACCGGGCGCGGGGTGGGTGGGCTGAACTGATCACATTGGGGGGTTTGTTCGAGATGGGACTTGATGTACTCCGATGGCTGCTCCGGAACTCGCGTAAGATTCATGATTTCATCTGTGATAGGGCCAATTCGAACCAAGATTCATCTTGAGAGTCCAATATGATCTCCACCGAATCAAGTCGATATCATTGTCCTCATACTTGACGCGCTGGATGGCGGTGTCAATATGGGAGCATTAGACTGTCGTTATATTCCAATCGCAAGTCTATCATGCAGCATCTCCAATCGCGCGCTTCTTTGTTTCGTATGCGTACAACATGTCCTCGAGCTTTGTCTTTGAGAACGGGGTGTAGAAATCGTGAGCGAAACTATTACGAGCGGCATGAGAACCATCGTGATTCGAATTAGAAGATGATAATTTACTAAGAAAGGAGCAGCGGTAAGCCTTTTACTCAACACAATGAAGTTTGTTTTTTTCTTGCCTCAGCAGATTTAAATTCTTTTTATTCGTGTCAGTAACTCACTACGCATCGTCCAACGACGTCTGGAGTCGCGCGTCAAGTTAGGCATAAGGACAACGCTAACAGGTTTCGAAACACACCTGATCGTCTGTGTCTAGTAGTCTAGTCGGATCTTAACACTACTACCAACGACATCCAATCACTATCCATGAGGCAGAAAACGGGTCAGTACCGACTCCGAACTTGATTTTTTGTTGGAAAAGTGATAAGTATAGCGAAGGTTCTCTCTTCTCAAAGGCTGCTTTCCGATGACTTGAGCCCATTTCAACCTCCTCCTTCTTCTTCTTCTCCTTCATGACTCCAGCACGCTATTTATCAGAGAAGCGAGAAGCAAAGTCGAGATGTGACGTACTCTGATGTCCATGAACGAATATCTTCCCTTGGAATTGCTGTCTTCTGTAAAACAGTGCTTCTTCCCCCCTTCCTTTCTTTCTTTCTTTAGATTTGTCTCCTATTGACCCTCAAAAATTACCGCGAGCAAAAATGATATCCTGATTTTCCCCCTGCACCAGCATCAAATGACAAAAGCATTCCGCCAACAGTTCTCAAACCTCATCAGCACCGCGAAAGGCGGATCCATGAGACTGTGGCCATCAAGTGTCACTTGCGATGGCGACCTCGGACTACCTCAACCAATCTACTCCCTCGTCCAGCGGGCCATCATTGTACGCTACCATTGAGAGCAACGCCTCGACTTCCAATCTCCTGACCCACGTCCAATATGCGGCAGACCACGTCTTGCAATCCTACGAAGTCTATATCCCGTCTCCTCCCCCACAAACCTCGCATACCCAATCACCAACCGAGAACCCCGAACACAACAACAGCGACAGCCAAGTCTGGCTGATCTGCATCCACGGCGGCGCCTGGCGAGACCCAACCATCACCGCAACGGGTTTCCTCGCGCCAACCCTCTCTCACCTCCTCTCCTCCCCTTCCCAACCCATCTCAATAGTCGGCTACATCTCGCTCTCCTACCGCCTCTCCCCGCACCCCTCTCACCCGCAACCCCCACCCCCCGCCCCCCCGCCATCCTCCCTCCGCAACGCAATGCATCCGGATCACATCACCGACATCCTCCTCGCCCTTCGCTTCCTCCAACGCAGATACGCCTTCGGCAACCGCTACCTTCTCGCGGGCCACAGCTGCGGCGGGACGATGGCGTGGCAGGTCGCCATGTCGCGGACGACTTGGGCACGTGACGACTTTGAAGACGTGTCTCCGCCCTTGGCGATCGTGAGCCTCTGCGCAATCTACGACTTGCCGCTCCTGGTGAGCACGTACAAGGATGTGCGCGCGTACAGGGAGTTTGTCGTCGCCGCTTTTGGAGAGGAGGAGGAGGCTTGGGAGCGGGTGAGCCCGGCGAGGTGGAGGGATTATAATCTGACTTGGGACGGTAGCGGTGGTGGTGGTAGTGACAGTCAGAGGGGGGAGTTGGTGGCGGTGTTGGCGCATTCGAGGGCGGATGAGTTGGTGGACTGGGCACAGGTTGAGGGCATGCAGCGGTGCTTGCAGATGCAGCAGCGGAGGAAGAGAAATCGTCAAGAGCGAGAGCGAGAGCAAGAGCCCGAGCAAGAGGGGAAGCATGCTCACGGTGGATGGGAGGGGGACATCCGAGTACTAGAAATCGAGGGCACGCATGAAGAGGTGTGGCAGAAGGGAGAGGAGATGGCGAGGGCGATTCGCCTGGCGTTGGAGATGCTCTCGTAGTTCTGGAGGGGAGGACAAGGGAGCTTTTTTGCTTTAGGTGGGTACTAGTGTAGTGTAGTGTAGTGAAGTCAAGAGGGCAGGGAGTCCTGGCCCGCGCATATAATCATGGAGGGTCTCTTTGAGACGGGTGTTTTTCCCTTCTGAGGCCTGGTATCCAGGCCATTCATTGTATGCGAGTTGAGAGGGCCCCTTTCCCATTCTACGGTATGTGTACAAGCATCCATTCACCTCCCAAAGTGCCCCTTTGTGTAGAGCATCCTCCAATACAGGTCCCAATCTCGCCATCACGTCGTGGACAGTTTCGCCTGGCCCCCCTCCTCCTCCAGCCCACTCTTGACCCTGCGATCCAGGATCTCATCGACGATGCCCAGCTCCATCGCCTCCTGCGCACCCATGAAGTGATCGCGCTCCATCAGCTTCTCGATCTCGTCCAGCGTCATCCTCTTGTCCTCCTTCCGCGGCGTCAGATGCCGCTCGTAGATCCTGTTGAGCTGGCCGCGCACGCGCAGGATCTCCTTGGCGTGGATGGCGATGTCGGTGGCCTGGCCGAAGTAGCCGCCTGAGGGCTGGTGGATCATGATGCTGGAGTGCGGGAGGCAGTAGCGCTTCTTGGGGGCGCCGCCGCAGAGGAGCAGCGATCCCATGCTGGCGGCTTGGCCGACGCAGATGGTGGAGACTGCTTTGGGTTAGCCATGCTGGTTTGGGTGGAGGGTTGAAGGGGGGTTTTGGAAGTTCTGGTTGGGCAGAGAAATGTACCTTCGGACTGGATGTATGTCATGCAGTCGTATATCGCCAATCCGGCTGTCACGCTTCCGCCAGGGGAGTTGATGTACAGGTTGATTGGCTTTTCCGGGTTATCTGCATCGAGAAAGAGGAGCTGGGCCACGATGGAGGCGCTGATGGTGTCGTCGACGTTGCCGGTCAGACATATGATGCGCTCTTTCAGGAGGCGGGAGAAGATGTCGTAGCTGTGCCATTGGCCTCCCTGGTAGATTAGCCGCCTTCTTCTCCTTCTTCTTCTTGTCCTTCTTCAGCAAGATGCGGCAAGAAGAGTGGTTGGGGGACTTACGATTGTTTCAGTGATGAATGGTGTAGGTGACCAGGACTGCGGTGTCGGAGGTAGAGGCGATGGTCTCTGGCTGGATATCGACCGCAGACCGAGTCGAGTTGTCTGCCGCACCGCTTGGGCGCTGATCCGGGTGAGTGGAGGAAGGGCGTTCATGGTGGATAGACGGGATGACCACACGGACGGGAAAGGACGCGATGGAGAGACTCCTGTATGAACGTCAACATCAAACGACCATCGGGCAGCTTCAATGGCAGAGAATAGTGGTCTGCATATCGTCGTCTTGTCGTCTTGGCGTTGATGCTGTAGCTGTACGAAATGGGACTAGCGCTGCATTTCAACGACAACGTCTGTATGTAACTGGACTCGTTGTCCTATCATTACACTCTTGTTTCAAAGCTTACTGAATATATGTGTACACGTATACTGAGCTATCATGGAGTTACTTACTCCACTGGGCTATGTCTCCGCCGTGTCACCTTGTTGGTCGAATTCATATGCCTTGCCAAAAGGCAGGTTGAGATGATGCTCCTCCACTTCGGCTGCAGGTAGATACGTGGCCTGATCTGGAGGTCTGATCCATGACTCTCAAGTGCTGACTTCAAGTCATCAGCAAACTCTACTTGCATTGGGTTGCTGCAATATGTTAACTGAGCACGACCTCGATCACACCCGGTTGTGCTTACCGGTACCATGGAGCGGAGTGAATGATTGCCAGCATAACACGCGTCTCATTCGTCATGTTTGCTTTCCATCTATCCTATAAGCCCAGATCTCGAATGACGATTAAACATTTCTTGACTGGCGGCTGAGAAGACGGCCTCACTGCCCTGCGCTCCTCGACCAGATCCCTCCTGACCTAACCACTTGCCCTCTCTTCATGCTATCCTTCTTGGCATCACTATTGGAGCCGACGTGATTGCCTAGATACATTCCTGTGCTGCCGTTCTCGACTGTCATATCGACTAGAGGTGCATTCAAGACTAATGCAAACGGACAGTCCGCATGGTTGATGTCGGCATCTGAATAAGTTGGCTGGGACAGAGGAGGCGAGTCAGCACTTGGAGAGAGTGCCATGTTTCCAAAGGCAAACGACTGCCTTGGCCTTGGCCCGAGAATGGCCGACGTAAGTTCTGTCGCAATCGAGTTGAGGAAATTACTGAGTCCGGAATATTCTTTGCTGAGAGGCGGATCCTGCTGAATATTCCTGATTGCAGCTCGATCAGTACTTCATCCGGATCCATGCTGGCCATTGACCCGTTTGTTCTATTTGTGCGGCATGTTGTCTCCTTGCAACTGCAAGTCAAGAGCATCCTGGACCATCCTTTCGTTGAGTTGATCTACTTTCCACTTCTCGACCACTTTCTCGAGAACCACAAGACATCCATTTGCAGAGCTCGGACTGCGATTTCGAGACCCTTTCATGTCAGCTTCCCTTCTGATACTTCCCTTCTGATACTTCCCTTCTGATACTTCCCTTCTGATACATCCCTTCTGATACTTCCCTCCTGATACTTCCCTCCTGATACTTCCCTTCTGATACCTCCCCCTGCGAGGCTTGGACAACAAGTGGTGATGAAGAGACCTCCCCGGTCATGGTCCTCAACACTGTCAGCTTCGGAGGCAAAATTCGAGATGTGAACACTGTCTGACTCCGTTCACTAATCAAGGAATGTAATTTCTGTTACTGTGAGATCGGACTGCTGCTTATGTGCAACAATTTTAAGCATGGATTGTTCCAAGCATGGATTCTCTTCGACTAAAAGGACGAAAGCGGTGAGCGGAGCTGGCAGCAGGACCGGCCAAGAGCAAACCCCTTAAAGCAGCAGCAGCACCGAAGTCCATTTTTAGCTCTACTCATGCCTTTCAGCACACTGGAAAGATTGGTTCGGGCATAACATAAAGCATCAATCAGGCTTACGACTCACTCCAGCATTTCGTGGTCGAACGCAACTTAAAGGACACGAAATAGGATGCCAAGCCTTTCCTCTGCTTTTGAGAGATATGGAGGCAGATCCAGGATTCAAAGCCATGTTGTTGCCGCGGTTTGCCACCTGCCAACATCTCTGGTTCGGTTGCGACAATGCAATCTGCGTCTAGCTGGGGAAGCCGTATGCGGAATGGTTCTAACGCCGAGAGATGACAGATTGATCCATGCATTTCCTGCCAGAGCCGGCTCTAGCCGCTCCCAGATCGTTCACCAAGACGGGAGATGAAAACCGTCCGTAAGACACGATATCACAACCAAGGTCAAACAGCCGGGTTTTCCTTGCACCGAAAGGCCAACTTCAGAGGTTTGAAAGGCTTGCAGCCTCAAATACGAGTCTACATGGCGATGGCAACAATGGTAGGGCCTCAAAACAAGAGCCTGACTCCGAACGATGCCGCAGTACTGTCTGCCTTGTTCGATCCCGAATCTTCACCCTCCTCGTCGATCCCAGTCTCAAAAACTGCATCTACTCTACCCCACATTCCCAACTCAATATTACCCGACCTGCAAGAACGCGAATTAGATGCCATCCGATCTCTAAACACCGAAACACCCTCTCAGTCGTCCATCGAAACCGCAATATTCAATCTCTCCGCCATCATCAACGACCACCCGAATTACGCTCCAGCGTACCTGAACCGCGCACAAGCAACGCGCCTCCTCATCGGCGAGGAAACCAACCTCTTCCACCCTCGCAACAGCGACCTGCTCTCCCGCGCCTTCCTCGACCTCACCAGAACAATATCCCTCACCTCCCCTCCATTCCCCACCGCTCCGCTCTCGGACCTGCAAGCGTCCCTCCTCTCCAAAGCCCACACGCACCGCGGCTACCTCGTCCTCAAAGCATCCCAAGCAGCGCCCCAAGCAAAGCGATCACTCCTGCCCACTGATCTTGCTACCGGAACAAGCCCCGAGCAGTTGGAAGAAATGGCCAGCAACGATTTCTCCCTGGGAGGCAGATACGGGAACAGGATCGCTCGGGAGTTGAGCGTCAAGACGAATCCCTACGCCAAGATGTGTGGTGCGATTGTCAAGGAGGCGATGAGGAAAGAGCACGAAGATTATGCCAGTGCATTTGGAGCGTAGCCTAAACTGCTTGCAGGAGACCTCCATTTAATGACCTGCGAATGGTTCATGACTTCAGTTGGGCGGAAAACGCAGGGCTTGGCGCTTACATCATCCGGCAAACGCCGAATATTTATCCGCTGCTTTCCGTGCCTGAGCGACCGGGGGACCTTTTGGTCCTTTGTCCTTTGTCCTTTGGCTGGCGCGTGATGAGCTACTTGATTTACAGTGGGGAAGAAGAAGGAGCGGTTGGCTATGGAATGCTGTGAGCTGTGAATATGCATCTTACGTCTAATCATGTCGGATCAGCAGATACTCTGTAGAAAGCACTTCTGCTTTTGCCTCTGAGATTTCGAAATATGTAAACACTACACTTCATCTTACCGGGCTAGAGAACTCAATTAATCTGCTACAACCCAAAACTGCTCCTCTGGAAGAGACGAGACACCTTCTCGCTACAGGTCTACGGAGCAATTCATCCACCCATCCCCCTGCATTGCCCCACGCAGCCCCATCGAACATGTCATCACCCATCGCCGTCTCCGCACCGTCTTCCCCCTCCTCCACCGAAACCGCTGGCACGCAAGCAGCATGCTCCTCCTCCGCTGCCACCACGGCGTTGAACCAGTACCGGGGCTACGACCACGTGGAGTGGTACGTGGGCAACGCCAAGCAAGCGGCGTCGTACTACGTGACGCGGTTTGGGTTCCGGGCGCTGGCGTACCGCGGGCTGGAGACGGGGAGCCGCGCCCTGGCCAGCCACGTGGTGCGCAACGGCGGGGTGACGCTGGTGCTGACGTCGCCGCTGAGGAGCGCGGAGGGGTTGGCGGGGTTGGCGCCGGAGGAGGAGCAGGTGCTTCTGCGCGAGGTGCATCGCCATCTGTCAAGGCATGGGGACGGGGTCAGGGATGTCGCGTTCGCGGTCGATGATGTCGAGGCCGTGTACCGCGCCGCGGTGGCGAGGGGCGCGGAGACCGTCGCTGAGCCAAGGCTCCTGGTGGATAAGGAGGGGGAGGTCAAGGTGGCGACGATTAAGACGTATGGCGATACGACGCATACGCTTGTGGAGAGGGGGAGGTATCGCGGGGTCTTCTTGCCCGGGTATCGGTCTGAGGTGGGCAAGGTGGATGCGCTGGTGGGGTTGCTGCCGGAGGTGCAGCTCCAGGATGTGGATCATTGTGTTGGAAATCAGGATTGGGGCGGCATGGAGGAGGTCTGTGATTAGTGAGTTTCTTTTTTTTTTTGGATATGTTTCTGTTTGCGATACGGGGCGGGAAGTGGAGACTGACGAGTCATAGTTATGAGCGGTGTTTGGGATTCTCTCGCTTCTGGAGCGTGGATGACAGTCAGATCTGCACGCAAGTTCACCCTGCAGGGAGCATTTCGGATGGAGCTGACCCCCCGGCCGCAGAGAATACTCGGCGTTGAAGTCTATCGTCATGGCGTCACCGAACGGGGTCGTAAAGATGCCGATCAACGAGCCTGCGAGGGGCAAGAAGCGCTCCCAGATCGAGGAATATGTCGACTTTTACTCCGGTGCCGGAGTTCAGCATATTGCTCTTCGCACCCACAACATCATCAGGGATGTGACCAATCTGAGAGCCCGGGGTGTCGAGTTTATTCAGGTACCGGATACCTACTACGACATGATGGAGAAGCGGCTGAAGAAGCAAAGCATGGTTCTGCAAGAAGATTGGGATGCTTTGCGAAGATTGCATATCCTCGTCGACTTCGATAGCAATGGCTATCTGCTGCAGCTTTTCACCAAGGTACGTCAGCGTGATTTGGCCCATGGCTCCGTAAACCACTAACAACAGCAGCATCTGATGGATCGACCAACTGTCTTCATCGAGATTATTCAGCGTAACAACTTTGATGGTTTCGGTGCGGGTAATTTCAAGTCCCTGTTTGAAGCCATTGAAAGGGAGCAGGAACTGCGAGGCAACCTGGTATAGTATGTCATGTATTGTTCTGGTTCCGGTTGGCCATTCGAGGCACATGCGAATATGGAGCATTTCCTCCAGGGAGTCGTGTCATTTCTCAGCGACACCAAGACGCATCTTAGCAATGGGCGTCCGATAGCATCCATTAACGGTACAGTGGATATGTCTGCTCTCTCACAAACATTGCATATATTCTTTCGACTGTCTGGTGTACATTAATGCAACTTGCATATTCCAAATTCGATGTCTTAAGCCGCTGGCAGATTCCATATAAAATCGAGGGCATTTCCGTCTAATGCGGCAAAACCAGAGCCTTCATCAGCACCAAATGGCGCCATGCTGGGATCGAATGGCAGTGAGAGCCAATCATCAGCAGACAGCGCCTGCAGTGGAAGAAGATCTGGTCTATTCGTTGAGAACTCCCACGGAGCTGAGGGAAGAGTCCCCTCCGATGACTTTATGCCATCTATCTGTCGAGAACCTGCCTCACTGGGAGAGGCCCTCGATTTTATATGGAATCTGCCAGCGGCTTAAGACATCGAATTTGGAATATGCCAGCGGCTTAAGACATCG
>QQTW01004141.1_pt1 | contig 10825 bp, 11 predicted proteins | sample 1904831 | NCBI WGS metagenome assembly QQTW01 (sample SAMN09435610, study PRJNA476489) | Subsurface metagenome, whole genome shotgun sequencing project.
GTTCTTACTCACTCATTTCAGACGATGCTCCTGGCGTTTTCTTCTTCTCTCTGGATTGGAGTAGAGGGTGTGGGGCATGGGGTAGGCGGGAGTAACTTTTGTTTCGTCCGTACCTTGTGGACCAGGATTCCATATCGTTCTTGTCTCTTTTGTTCTTTCGCAGTCACACCACTTGACCACTTGTGCGGATGTTTTGTGAATGGTACAATTTGAGCGTTTCGTTCAAGGCATAGCGAAATGGAATGGCCGTTCTTTTCTCGTCGTGAGGGATTGACTTCTTGGTTCTATCACCTATGTCACCGCGTACAAGTACAGGGCGATTGTCAGCGCATCGTTGATGTACTGTCTGGATCTTCACTGCTATTGGCACCAGAGACTGGCATCGGCTTTGACCAGCCATGTCATCTGACCTTCGTTTCGAAGCATCGCAAGACGTCGTCTGTCGTCATTCTAGCCAGACGTACCTATTCATGCATTCGAATCCCATCTTCTTTTTCATAGCAGCTGTTCTTCCTGTCCTACCCGATATAGACTCTCGCCACTCACCACGCACCGTCTAACACTGGCTCACCACTCACCTTCCCGATCTTGGCGTCACAGACCTGGATCCATGTCATCACCCGGTCAGCTTGTACCATAAGCCCTCCACCCAACAGAAACCCCTGCGACCAAGATGGGACATTTTTGCTTACGTACGGTATATGAATATACAACCAGGCCCTAGTGTATTCTGATCGAACCAAGTTGAAGTTGAAGGTTATATTGTGTCCTTGCGCGGACTGACACGTCAACTCTATTCACAACACTCATTCATGCTGGACAGTGAACATAGTTCCAAGACATGAATCATTGCCGATGTCTGAATACGCTTTGTAAGATCAATGCTTGGAGGCTTGCTCAACAGCACAGATGTGAGTAAGTCTATATGTTATAGGCCTCGGTCCCACTAAGGCAAAAGACAAACCTGACGTGAAGTTCAGGCCTAGCTACTACTATATGCCTGAGGTGCGCGCACCACACACGACCATAACACTAATGCCCTCTTTGAGAAGACCACATCGATGAACAATATAATGGAGGTGGTCCCCTACCATCTAACTCGATGTATTCAATATCATACAGAGCGCCCCAAGTGAGTCCAACCTAGAAATAAACTACATGTCTCTCGTACACTGACACACTGCCCTCACTCATGGTATCATCCATCCTAGGCCATGGACAAGGAAGATTCATTCACCCGCAAGCTGATGTCTACTTTGATCATGATGCATTAGACCCGCAAATGCAGCATTCACGGCTATCACTGCGATCTCCATGGACTATGGACTATATACAGTCTCTTCTTTGATCAAGTTCAGGAACGAGTGGAAATGGCATTTCGTTCGTTGATCACTAGCCTCGAAACAACATCAAGCGCTAACTAGGTGGACAAGTCCATGACAATTTGGTTGATTGAACAAACATCCAAACACCCCATGAGAGGAAAGCACCGAAGCCATGGCACGACACTGGGCAACGCCACGACACGAGGCCACGAGCCATTCGTGAGAAAGAGTACTAAGACCCTTAATGAAGAAGAGAAGGCGCTCTTAGAGTCCGAGCCATCATCAGTAAACCGAGTATCCACCCTGCGAGTGAAAATCAGCATGCTACACAATACCATCAAGTCAATACGAAAGACTCACGTCAACAATACAATTACTCCCAGTCATATAAGACGAAGCATCCGCAGCAAGGAAGACCGCCAAATTATTCAACTCATCCACATCGCCCAACCTGCCCTGCGGCGTCATACTCGTCCAGATTTTCTTCTGCGCGTCCAAAGCCGGCACCCGATTGAGCGCCGTATCCATGTAGCCGGGGGAAATGCAATTGACGCGAATGCGATGCTGGGCCCATTCCGCGGCCAGCGATCGACCGAGTTGGATGACGGCCGCTTTGGACGCGTTGTAGCAGCACTGTTCTTGCGGGTAGTTGACGATGGAGCCGGACATGGAGGCGATGAAGATGATGGAGCCGGGGGTGCCGGCGGCGATCATGGCGCGGCCGCAGGCTTGCGAGACGAGGAAGGTGCCCGTGACGTTGATGTCGAGGAGGCGGCGGAATTTCTCCGTGTCGTATTCTTCGGCTTTGATGTTGGAGCTGTGGTCACCCCGGTTAACGGACGCTGGTCTTGGATGGACTTTCGGGATGTCTTACTCGGCTATTCCGGCTGAGTTGATCAGCACGTCCACGGACCCAAATGTCTCGACGATGTTTGCGACGACCTCTTGGACGGCACTGGCGTCACGCACGTCGACCTTGTAGAATTGGGCCGGGATGCCGGTGCTCTCGTGGAGTTCGGCTGCGGCTTGATCGCCGAGGTCTTGTTGGACATCCATGATTGCAATGGCTTTGACGCCAACCTCGCAAAGCGCTTGTGCCATGTTGTAACCCAGACCGCGAGCTCCACTAGTATGTTACACACACGTTAGCACCGAAGGATCTTGGGACAGAAGAGATGCCTTATCTCTCTAGTCTCAATATATTGACTAGGGCACAGACACTGTGCGAGACATTAAGAAACACATGTCATGTCCGGCAGCAAGATTCCCAGAAGGAACAAAACCTCTGTTGTTAGAACGAGAGATATAATCTGGGACACATACCCAGTAACAACAGCAACCTTGCCCTCAAGGGTGAATTTCTTCAGAGTTGGAGTCAACCGCTCAGCAACTCCCTTCTCCAGCGCAAAAGCCTGCTTCGCCACATCCGCAATGGGCAGCGCCGAGATAGACGGCTTGGTCGTGTTGATGGTGAGTACAGTCTGCTGCTCGTCGTCCGCAACATACGTCACCACTGGCACCTGTTTCTCCGCCACCACTTCTGGGTCTTGACGTGAGAGGGTGATAGTGATATTGCGCGTGGAGCCACGGAGCGAGCGCACGGTAAGGATGGGGAGTTTTGTTAGTAGGCGTCGTTGGATCATCGTTGCGTTGTGATGAGGGTTCGTAGAGTGAAAAAGGGTCTTCAAGGTGGTCAACGAAGGGTTGGAGGAGAGCAGGAGCGAAAATATATAGACGCGGTAAGCGAATGAGTGCCGGTAGTGAATAGGTAAGATGATGTTCGACGCGTTTCTAAAATTTTCTGTCCCGTGGTATAACACTGTAGGGCTTCTTCTCCCCAAAGAGAGCGATTGTTGTCCTCAACACCAGCTCCGAGAGTCAAGATTCTCCTTCAACGAAAGTCAATATGCAACACGCTTCAGTATCCTCAGTACGCTGAAAAATCTAGCTTCTAGCAGTCGCAGGCCGGTGCGCGGTATCGTTGCCAGTGTGTACAGTGGGTGGTAGCAGGAGCGTAGAGATTTGCTTTGTATAGCGAAGGAGAAGAGACCAGCTCGATGAAAGTATGACGAGATGTAGAATACGTAAGGTATATCATAGGATTTGATATATATATAGAAAGAAGAGTCATAAGAGTATAAGAATTCAGCTAGTAGAGATCTTCGCTGTAGGTTGGGAAAGAACGGGGGAGCACCTGCAATCGGGGAGTCATCTTCCAGCAGGAGCACTCCAGCTGTAGGCGGAGCAACCTCCATCAACACAGGGAGAACATCCGGACGTAGGACATACGTAAGAGGAAGCTATAGATCACGATATTCCATCGGTAAACAGTTGCGGTGTTGCAGAGCTTTGGCCTCAGATCACGCAGATCATTACTCTTGATTGCAATATCTTAAGATGGACCCGAGATCAAAGGCTTCCTAACAAATGGTCGGGTCAGCCATTACTGTTGCGCTGCACTGGGATTCATCATCATTTGCCAAACTGCGTCTGCATCGACTTCAATGTGCCATGGATATTTCCTGCGCTTCCCATCACTCACTGAAACGCTGGCGAAGACATCAGGTATGATCAAAAAGAAAAGGCTAGATGCCCACAAGTAAAAACAGGACGAAAACTAGACATTCATCTGAGTCAATCTTGCGTGATATTTCGCATTCAACAAACTAATACTGTCCCGGCGCCCGTTCAACCCCGGAATGAGGACCTTGTGTCGCAGTGGTAGACGACGGAATTCCTCCCATATTCGGTGCAGCTGCGGTTTGAGGTTCGGCGTAATCATTCGCATTATTATTGCCTGAAGGACCCAAACCATGTGCATCTTTCCCAACGACGCCAGTGTTTCCATCCGGGTTGGGGTATTGCTGTTGTCCACCGCCGCTCTGCGTATAGTCGCCCTCTGTCTGCAAAGGTGTACGCTGCATTCCCTCGTCATTCCTCGATCTGTAAGTCGGCGGCAACGTCGACGTATCGCTCCTCGAATCCACCGGACTAGTGGGGACACTTTCGGCCGGCTTGTCGCTTGTCATGGCTCCAGCACCAGCCGCAGTCCTGATGGCGTTCCACCAATTCTCCGCATCGATCGTAGAATGCGCCTTGAACGTGAATTCGTGACTCAGTGCGAAGGCTGAGCCAACTCTGCCCTTCGAAGCATCCTTGCCCTTGACGGTGAACTTGTCGCCGTCCAAGACGCCGATGGAGCAGTCTGGGAGATAGAGGGAGAGCTCTGGCATCGGCTCTTTGCGGAAGTCGTCGTCACTTTTGAACTCGTGAAGAAATTTACTGGGTGTAAGCACATAATATCCCGCGCTGTAACCCTTGATGGCACCCATGCCGCCACTCTTTCGATCGAGCAGGCCTTCGATGAGAGCCTTCGTAGCATGGTGATTCTGGTTGGGAAACGAGATCTTCTCAAAGCTTCTTGGAGGTGCTTCGGGATCGACAAGCAGTTGATGATTGCGCTTCAGGAAGCCTCTCCATTCGAAATCAGGCGGGATCCGCTGGGTTGTATTTGTCATATCACCGTACATTGCCTTCTGTCGCTCGGCTTGACCGCCGACGTATTGGTTAAAGGAGCTCATGGCTTGCTGTATGGTTTTGATGATGTGGGCTTCGAACTGTTGGAAGGATTGTTCGACGGCAATCAAATCTTGCCGGTTGTTATTTTCCTCCAGAATTTGTCTATGAAGGTGATGGTGTACGGCACGTTGAAGGATGTATGGGTCATTGTGGGCATCGACCTTGCCGCCCGATGCATCGAACGATGCTGTGTGCTGACCAAGGAGTTCGATGTACTTCTGAGTGTTGTTCCTCGACTTGTCGACTTCTTTGGCGCCCTTATCGGCTCCACTGGACAGTTCTTTGTTTTTATGTTTTATCTCCGAGTGTAATCGCTCAAGAATAGGTAGGACAGAGCCCTTGAGATTCTTCTCCGTTTCAAGGTGCGAGTTGGCGATTCCCTAAGAAGATCCCCTTAGCAATGCACATATGCGCTGCAAGACCTTCATACTTGTGTGTTAGATCGGATGTTCTCGAACAAGCCTGCAACGCCTCCCAAGTTCTGATCGAAATGATGCCCTTCTCTCAAAGGATCTGAGACCGTCTATATTGAGGAATTAGCAATTGGCTTCCAGGCCCTTGCATCAGAGCACTAACCTTCAATATCTTTTCATACTCTTTTGCGTGCGACTTGTGCATCTTCTCCGTTGCGGAGATATAGTTTTCTAGATATCCGCATGCATGCTTCCATGCTTGGAGCCGTTCGAGTAGGAGGCCAGAAGTCTGCAGATATTCACAGTAAGCAACCAGATGCTGGATATGTGGTTGAAGACATACGTCACTGAGATCCAGATCCGGCACTGCTTCATCATCGGAGGTCCCACCTGTTGCTTGCCTGTGTGGCAGCGTCTGGGTTTCAGGCGGTGCAGCTTTCTCATGGTGATGATGGAACATGATGTAGAACTATCTGTAGGAAAGATCAGCCTCTCTTGCCCACTGATCTTGTTGAAGCTCAATCTCAGCGAAGAGGACGTTTCCATAAGAGAACACTTTACGCTCACAGACGTTTCCCTTACCTGCGACGACGGAAGCAGTCTCCCAGATTTAGTGTACCGTTATATTCGAAAATGCTCAAATGAACAATCACAGCAAGGTGGTACGAACTCCAGTGAACTTATATAACTTTTTTGCGTATGAGATTTCAACACTCGGGTGCGGATGGGAGTTTGTTGTGTGTGGACAAGCATCCCACTATGACGTCAACCAAGTCTTTCGATTTCCATGTGCTCAGTACGCGCATTCTAGTTCGCCAAGGTATGGGTTACCTACCTAGGGTCGAGAAAAAGAAGTTTTATAGAAAGAAAGCGTTGCAAAGCTTTGAAATTTGAAGTTGATTAGCAATAAATTGCGAGTCGGCCATTATGCTTATGCTACAGAGTAACGCCGCTGATCGCAGCGGTCCTGTTTAGAGGTCGCCCCTTAAACTCCCAATGCGCCAGGCAAATGCTCTCATACGACTACTGATGCAGGGTATCCGATGCAAACGATAGATCAAACGAATCATGTCACACATAAACGCGCTCCCCGGTCGCATGGTCATCGATTCGAGGAAGAGCTGGCTCGCGTCTGTGTCGAAGGTCTGGAGTTGCGGAAGTATGAAGGCGACCCAGGGGTGGAAACTTGCCCGGGAGGTGGCGGTAGTGCTGGTGGTGAGGTAGAGGAACTACTCACGGCCGTCTGATACGTGGGAGGGCCTTCGTTGGCAGGTGTCCTGACTGGAGTTCGTACGGCCCTTCCGTAACTCGGAAGCCTGTAAAGCTCGTTCAACTCGTTGATTTCGATGTGTTGTGATTGCGGGCCGAGGTTTCGTGAGTCGGCATATATAGAATCATCATCCGAGGTGCGTCGTGATTGCGAATGGTTGTAGCTTTGGCGACCATTGGTTCCTATTGAACTCGACGTTGAATTTTGTCGAGCCGTTGCGTCCTGGTTAGCGAACTCACCGGCCGCTGTTCCTGGTACAACTGTACCACTTCGGTCACGGGCGGATCGACTTGATCCATACTCTTGAATGTTGTCGAGACGGTTGTGGAGGATATTCGCGGAAAACTCAGCTTCTGTTTCTGCGCCTATGGACGATACATCATCGGTCGAGGCATTTTGGCTGCGGAAGTAGTATGGTGTGTTGATGCCACTCGCGCCGCCTGCCGGTGTCACAAAGCCATTCGGATCGACACTGCTATATAGCTGATCGAGTTGATGTTCCCCATATAACGGCGGCGCAAGCTGCCTAAGGCCTTGAATGAACTGTGCACTTAGCTCGTTTGTATCGACTACTTGATTATCTTCACTGGGGGCTAGGTTCGGGGAGATGACGATCGTAACCGGTAGAGTTACACGGATCTATTGTGGTCAGTCTGTTGATCTTCGTGTGAAGAAATTGAACTTACCTCGGAGATGTGAGTATCTGGGTTGACCAGCCTGACAGTGAATGTGAGTTTGTGCCTGATCCTAATACCTTTGACATCAACGTCTTGAATGCACTCGCGCAAATTCATCGGTATCTTGAGACTTCTGACAAAACGGAAGCCCTCCAGTCCATCGATTTCCTCGGTTAACCAATCAATTGGCATCTCCCAGTCGTCTTCCACCACGCAACGTGATTCGCTATGGTATTTGTTAATTTGAGAGATCTGGTCGATCTCGAAATCCTGCATTTCGATCAATCTCGATGTTATTCGCCCAACCTTGAGTCCCTTCAACAAGGGTATCAGCTCGAAGTTGATGTCAACCGAAGTACCGAAAATGACTGCCTTGCTTGGAATGTTGATTTGATATCGCACTTTCTCAGGCCAGATGTTTTCAATAGCCTAGAATCTCCATTAATGATTGTTGTGCGAGTTCCTTCTGCGGAATAGACCTACCATAGTATGTGCCAATTCCAAGGACGATGGATCCAGGGTCCGAATGACTCTAAGGTGTTTCCGGGCGTGTATGTCTGACTGGAACTTGGGCCTGTCGATTGTAGCCTTCAACCTGTATATCACCCAGCACTCCGGCAAACCCTCCACGCTCTCCGCAATGTGCCCCGGTATGACCACCTCGAAGGGATATTCGTAGTTTCCTGCTGGCAGTGTTTCCGTTCGACCCTTCCCAGGGCAAAAGAATGTCCAGCATTTCCGATGGAATACCTCCTCGATCCTTACCCCTCGCGACGGACCTCTAGGTGTAGGCCAACTTTCAAAGATTCAGTGTTGAGCACGTACGAGCATTACGATAGAGACCGTACCCGACTCTTGACTCGCCTGTCAGCCGCATCTGGATGAGCCCAACTCGGAGTGGTTCGGAAAGGCAGAGGACAAGGATACCTCTGAGCAAGGCGCTCGAGGCTTCTTGCTCGGTTCCACGAAGGACGATGACATTCTGGTCTAATCTGTAACAGTCAAGGACACCAGTCAGTCACTATTGTCATCGTCGGAGGATCTCCAGAAGGATTTGGCATACCTGATTTCAAAGAGTTTCGCATTGCTGGCGCTGCCACTTCCCGTCAAGAAACTCAAAGCCATCCGATTGTATCAGATGACTTCGCAATGTAAGTCAAGAGAAGCAAAATAGCTGTGCGAGTTTTCTTTCTGAGGAGTCAAATAAGAGAAGAAAGCTGAGCTGAAGGTATTGCGTGATACCATCAGGCCTTTCTACCCAGCAGCTGAAATCTCTCTGGCGTGCGATACGATAAGGTTAATCCCTGTCAGCCTTTGTCTCAGGCAAACAGGAGCTTGAAGCGCTGCGTCGTGTATGGTGAGATTGATGGACGCGTAAGAAGCATTTGCGCTGCATGAATGCTGTCCTTTGTTGTATTGAAAATTGGGCCTTGTTTGTGAACGAAGGAGGATGGTTGGTCTTACTTTATCTTGACAGATTCCAGAAAACAAAAATGATCTCCCGCTATCCTTGTCAATGGCTACATATCTTAGCTGCGGCGCCAATCACACGGAACATTCCCCTGCGTGATCAGAGAGCAATCCAGAACCGAACAATAATAAAACTTAGATGATGTTCCTCCCGACATCATCATGCAATGGTTCATGCACCACGAATAGCTACTCCCATGTGGCGGCCACGGATAAGAAGCTTATAATTACCGTAGACAGTTTCCTTGGCTGTCGCACATGCAAGGGAACAGCTTTTCTTCGAACCGAAAGGTCGCTCGCACAGTAGCGGAAACAAATTGGAGGCCACCGAAGAACGGCCGATATATGAAGAGTCATCAGGAGATTTCGAAATAAGTCAGCGGCGCAAACCCAGCAACTCAAATAGACACCATCAGGGTTCCCTGCAGGAGGACATAAAAGCAGGGAAGATTCTTCTTTCTCTCCGCCAGAACGGTCCAATCTGTTCTACTTTTACTTTGAATTTACTTCGAAGTGACAGATAAGGGGACCAGTTTTCCGACTTGGCCGAGGTTCAAACAGAGCCAGTGACCTACAACGTTGAAAGTCACTTTCTGCTTTAGACAACCTCCCGGTTGTGCTTAGTGGTAGACCAATCATGGCTTCCCGTTGGATTTTACCAGGATCTTGCACAGAAGACACGGTGCGTGAGTCTGGGACTATCGATCAACTAGATTCAAGACATTTGAACTGCGATATGTGGCGGGTTCGACGCCTAGCTTAAGTGACGGGCCCCGTTCCTGATAAGGTGATCTGGCTCCCATTGACGCCTTCTTTTGGTCGATCCCACGTGCGGATATGTCCTTCACTACAGGAGGTGATAAGACAATCCTCCTCGAACCGTATCCAACAAAGTGGGTCGGCATCCACGACCTTCGACTGTTGCCTTATTAGCGTGAGCGAAAATGGTCGGGCCCAGCCAACATACCATCACAGGAGGCAGCTCCGCAGTGCGGATTCGTGACTCGACAGGATGGAGAATACCATCCTCCCCGTCCATGCTCTGAGCAGTCAGGCTGGAATTCGATCGTAACCTGTTGTTGGTCTGACTCTCGGTACGATGTCGTGCCATTGGCAGGTGAGAAGAGACACTCCCTCGTTGTCGGACAGAGGCCTAGCATCGACGAGTCAGGATCAGCAACCTCGCTTATTCGAAATGGTTCCAGGGTTAACAATGCAAGGAGTACGGCGATATTCTTACCGCTTTGGGTTTATGCAGCATCCCGACGTTGAAATCCCAGAGAAGAAGCCTGCAATCCTCGCCGACTGATCCGAAGCGGTAATTCCTGTCATCACATCTCCAGGGATCAAAGGACACGGCAGTGACCCATGAATGGTGCCCGGGACATCTTGCGATGAGCTGTCGCTCCGCTAGAGACCAGATTGAAACCAAATCATCCTGGCCCCCTGTCAGAACATACTTGCCATCAGGTGACCAGCAAACACAGATAAAACCACCATAGTAACTCGGGTAAATGTCAGTCAACCTGCCGGTTGTAAGTATCAGTTTTCGGGCTAGCATCACCAAGAATGCACGTACTGCTCTTCAATGTAATCAATGATGCGTAGAGTGCCATCTTCACACACAACGGCCAAATGTCTGCTATCGGGCGAGAAAGCAACCGCATTGATCTGTTGGCTTGATAGTTTCCAAGAAGCGACTGGGTTGACCTTTTGATTTTTTGACTTGATTGATTTGTTCACATGCAGAGTCGAAGTTCCGCTCGGTCCGCTACTCTTCTCAGGTATGAAAAGTCCAATCTCTTCCGGCAGAAAAGCGGCATCTTCCTTCTCCTTGTCATACACAATGAGGGATCCATCCATGTGAGCCGCAAGAAATAAGTTCTCGGAACCAGGTATCCATTTGATCTCAGTGACAGGCGATGAATTGATGGCTCCCTAGGTCATGGTTACCTCACATTTCCGGGTGAATGGATTTGTTATGAACCACTGTCGGGGAACGACTTACATTCTTGTTGATACGTGCGTATTTTTGTGAGATAGGCTCGTACCACATAATATCTGCTGAGGAGGAACCCATAATCACATCCA